>JABLTO010221728.1_pt1 | contig 38012 bp, 60 predicted proteins | sample 7160091 | NCBI WGS metagenome assembly JABLTO01 (sample SAMN14651225, study PRJNA627086) | human gut metagenome | isolation source: feces | host: Homo sapiens
GACATATTCCTTATCCTGTCGGAATTGGTTTTTCTGCTATCACATCTGCAACAAGACTCATTATCTCTTGAATTGCCGTTATGCTGGCAGTTGCAAGAAATCTTTTCTTCGCTATCATCAAATACCTTTAAAAACATTTCAGCAATTTCTTTCTCGTATCTACCACACATACCTTTGCAATCCACATCTGCGATAACTCTCGAAAAGAAATCTTTGAATTTATCAGCGATATAATCTCCTGTGAAATCTTTAGGTATGTCAATTACTACTTTCATTTTCTCCACCTCTCAATCATAATAAATACGTAAGCCCGATAATATAATGTAATACTTGGTCTTGCGCGTATGTAATCTTATTCCACCTAGCCTTTAAAGGGTCAATAACCAGATGTGAAATGAAAATTACTGCCAACTGCCATGTCCAACCGAATGCTACTAGGAATGGAACACAATACAATGCACAATGTACAAATAAGTGATACCAGTTCTTTCCTTTTGTTTGTGCAATAAAATCACATTGCAGTACATAATCGCCCATTAAATGGCAAAGTATAATCAATACTATTGTTTTAATCATCTTCTCCACCTCTCAATTCCTCTTGATTATCTTCTTTTTCTTTCTTCTTGACTTCTACAAGACAATCGGCAATAGCTTCTTTAATAATCAAAGTATTGTATCTTTCAAGGCTGATTGCTATTGTTTTATCCTCATACTCTCTTGTATTTCCTAAAATATCTTTGTATTTAGCCATACAATCTCCTTTCTAAAACGAATTTAGTGTTCTCCCATGCTGCCAAAATCTTTTAATGGATATTCGTGCTTGTGGTTGCGTGCAAATGTTTTTATAAGACATTTTCCATTTGTTGTTCGAAACTCACATTCGCTACACTTAAACACAAGGTCTTTCTGCCTTTCTACCTCTTTACAGTTCATACACCAATTCTTTGTAAAAATATCAGGCCCATGTACTGCCTCTGTTGTATTATCTGAATTTCCACTTGTAAAACTAATCAAAACGGACATTCATCTCCTTTCCTTAAAACCCATTCCTTGTTGCGCTCTGCAACATCTACATTCGCCCCATAAGCAACTTTCTTCATCTTCTCGATAAAGCTATCACTATCAGCATTTTCACTTGATAAATGGCACATTATGACGTTCTGCAAGCTATCTGAATAATTTGCTTTAACAAAATCACAAGCTGTATCAATGGATAAGTGACCTCTAAAAACGTGATTAGCTTTCGGATTGTCGGTATCAACTAAATCCTTGTCATAGTTCACACCTAAGAGAATGTGGTTTATATCCTTAAATTTCCATTTGATTAGTTCACAATCTGTTATGTAAAGCAATCTGCCCATTTCCTTGTGAGTAATCAGAAAGCCATATATTGGGCAAGGTTCACCATTTGCGTCTGTGTGCGTCCAGTTTCCGTCTATTGTTGTTAGGTCAAATGCTCTTACAGTAAAATAAGAATTTGCAAGGAACTGATTCATAAGCAAGGTTTCGTATGGCTTACATACAGGAATACCCATAGCCTTAAAATCATTTACCGACTTGCTGTGGTCAAGGTGTTTATGGGTGCATAAAACACCCACAACACCTGTAATATCCCAATCCAAGCCTTTCTTAATCTCCTTAATACCGATACCACAATCAAGGATAAGCGTTTCTCCACTGTCGGAAGTTAAGGTGTAGCAATTTCCTGCACTTCCTGTTGCAATACATTTAAGTTTCATATGCGTTCTCCGTTTTTAGCCTGTCTTTTACACCAACAATCAATATACCTGTTTTCATCTTCGGCTTTAGGAACTAAATATTTCCTGTAGCGATTAATTAAAGGCTTCATCTGTTTGTTGTAAACATCCTCGTTAATATAGTTCCATATATCCATATAAATCGTGTTGTACTTAATCAGTGGCTTATATTCAAACACATCATCATTAACAATGTTTACTTTGAAATTAAGTGATAACTGCTTTCCAACAAGTTCAATGACTTCACGATTCTTCTCAACAACTGTTATCTGCTTAACATCTTCTTTATCCTGTATTGCAAGAATAATAAGTCCAATTCCAAGACCTCCAATAAGGACATTTCCGTGTGCATTGCGAACAAAATCTCTGTTTGTTTCCTTTTCCATAGGGGTGTCAGACATTACGCAATCACATCCGTTGATAAGCCTTATATATTTTCCGGGTGATATCCCACAACGAACAATCGCATAAAAGTTATTATCTGAAATTTCGTAATGTTGAAGCTTAAAGTCTCCGACCTGTCCATCTTTCAGTATCGAGGTCATATCTTTATACATACTCATACTCATACTCACACCTCGATTTCATCATCCTGTGGGAACTGAAAAACAGCATTGTTGATAAAATCTACTTTTGACGGCTGATTTTCAGCTTGCACAATAACACCGCATTTCTTCAATCTTTCAAATCCCTTTGCCACATCTTCTGAAACGTCAACATTCTGCATTACGATAGGCATACCGATATATGTCTCTCTCAACATTTCCATAGCCTTATACGCTTTCTCTTTGGAAGAGTACTTGCCTAATATGTATTTCTCTCCATTGTATAGTGCAATAACGCTCTCCGTTGCGTGGCACACAACTATCTGTTCATAAGGCAAATCAACATTGCCATGCTGTGAAATTACTCTCATAGTCTCCAAAACCTCCCACATATTTTGCACTTATAGCCCCATTTATGATGCTTACAAAACTTAATCCAGTCATGTCGATGCATTACTTAGTCCTCCTCACTCTGCATGAACGGCGGTAGTTCCTCTGACTGCTTTTCGGCTGTGTCGGTCGGCTCTACATCAATTATGTTGTCCTCGTCAAAATCTACTGCGTTTGCGTTTTCTTTAATCTCATCAGCAACAACCTTTTCTGTATCAAGTTTTACATCTGATACATTTTGAAATTCCTCTTGTGCATATAAACCTTGAAATCTATCTGGAAATGCTTCTCTTAAAGCCTGTACAACAGCTACTTTTCTAATCATTGTGGCTGGCTTTTTCGCCCATTGGCTGTTAAGCGAGCCGTCTTTTTTTCTTCCTGCGTACTCATCAAAGCCTACTGACTGATACTCGTCCTCTTTTCCGTCAATAAAGATTTTCGCCCAGCCGCCTACGATAGTTTCGTTAGGTAAAACCATTGTTCCCTCTCGTTCTTCAACGGCTCCGTCCTTTTTAATTACAATAATTCCTGCTTTCTTTCCCTTATATCGTGGGTCTGCATTGGCTCTCTTTGTAAAAACATCTTTTCCAGTAACTATTGTGGCTGGGTCGTTGCTTCCATACTTAATAAGGTATGCTTCTCTCAAAAACGGATTTAAGTGCTGGTATCTGCATAATGACATAAACATCATTACTTCTCCGTCAGATACATTGCCACCGCCACTTACAAGGTATCTTTTTATCATTGTTGGGGAAATTTTTACCATTTCCCCATTTGATTCATACTCGACTATCTGTGTATTCTCTGCCATAATTAATCCTCCTAAATCTCATTGAAAATCTGAACCGCAAACAGTTCATTAGGTGTCTGCTTGAATAAAACTCCGTCAGATATGACTGTATACATATATCCGTCATACTTAAGCTCTACAGTATGTTTCTTCCCACCCATATAATAATTTCTCTTCTTAATACTCATTTCTATTCCTCTCTTTCTTCAAACTCTTTTAACTGTTCTGCCAACTTCTTGCACTCTTCTGCTACATATTCCTCTGTTCTGATAATATCGCCCTCAATCGGGTACATATCGTTGATTCGCTTCTGCATTTTAAGTCGCTCTGCCTGTTTAGGAAACTTCTCTATTGCATAGTTCAAATCTGCTTTATCTCCTGCGTGTCCGCAGTCAAAGCCAAACCACCATAAATCACTTTCTATTGGATAGTTTGAATTTTCTCCGCCATCTGCAAAAGTAATGCCACCATGCACTGAAAAATATGCATCAATGTGGATTCTTTCATCTTTATCAAGGCAGGCAAGCAACAAAGGAAAAATACCGCTTATTTTTCGGTCTCCGACATCAGCCTTCTTGATTTCAAGATAGTCTGAATACTCTTTACCATATAAAGGGTGGTTTTTAGGAATGCCTACATATCCGCATCTATGCCCCATCGCGTTGAATGTAACGACACATTTATATCCAGCGTGTTCAAATTCGCGCTCTACGATATATCTATCATTCATATTATTCCTCACTTTCATTTATTATTTTTAATTCAGTTTTAAGTTTTTCAATTTCTCTTTCAGCCCTGTTTCGGAACAGCTCTTTTGCATATTCAAAGTTAGGTTCTGTAAGAAACATGCGGTCAAAATCAGTTATTCACCCAACATCATCTTTCCTTACCGCGCCATAGCCGTTTGGAAAAACTCCATCAACAGCCTTGTATGTCTTGGGCCTCTCTTCCGCTTCACATTCCTCAACGTATAAACCTTTAGGGTTTCTGCCATAAGTATCTAAATTGTAAAAGTATAATTTCATATCACACCGCCTCAATCACAAGTTCTTTGTCCTGTGTATGCTTCAACATAATCAACTGGTTATCAATCTGCGGTATTCTCCAATCGTCAACGCTTTCTGTATCATCAATGATAATTGGAAAATTAACGCTTGCCACTTTCTGAAAAGCTCGGCATATGTCAACTTCTGTCAGCATTCTTGCACCATGATTGAGATTTCTTGCATATGCTTCACCATTGTAAACAAAGTCGCAGCACTCTTCGGTATCGCCATTTAAAAGTGGTCTGAAAAGCTTTGCCGTGGCAAATTCAAGGTACTTGTTCACATCTGCCTGTAAAAGTTCATTCTTTTTACGTGTGAACTCTTTAAGCAAATCAAGCTTTCTCTCCCAATCAGCAATCTCTTGATTGAGGTCTTTCCTCTTATCTTCAAGGTCTGCTATGCTATCGTCTATACGCTTGTTGTTTGCCACACCAAGCTCAATTTTTGTGTCAACCGATGAAACTTGCCTTAACAGTTCGTTTCGCTCGTTTTTGAGCTTTCTGATAAGCTCTGATGTATCGTTTTCATCTGCAAGAGCTTTCTCTTTTTCCTCGATTTTGGCTTTAAGCGCCTGATACTCACTGTTGTCTGTCATATCAATATCAGTAGGTAAGTCTCCAAGCTCTTTAGCAACAGCATCACGCTTTTCTGTCAGTTCCTTAAGCTCCACTTCAAGGTCAGCTATCTCTTTTTTCTTATCCTCGATAGCCTGTTTAAGCTCCTTGCTAGTACTTGACAGTGCATTGCCCTTATCTTCGAGTGCCTTAAGGTTCTTTGCTTTTCGTTCCTCAAATTCAGCTCTCATGCTCTCTATCTTATCTTCCGGCAACCTCTGACCGCACATCGGGCAATTAACACTGCTTTCATCAAAGGAAAGCGCTTTCGCCTTTTTCCAGTCAGCACGTACCTTTTCTAAGTCTCTTGCGCAATCTTCAATCTCTTTTTCGGAGTTTTTAATGCTTATCTTTCCGGCTCTTATCATTGACTCTGTTTTGCGGATTGAAGCGTCAAAGCCGTCAATCTGTAACTGTATCTCCATGCGCTTTTTCTGATTGTCAGCGTTAGCCTTTCTCTCCAAGTCAGAAAGCTCAAATTTAAGGTTCATAATGTCCTCTGTAGCTTTTCGCTTGTCCTCTAAAATTTTGTTGTAGTCGGACAGCTTATCTTCAATTTCCTTAAGCTGTGGCTCGTATGTTTTCTTCTGTAGTTCAAGCTCTGCAAGGTCTGTATACTCATTGGTGGAATGGATTGTATCAATCCTTGTTGAGATTTCGTCTCTTTCCTTGACAAGTCCTTTTGAGCCGTTCCTACCGCCTGTGCCGTTCAGCTTGCCACGGCATACTTTTTTGAGCTGGTCTACATCCCCATCGTCAAACATCGGCTTAAGTTCAGCAAACTGCGGAAACATATCGCAGATTTCGGGATTTTTGTGTGTGCCGAAAAAAGTTGAGAGTGTTGTTCTTTGATTTGTTGGTGGTTTAAGTAGTAGTGTCATAGCATTAAGGCAAAATGGCAATATCTTAAGGTCTGCGATATTATCATTAATAAACTCGTTGTATTCAACCATTTTGTATGTAACATCATTGACATAATAATCTGTATGTCCTGAGCAAACTTTGCCGTCCTTATTTCTTCCTTGCCTTGTAACCTTTTTTAGGGTCTTTGTTTTTCCACCAATTTCAAAGGTAACAGCTCTTGTGATGTCAACATCGTCAATCTCAACTCCGTTTTCGTCATGCGGTCTTATGCCTGTAATCTCTCTGTCGTTCTCATCATGGCAATTCAGCACATCAAGGATAATTCTCTTAACTGTCGATTTGCCGACTTCATTCTGACCGGATAACACAGTTTTCATTGAAAAATCTGTGTCTAATGTGTTCGCACCATAGAATTTGCAAAAATTCTGTGCAAAAATATGCGTAATCTTCATTGCATTTCCTCTCTTTCTATTTGTTTATGGTTTTTAAAATCAAATTTCCATGTAGGCTTGATTTTTTCACTACTCTTAGGTATGAGTCCGACTCTGATACGAAAAGCCACTCACTTGCCACATAATGAGCCTTATTGAGCAATAGCTTCTGCTCTCTCGTCAATGGCTTCAATCTGTATCTCGTATCACCTAACTTAATCCGTCTTACATTGTCGCTCATTTAGTTTCTCCATTTCTTTATCTAATAGCGCTTGAAAGTCAAATGATTTGTTTTTGTGCCTTTTAGTTTGATATAATTCTTGTAGGTAATCGTTAGCACTCTGACGCTTCAATTGGCTACCAATCGCAGTAGATATCAAGATTTCCATTTCCGCTCCCTTCGTCATATACAATTCCTTGTATGCCAACAGGAGTATCAACTACAGTTCCGTGTGGTAAATCATCACTTGCAATTACCACATACTCGTTTTCATCAACTACAAGCCCATGCTCATTTAGATGTCTGCCCGGAATATTTAAACCGCCTCCAGGTAACACTCTCTGTGAGTACCACGTATAAGTGTAATCTCCGTATCGGACTCGCCCTAGTTTCCTAAACCGGCTACAACTGTATTTCTTACGGCAAGTTGGAATTGTCGGCTCTTCATATGTCTGCTCAACTACAACCGGCTCATTCTCAACTACTGTCGGTTCAATCTTCCCTAGCATTACGCTATTTAAATAGGAAGAAACACCGGCTGTCAGCTCAACTTTGCTATCTGCTTTCGCTGCCATTGGCTTTAAGATCATAGTTCCAATTATTAAAGTCGATAAAATCAACATCAGTTTTCTTTTTCTCATGTGGTTCGCCCTCCTCTATGAGACATATTGCAATCAGTATCAGCCAAAAGACTGTTACGATTGCCCCAACAATGATACTCGCTGTCTTAATTCCGTATGCCACTGATAATCCAAGAAAGAATGCAAATGCTAATGCCCCAAAAATCGAGTAGCCACAGCCTGTGTAAAATTTCTGCTTCAAAGTTCTTTTTCTCATACAATCACCTCACCATGCAAAACTCTGTTGAGCGTTTGCGTCATGAATAAGCTCGTCAAGATACTTAGGCACGACATAGCAATCAATGAACTCATGCACATCGTCTATGTACTTTCTCTTGATACTCTTATAAGTAGATACGCAACCATACTCACGCTTTAACTGTGTCCATATATCAGAGAATGTCTTATGTCTGATACTGTTATCTCTGTATGCTTCACTCTGCTTGCCACCAAGGATATTTACAACTCTGCGCTTAACGTGCTGTTGTATCTCGTCAATATCACAACTGTAAAGCGGTACATTTTCCTTAAGCTCGCTCACATCATCTTTGATGTCGTTTACTTTCTGCTCTAATTCTGTATAGCCCTGTGCCAAAAGCTGTATTTGACCGCCTGTTGTCTTTGGCATACCATAACTCCCTGTTTTTCTGATTGAAGGAAGTACCTCTGCTGTTACCCACTTGCGAAACTTCTTAGCGTTGGGTTTATCACTTCTAAGAATTACTGCATACAGACCACTTTCTGTTATGAAGTTTGTCTCTCCAGCTCGACTGCCTAGATTTAATCTAGTCAGTTCATCTTCATCTAATCTCTTTGCTACATCTGTAGCGTTTTTGATTTCCAATGCCTTGCAAATATCAATTAAGCAAAACATAGGTTCATCATTTACTACTGCTGTTCGGACTTCTCCGAACTCTTCATTATTGAAAATTTGTAAATCGTTCATGTTTTCTCCTTTCTGTGTTATAATCCTCTTATTCTAAATAGGAAAAGAGGTGTAAATATGACTACTGAACAATGCGTATCAGCTTATGCTACTGCCAAAATCTGTGGTTTCAACGGCTCTTATAGTGATTTCAAAAAACTGTACGACCAATACTGTGATGAAATTATCAAAACATTGCCTAATGAAAAACCACAACTAGCAAAAGTTGAACCAGCTAGCAATCCATTCCGTACCCTGAATTACTTCTAAAAGTTTCAATTACTGGGGAAATGGCGGTAAGTACTTTAATTGACAGTTCAATGTCGGTTTCTTCTGGGTGCTTATCGCCACTTTTGATTTCTCTGTAATCATCAATAATATCCATGGCGATATGCTGTGCGAATTCATCAATGCTGATGTATCGAGAATCCTCTTTTTCAGCAATTACACTTTTTCCGTCCTTGTCTGTTATTGTGTATCTCTCTTTACTCATTCCTACTCCTTTCTCTCTAATCCACGAAACTCTCAACCGGCTCATCAAGATAGCTTGCAATTTTAATCATGGTGTCAAATTTTGGCTTGCTTTTATCTCTCTTCCAATCTGAAAGCAACATGGGTGAAAAGTTCAAGTCTGTTGCTACTCGGTATGATGTGATACCCTTTTTCTCCAAAATTTGCTCAAATTTCGAATATGATTGAGCATATTTCTTAGAATTATTCATTTTTTACGCTCCTTTCCTTAAAAATACATTGATTTTATTAAGGAAATCCGTTATAATGAAACTTACCAAGATAACAAAATAACAAAATTAAAACCTAGGTTTTAAGGATTCCCTTAATCTAGGTCTAGTATATTATGGTTTTCTTTAATTGTCAAGCATTATTTTAAAGTTTTCCATAATAATTTATGAGGGATTTTTTATGTACGAATACTATCAGAAATTACTAGACGAAAAAGGCTTGAAAAATGCCGATGTTTCAAGGGCTACAGGCATTTCAAACATGACTCTATCTGATTGGAAAAGAGGAAAAAGCGAGCCAAAAACTAAAAATATGCAGAAAATTGCTGATTTTTTAGGAACTACCTTATCATATCTAGTTACAGGTGAAGAAAGTAACCCTATATTTGAACAATCAAATACAGATTATGACATTTCAAATATAGACAGCAAGCTCAAAGATTATGTATTTAAGTTATCTAAATTGTCGGATAAAGAGCAAGAAAGTATTATGAATTTAATAGATGTAATGTATGAAAAATACTCAAAATAAATTAAATTAATAAGAAAGGTGGTATTTTAATGAGTAAAACTGTTAAATGTCCTAAATGGGGTTGTGATGGTGTTGGCATACCTGTTGATACCAAGAAAAAATTCTCATTCGGTAAAGCACTTGTTGGCAACACAGTAGGTGGTTTCTTCGGGCCTGTCGGTGCCGTTGTCGGTGCTGCTACCGGAATTAAGGGAAAGAATGGCAAAACAAAGTTTGTTTGTTCAAAGTGTGGTAACGTTTGGGAAAAGAAAATATAACCACAAGGCAGAGTTTTTACTCTGCCTCTATTTTTCTTTTAATAAATACATACAAGTACAATAACAGGTCTTTATCTTCCAAGCCCTCAATCATTTTAATTATTTCATCCTTATATTCCATACAATGCCACCTCCGATACATCAATTATAGAACATTTGTTCTTAAACGTCAATAAGGACGGCAGAAAAATCCACCGCCCTACCGAAACTTGAAGAGTTCTCTTGTTTGAGAACATTGTTACTGTAGCACTTTAAAGTGTTTTATTATGTCGAATATTGACAACAAGGATTGTTTTGTAACCCTATTCCTATAAAATAATTGAGAGGGCTTATGCCCTCTCTTTTTATGTGTAAAATGCTATTTTGCAAAAATATAATTTTATCTACCATAAACCCTGTAAACGCACTGACAAGTTGTATCTTTGCCAAGTATTACACTGCGAAGCCACGAAGATCTGTTTTGAATACTATTTCTTGCTGCATTGTAGACTATACACCATGAAGTGTAATTATTACTATCATAGTAATTTCCGTCTAAAAATAAGAATTCAAGATTCTTAGATTCTGTTACTGGGAAAACGTAATCTCTTGTAATATATGAATCCCCTGAATAATAAAGCATAAAATTTACTCTTAATTCTTGATAATTTTTAATATTGGATATTACATGCTCATTAACATCTACAAATTCTCCGATTTTTTTCCAATCTTGCTTATTTGAAAGATTGCCTAAACTCTGGTTTAATTCATCATATTTGTCATTCAAAATCTTGCCTTGACTCGCGTCTAATGCGCTTCCAGTGGTAGAAGTCGTGAGGTTATTCACCAAATTTTTAAAGGCAAAGCTTTTCAAATCAGCGAACCACTTCTTAATTTTTCCGAAGCCGACTGACACTTTTTCGCCAGAAACAAGGTTTGCTCTAGTTGTTGTATCGGCAAAAGTAACTGTTGTATCGCTTATATTTCCACCTTCTGCAACCGCTCCGATATTGGCAGGAGTTATGTTTACATTTCCTCTGCGATAATATACTTCTTTTGCGCCTTTTACTCCTGTTACCGGTGTGCCGGCAAGCACATCCCAATATCTGTCGATTGTCAGATATACATTACTGCCAGCAGGGATTATATTACCAGCCCCCTCTTTAAAATCAGTGGTCGTAGTAAAAAGGTCAGTTATATTGTACATATCACCAGAATTAGCATCCGCTGTGCTCGGTAAGTCGGCAAAGTTGATTGTTCCAAGAGGTCTTAATGCTCCGCTGAAGCTCTCAGATATTTCTTTAACTTGTTCTGCGTACTTTTGTGCTTCCGACTCGCTCTTTGCGGAGTTAGTCTCGCTTGTCCTAGCATTGGTAGCAGAAGTCTTAGCATTAGTTTCACTGGCCTTTGCGTTAGCTGCGCTTGTAGACGCATTAGCCTCTGATTTCTTAGCATTAGTTTCACTGGCCTTAGAATTTGTTTCGCTTGTCTTAGCGTTACGTGCAGAGATAGACGCACTGCCCTCACTTGTCCTAGCATTGGTAGCAGAAGCCTTGGCTTCTGTTTCGCTTGCCCTAGCATTGCTTGCAGAAGTAGCTGATTCTTGAGCTTTGCTTGTGGCAAGTTCTGCCGATTTTTGAGCTTGTGAAGCAGAACTGCTTGCTGAGGTAGCTTTTTCTGTCGCAGTTTGTGCTGATTCTTGAGCCTTTTCTACCGATTCTGCCATGCCGTCAAGATAACCCTGAATAAGTCTTTGAATTTCAACGTCAAAATCCTCAACAGTTCCCATTCGCTTAACTATTCCGGGTGCGAAACACATCCATATCTGCTGTTTTTTCGTGTCGGAGTCGGTCGATACCGCCCATTCTCCGGCTTTCATTTTTAAGGGGTCAAACTCCGCGTATGCCCCTCGTCTCATTTGAATTGCCATAAGCTATACCTCGCTTTCATCAATACCTAATTTCTGACACAATTTTGAAAACTTATCTTCCAATTCATCTATGTGTTTTTGCATTTTATCAATCTTCTGCTCGTCTCCAGCAAGTCTTAGAATTAGGAATTGCTCATAGTTCATGCCATAGTACAGTGTATCATCATCCGATGTGACTTTATTCTTGAAAATCATATTAAGGTTTTCATCGGCATGTCCTTTATCTTTAAGGTTCTCGATTATATCCTGCACCATTGCTCCAAAATATAATGGTTTGTCTGAATATCCTTGTCTATTAAGATTGTATTGAAATAAATCGACCGAGCCTACTGCATCAATGTAATCTTGATTAATTGCTTTAATATTCTTTTTTAAGCGTTTGTCTGACGAACTCCATACCCAAGCATCATCAACTTGAAACCACAAAGCAGTATCATCCCAGTCACAATGGTATGTATGTCCTGTTGCATTGCCACACATTGCAGATCCTCTATTGGGCTCTCTAAATTTATCAGACTGTATCTCTTGAGCATACATTGTCTGCGCGCCTATAGAGCCTGTGGTTCCGTAAAGTGTAATCAAGTTCTCGTCATTTTTGACAATTCGCAAGACCGCACCATTCATCCAAAGCTCATAATTGTTTCCTGAATTGTCAGTAGCTGTTAAATCAATCGTTGAATTACTTAAATTTCCGTTCAGTGCAATACTTCCACCGGACATATTAAAATTTGAAGCGGTTACTTTTCCATCGTTGTTAACTACAAACACTCCATTTCCAATATCAATTGTTCCGCCAACAATATTCTTGCCGGTAATTGTTGTTCCTGTGATATTCTCCGCGTCAACTGAACCGGCCTTAACACTAAGTGCATTTACATAGCTTGTAGTCACTGTGTCTTTCGTAATTCGCGTTGCTTTGCCCGAATCAATGTATCCGGCACCATTTGTTAAATCGTTGGTATCTGTTGGTATGCTCGGCTTATTAGAGATATTATTCCATGATATATTAACTCCATTAGCGAGCGTAATGCCCTTGTTGTCAAGCGTAATCAGAATTTTTCCGTTTGCGTCTTTGACATACTGCTTGCCGTTTACGTTATTCTCACCGCCTAAAGTGAGTGTGCCGCCATGCGCCCAGTCAAAATTAATGCCAATAGCCGACATAATATTGAAAATAGCGTTTCCGTCTTTATCAATTCCGGCATTCCATGTTTTACCATAGTCACTTGATACCGCCATTCCATTAGCTGTCATTTTCCACTGTATGTTGCTCGAATTAAGGTCGGCTTTATTATGCATAATGTAAATAATTGAGCCATCCTCTTGCACCTGTTCAGTCTTAAAAAGTCCGAGTGATTGAGACATTAGCTGTGTCAGCAATTGCATTTGCTTATCATATACACTTAGTTGTGCCTGCGCAACTTTCCTAGCTTGTACGACAGCCTTTGTCTCACTACTGAATTTATCAGCACTATTTCTTGAAGCATTTTCAGCGTCACAAGAAATTTTTGTGCCACTTCCAACTGTAAATGTTCGGTTGGAAATAAAACAGCTATAGGTATTCTGCTTGCGGTCTGTCACAAGTGCCACATCTCCACTCTCAATCAGCGGGTTTGACAAGAGTGTAGCGTCAAGAGGCCTGAACCTCATACCACCGATTTTTTTGAAGATATAATTTGCAACTGTCTGTGCCTTGTCTGCCAAAATAAACGGATTATCAGAGATTGAAACTACATATCCTTCTTTTCCGGCAAGCATATTAACATCTTTTGCCTTATCCTCTTTTGAGGTTACAATAACTTTAACACCTGTGATAACAACATCATCGGTCGCGACATTCAAGTCCTTTTGCGTATAAACATTGTGGTAATTTCTCGCTTCTGTAAATGTTCCACCATCTGCGATATCTCCACTTGAATAGTCAGTGAAATTTCCACCATCAACACTATCTCCGTCAGAGTATGGTGTAGTTTTTGTGCTAAAAGTTCCGCCATTGTAATTTTGGCTCCCAAACTGGCTCATATCATACCAACCGATAAACAATTCACCATCGTGACCGCATTTACCCCATAATCCACTTAACTGTAAGATGTAAGCTATCACCTGTCCGTATGTGAGCTTTTGATTATCACTTGGTATCTCGTTAATCACGTAATCAGAGTTATCAAATCTTGCCATAGTAAAAGGTACATCACACTTAATACAAGCGTCTCTGACTACCTCATACGCTGTCGTAGGGTAGCTTAAATTGCTGTCATACTCACGATTGAAATTATTAATATTGTCAAGGCAAGTAAGCGTTATGAGTGAGCCGTCATAGCTTGTTTCACTGACTTTATACTCACCGATTTTTAGCTTTTCGGTTGTGCCGTCAGAAAAACTTTTTGAAATATATGTTGTTACGCTTGCCTTGTCAAAATCATACTTGCTGTAATCCTCGTAAATGTTATTCAGCTTAATTTTCAGTTTTCCGGCAATCAAAGCCCCGATTGTGAAAGTGCCATTGCTTGATGTTGAATCATTAACCTCGAAGCCATTCGCCCACAGCTCACTGTCGCTAATAGGGATTTTTTCGCCGCTTGCCGTAACTATGTCAGCAAAACAATTTACATTTATATCATTATCGAGCATTACTGCTCTTTGCCATTTAGCTGATACGTTAAGCATTTAATCACCGCCTTATACTTCTATGAGGTCAAAGCTCAATGCCTCATACCTCTTATTGTTGATAGTCCATATCTTGATAGGTGCGCTTCTATCGCCTACATAGAATGTGCGTGTTTCATCAGTGCCACTCATAGCGTCAGGATATGTCACTCCGATATATTCGGGGTTTACCATTTGAAGTATCTTTGCTGTCCTAGCCGTATCGGTACCGCTCCATGACAATTTAAGCTGTCGTTTCTGTGCTATTCTGTTTTTATGCATTTGAGCATCCTGTGTTCGCCCACTATCGCTTGCTGACATATCAATCATGCCCCATTCAAAAGTTGACGGAGTAGGTAATTCCACTCCGTCTACTAATATCATTGCCATATTGTTACCTCGTAAAAAGACGCCCACACAAGGGTGAGTGTCTTAGCCAAATTCATTTGCTACAATATATCGTTGTCCGTGCTTTGCTTTACCTACCTGTGTCATGCGATAAAGTGTTTCGCTGTCGCACTTAAACACGTTTTCAATGATAGGCGCAGAGTTTCCACCGGTGTTAGAGTTCATCATTACTTGTGCCATGCCCTCCATGACAGCCTGTTTAATTCCCTCTGTGATTTGTTGGTTATTTGCAACTACGTTTTTGCCGTTTGAGAATTTACCGACCAGCTCGTTGTGATTGATGAAAGCCATGCCGTCCTCTCCCCTTGGGAAAATTCCACCACTAGCAAGCCTTGGAATATGCACTTTCGGAACCAACGATACTCCACCCCAATTTGTACCGGTCACCTTAGCAGCCGCAGAAACAACTTTGTTAAATCCTCTTAATAAAGAGTTAATTCCACTGACAACAAAATTAACGCCGTTTTCTATTTTAGAAATAACGTAGTTCATGGCTCCTGTAACACCACCTCTTATTGAACTCCACACATAATTAAACGCGTTTGTAATTCCGTTTTTCATAATATTAAAGCAGTTTGTGATAGGCGAAATAACATTGCCATTAAACCAACCCGCCACGCTTTGCCAAGTAGATATAACAAAGTTCTTTGCTGTGCTAAGTGCCGATGTTATACCAGCTTTCAACATATTAAAAAAGTTTGAAATCGGTTGTATTACTGTACTGCTAAACCAACTTGCTACCCCTTGCCACGTTGAAAAGACAAAATCTTTTGCTGTCTGTATCGTTGTCTGTATAAGTGTTTTTAAAAAGTTAAACAGATTTGAAATTGGAGTAATCACATTATTATTAAACCAGCTTGAAGCTACTATCCAAATTGCTTGAATTATTATCCAAACACCTTGAAAAATCTGTTGTGCTCGTGTAGCAAAGTCTTTAAAAAAGCCAACTATCGGCTCAATTACTGTGGAACTAAACCATTTCGAAGCTCCTTGCCACACAGTTACTATGTCTTTCCATAGAGAACCGAAAAAGCCACTTATGGTTTTCCACATATCTTTAAAAAACGAAACTACAGGCTCAATGACATTTCCATTGAACCAATCGCCAACCGTTGAAAATAGTTCACAAATTGTGTTCCAATTATCTTTTACCGCAACAACAATCGTTGCGACTGCCGCCACTATTGCTCCAACAATTACCGCTGGCAATGCTGCCACACCAGCTAATATTGCTCCAATTGTGGTCAATGCAACACCTATTACCATTAGAATTTCATTTACCCAACTAAATCCGTCTTTTAACATTTTGACAAAATTTACAATAGATAAAATTGTTCCGGCTATTGCCGAAAAAGCAGAACCAATTGTTGCTAATAGGTCTACTGCCCCTGTTCCGAATGCGGCCGTTATTGCATCACCCAAACTTAAACCACTGAATAATCCCTCTATGAGTAATCCAAGATTTGTTGACAATGAGGCGAAAATGGTTTTAAATGCTTGCATTATTGCTGTTCCAATACCAGCTCCTTCTACAAGCTCAAATCCAATTTTTGAAGCTATTGCCTGTGCTATCGCTTTTGATAATGATTTTCCAATAAAAGCGAGTGCCACTGAACCCAATTTTAACGAAATTATCTTTTTTATCAGCAATGTGCCAACTATTATCTCAACAGTTTTAATGTCTAAATTGCTCAAAAAATCCGTAATTCCTTTGAGTACGTCTTTCCACGACACATTTTTAATTGCCGTGGTTAGCATGGTGTATATTCCTTGTACCCATGCGTTAATAGTTTTTGCTAGTAACGCAAAATCAAAGTTCTCAAAAAATCCATTAATGCCGTTAGCAATCGACAAGCCAAAATTAGTCCAATCGAATGTTGTACCGAATGAATTAAGGAAATGCAAAGCTGTGTTCAGTGAACCGGCTATTGTTGCGCCCAAATCATAAAAGAGTCTTGGGCTGATTAAGCCGTTAAGGAAGTCTGCAAGCCCTTTTCCGAAATTATCAGCTTTCTGATAAATCTTCTTCCAATCAATGCTCTCCATAGCACTCACAAGAGCGTCACCGATGTACTTTCCGAGTGAGTATAAATCTTTGATTGATGATTTATATTTTTCGAGCAATCCATCGGTCTTTTTCAGCGAGCTGTCAACACCACTGCCAGCTCCACCGCCACCGGAACCGCCACTGCCTGAACCTCCGCCGCTGCCACTATCGCTGTTATCGTCAAGTGCGTGTATCTCGTCTATGCTAAGCAATGTCTTTTTCAGTTTTTGTGCTTTCTTATTAGAGCTATCAGCGTTATCGCCAATATCGCCAACTCCGTCAGCTATGTCCTCCATGCCGTCAACAGTAGCACCGCCACCGCTTATCTCGATAGTCCATCCGAAGATTGCTCCGAGTGCATCAGCTACAGTTCTTGTAAAGCTAATAACCTTGAGCATTACTTTGCTTAAGGCTTGAACAAACGGCTTTAAAGCATTGATTACTACGCTACCTATGATGCTGCCCCATGCTTGGAACTCTTGCTTAAGGACTCTTACACTGTTAGCCCAGGTGTTCGCGGTCTTAGCGAAATCACCTTGCGCAGCTTGTGTATTTGCCATGACATAGTTGTACCTTAAGAGTACCTTTTCGGCTTGTGTCATTGACTTGATATTTGCGTCAAGTCCGTTTTTCATAGCCCACTCTGAAAGTGTGGCTTGCGTTAAATCAAGTCCGTATCTCCTCAAAGGTGCTATTGTTCCTGTGAAAATGGATTGTAAGCTCTTTGCAACATCAGCTTGGTCTACATCGTAGAATGAAGCCATATCACCAGCTAACCTTGTAAGATTAAGTGACATATCAGCCATACTGTCTGTAGTCTTGTATAGCGTGTTATTTTGGCTCATAAGAGCTTTATTTGCCACTGCCGTACCATTTGCCACTTGTTCTGACGAAATACCTATAGAAGTACCTAACGCTTGGAAACGGCTTGATATTTGCTTAACTGTCAGCTCTGACATTCCGAAGTCTTGAATTGATGTTTTCGTAAAATCATCAACTTTGCTTGTCATATCGCCGAACGTGGTATCTACTACGTTTTGAACCTCTGTTAATTGGCTCGCTAAATCAACTGCACTGCCTAGCTTTCCGACAGCTCGCATAACCAACCAATAAGTTGCGTAAAACTTACCGATAGTTGAAGCTAAGCCCCTGAATCCACTTCTTGTACTCTTAATCGACTTAGTTGTGTTTGAAAAGCCTGTTATGAGTGACCTACTAGCCGAGCCGACTTTTGCGCCTTGTTGCGACAGATTAGCAAGTGCATTAGTCATTTGAATAATGTTGTTGCTGACTCTCGGTGCGCTAGATAATGTAGTCATTACCTCTTTCAAGGCACTGCCAAGGTTCCTTATGTTATCCGCAGCATACCCGGCTGATTTTGAACCCAGCTTTGAAATTGAAGCTGTTAGCTGTGTAATCTCTGCTGATTGCTTTGATATGCTCGCAAAGCCCGACAATTCTGTTGCCATGCTCTTTAAAGCACTTGCCGAGCTGACAAGTCTTGCAGTATCAAGGTTGCCGAGCTTCTCCATGTTAGTCGCAATCTTGCTAAAGGTACGAGTGTCAATACTGCTCACACTTCTAAGTGATGTTGCAAGTTGTGACATTCCGCTTGCAAAATTGCTTATGCTTGCACCATTGAGGGAATTGAGAGTACTTCCAAGTCCTTGCAACTTACTTTGTAAATTGCTTATGGCTTTTGTCGCTTGTTGCGCGTCCGACTTGATTTGAAGCTCAATGCTCTCTGCCATTTTCTCACCTCCCTAGTAATAAAAAAGAGCTACCCTAAAGTAGCTCTCATGTATTTAGTCTTTAAGCAGATAGTATGTTGTGATTAATCCAACATAGCCGTCCTGCTTAAGACCTCTATTCTTTTGAAATACCATGACGCATTTAGTGAGATAATCCGTCCACTTTCCGCAATCAGTATCAAGTTTGTAGAAATGGTACTTGTCATGCAGAGTTTTTCTCAGCCACTTAATGGCTGTCGGGCAGTTATGCTTCTGACCGCTCCACAGATTGTGATTTTTAGCAAATCTCTGTGAATTAACTCCAAATCTGCCATCTTCCTTAAGCTCATCTGTGTCAAATCCGATGTTCATGGCATGTTGCCATTTTCTTACATTATCATTGTCGAGATAATATTCCTCATTGCCTTTCCAAGCATTATTCTTTGCCGGAGTTTCTATTGGTGCCGAACTATTCTCTATTCCATCACCCTTATCAAGCTCCATATAGAGTAAGTTAGCGTCAGTGCTGTTATTCAGACCGCTACAAGTAAATGCGCTCGAATATTGCCAGCCATACAGAGAGTGTTGAATAACAGGCTTCTTGGCACTGTTAGGCTCATCGCCAATAGACATCCCCTTAGTTGACGGATAACGCGCTATCCAAAATGGACAATTAATCTGATTTGCGTATGGCGCAATGTACTGATTGTAAAAGCTAAGCCCTGTGTATACACCAAAGTTAAGCCCGGTACTTTTGATAACGCTCTGATATGTGTTGATAATATCAATAAGTGTCTGTCCGAGTCCTTGCTGACATTTATCTTCAACATCTAACCAAACGAAAGTTTTTCTTCCGTTAAGTACCTCAATCACTCTCTGTGCGTCTGTCTTTGCCTTATCTACTGTTGTAGCGTATGAGTAGTTGTAAACACCTTGTATTGGCATTCCTACATCAGTACAGCCTTTCCAATTTTGCTCAAAGGTCTTATCCGGATTAAGGTCTTTGCGAATTATTTTAAGGATTGCAAATTGCACTCCAGCCCACTTAACCTTACTCCAATCAATATTTCCTTGATATGACGATACGTCAATTCCTTTATATGCCATATTTTCACCTCATTAGTCAGGACTTTCAGGTAATCCCGACTGTCTTAATGCGTTAATTCGTTGCTTCATCTCATAAACGGCAATTTCCTCATTAGACTCCTTGTATTTAGGCTCGTTATCTTCTGAGTATTGCTCATTTAATGATTTCTCAATGTATTTTGCTCTTGCTTTGTTGCCATTCAAAGCTCTGTCAATTGCTGTAAGAGTTGCGCTTAGTCCATATGTGCCCCACCAAGCCCACATGTTGGAGTCGGCTTCTTTTTGCTCAAGCATATAAGCCTTTGAATAAGGCTCTAAATCAGCCGGACAAGACATGTCTATGTCCTCAACGCTAAATCCATAGCCTTTAGTTGCCAAAAGCCAATATGGGCGGATTTCGTTACAATATACTTCCCATGTAAGCTCTTTTACTTCTTGATTGGTTTCTTCTTGGCTGTCTGTACCTCTTTCGCCAGCATCTTTGATAAAAAACTGTTTTTCTCCATTTCAGCCGACAAATCGTTGTAGAGCGACATTATATCTCCACCCTCTTCATTCTCTGGGTCGAGATAATCGTCAAGCAAATCATACATCTTCGCTAATTGCTTCTCTTTTGCTTCTTTATCGTCAAAATCAAAGCCAAATTCGTCAGCGTGAAACTTTTGCAAGCCCACGAGCAAAAACTCCGGTAAAAATCCAAGCATGTTGTCAATGACTTCAAGTCCCTCGCCCTTTTGCTCCATTCCTACGAGCCTTGGGATAATTTTATTCTTATATACCGGTGCATATCCGAATTTAACTGTATACTCTTTTCCACTTAATTTAATTTTCATTTTATCTTTCCCTTTCTCCCTAATTTATATAGGGAAAGAGGCAGTATTAAAACCGCCTCGATTACCTTACTATATTGTATCTTCAATTTCGCTGTCAGCCGTGCTATCATCATAGCCAACCGCTACGGCTTTTTCCGATTGGCTCACCCTTTTTTTGTGAGTGTGATTGCTGTTGGATAGCCTTGTTCATCCTCTGTTACAGCTACATCATAGTTATCCTCAATCCACTTAGGCACTGTCTGTACTGATACAGTTGCAGTTCCTGTTAAGTGGTCGTCAGATGCCTCACCTGGGGCGAATGACTCTTGACCGATAAAAGCGCAGATACCTTCTGAACCTTTTCCATCTGTACCATAGAGAATGATGAAATCGAGCTTCTTGCCCTCGTTAGTTACCATCTCATCCTTGTACTTTTTCTCGAAAGCTCCCTCAACTTCCATAGAACCGGCTGAACGTCTACCCATTTCCTGTGTCTCTACTAAATCTTCAAGAGTTGAAGTATCTACCATGTTCTGTGAACCGAATGGTGAGGGAATTGATTTTGCCCTAAGTAAGAGCTTGTAAGTTCCAGCCCAATAATCGCCACTTGTGGCAGATCCAGTTGGTGTCTTGTAAGCAATTCTACTTTTTAAACCTGTTGCCATTTTGATTACCTCCTAATTTTTCATAAAAAAATAAGAGCCAAAAGGCTCTTATAATCTATCATTCCAGTCGAATGACCGCCTAGCACGTAATGTTGCTGTCCATATTTTGCCGTTTTTTCTAGCGAATGGGGCTGGCGCTAACTTGAATGACATGGCTTTGTATTCATTAGCCACTGTCTGCGCCACATTCAAGGCTTCTGAACGGCTTTTATTTGTTGTAACAGTTACTTGTGCCGTAAATAACACTGTATTTATTCTTTCGCACTCCAAATCCTCATTCTGTTCAATAGGTTCGAGTGCTTGAACTAGCACTGTCGGGAAACTAGCCGTTGAACTGTCTGACTGTTCCTCTTGCGTGAATTTTAGCTTGGGATATTTAGTTTTCAATTTTTTCTCACATCGTGTTTTCACAATCGCATATGTGAGATTTTCAAGGTCATAAACCCATTGATTTTGACTCGCCACTTTATCTCACCTCAACTAAAATTTTTCCGTGCCGTTCTCATAATGTCATTTTCCATTTTTAAAAATGCACGATACATCGGCATTGTAGGTGTAATGCCGTATGAATGGTGTAATTCTCCGCTTTCGTCTCTCCAATACCAACCCTCACTATCAAATGCGTGTGTCTGCCCTGGGAAAGTTCCTTGACCGCCTCTCGCATCATTGAAGTGTGGCTTAGCTCTCCAGCCTGAGCCGTATTCGGCCATAAGCAAAGGCGATACATCAACTGTTTTGAGTCCGTCAGCCGTTTGCCATGTACTTTGTATCTGTCCTGTTTCGGTAGCAAGCACAATTGCTGTGCAGCCGTCTGTTGTATCTTTAATTTCGTAACTAAACGTGATATAGTGTCCAAAATTGCCTGTATTTGCTTGCGCTACAGCAATGCCATTACTAGCAAGCTCGCCAACAAACGCTATGCACTTGTCTTGTAAGCGGTCTTTGTATCTTTCAAGCTTGTTTATCGCATCTTGTATAGATTTTTCTGTCAGAGAAACGTCAATCTTCATAATTACACTTCTTTCACGACTGCTTTCAACATGTATTTAACCGAATAGAGAGAAGGCTTGACTCCCACTATTGTAAAGTCTGCGGAAGTTGAATCAACTAATCCGTTTTCGCCCTTTGTGGGCTCGCCATCAAGCCAAATAACGTCACCTTTTTTAAAAGGGTACATTCCCTTATCTGTCAGCAAAACAGCGTCAAAATCAGCCACATTAAAGCCATATTCCTTGTTCTGCGCTTCTCCTCCGTCAAACGATATATTAGCCCAAAAATCAACCGGCTCCGAAAAGCCTATTTCTTCATGGGTGTAATATATCTTCTCTCCGTCCTCTGTTTCGTAAAACTTTAGATTTCCGTCCTCGTCTTTTTCGTAGACTGTGACTGTTTGACCTTGAAGCGCGTATTTCATGGCCTGTTTATTAATGTCAAGCATTTTTCTTTATCTGCTTGTAAATCTGATTAACACCGGTACTTGCCATGCCCGACACAATGCCAACTGCTATTGCATCAAGGATGTTGTCCGCCGGATAACCGGGAATTACAAACATCCCAACAATACCGAGTATTCCACCGGCCACACCTACGATAATAGGGATAATATTATCTTTGACCTGTGGTATCTGCTTTGAAGCATATCCGATTAAATAAGTAATTACCATAATAGCAACTACTGTAGGTACTTGTGTAAAGTCCATCAGTTTTTCTCTCCTTTACCTAAATGGATTTCCTCAATCTCATTTTTCATTTTTGTTACCATGCCATTACCACCGAGTGCGTGGTATGCATCATACATCTCGCAAAAATTCTGATACGCATATGAGGGAATTTCGCCAAGCTTCATGTACTTATCATGGTATTCGATAAGCTGTACTCGTAAAAGTAACATTGTACCTTTTCCGTTTGCTTGTCGTAGCTTCTTTTCCTCTTCAATGCGTTCATTTCTTTCTTTTGTGTCTATTGCTTTTTGTTTTTTCTGCTCTTGTAAAAGCCAAACAATATAACCCAAAAGCGCTGTTAGAACAATCGGTAAGGCAATAATGTATGTCTGATAGATTAAAGTTTTCATCTTACAGCCTTTCATCTTTGGTAATTGGCACACCGCCCACCACCACTTAATGTGTACCGCCTGCTACCATGTTACCGACATCAGTAAAATGGTAACGCACAATCTTCTTATCTTTTTATATAATGCCCTATAGGCAAGATTTATAGCACTTTGACAAAAGGAAAAACTCCGACAAACAGTTTATCTCTGTCTTTCCATGTACGGCTCACTCCACCCTCACTTAACGCACTCATGTAGTTCTCACCGGCTTGTGAATGGTCGTAGACAGCAAGATTAATAACGACATTTTCAAACTGCTTTAAATCAGCAGTTATATCATCATCAGTGAAAGTGTCCGGATAACACCTTTTTGCTTTTACATCTTCCGTAGCTTGCTTAATGAGCTGTTCAATGAGTGGGTTATCTTCCTTGTTATCGAACACTACCACATCAGATGTTGTTTCATCATCATTCGTGACTGTATCAATATGAAATTGTTTGAGTCTGATTTTGACTTGCTCCAATGCGGTGTATTCCATGCCAAGCTCCTTATAATCCAAACTTTTCAATTAACATTTTTTTCAAGTCACCGCCATTTATTTCTGTGGCATTTTCAATACCATTTTCGCTCGCAAGCTTCTTTAGGTTGGCTGTTGACATTCTGTTAATTTCTGTCTTTGTGTATGGTGTTTCAGGTGGGTTCATAAAATCAGAAGGTACCGAATTGCTATTGCTTTCCGGTACCTCGTCTCCGACTTTATACCACACTCCATCATGCTTTATAGAGTGCGTTGCTATCATAAGCCTTAATCCTCCTTAACTTTGAGAACCATAACGCTATCCATACCCTCGAATGTAGGTAATCCAATCATAGATACGATACAGTGAGTATTGATAGGATGATTTGTAGCGTATGTGTATACAGATACACCGGTCTCAACAAGTGAGAGGTTTCCGTCTGTGATACTTCCGCTTCTTTCCTCTGGTGTCTTACCAAATGTGTAATCTCCAAGGAATACTCCGGCAGACTGCGCAGATACAATGCCTGTTGGCACAAAGTACTGTGTCTGTCCTGTCTCGTCAACATAGAGCTTATCGTATACCTCAATCTCGATACCATATCCTCTAAGGTATTCAGTAACCTGTCCTTGTTGTAATCTGATACCGCCATTATAAGCTGTGATACCGAGTACCTGTTTCTTTGTATCCTCTGCTCCGAGAACCATTTCCCAAGTCTCTGTATTCATGGTAAAACGTGTAAGTGAGTAGCCTGTAGCCTTTGAGAAATCTCTTTTAGTCTTAATAAGGTCGTCAAGTGGTGTGGCTGTAGCCGACTTGTCCCATGCACTTGTGCCTGTAAAAGTCTTGTAATGCGTTGCTGTATGTTCTGATTTCTCATTATCTGCAAGATAGTCAATGTAAAAAGGTTTGTCGCCAATAGTTACTTTTACTCTTGGTACACCATCTGTAGGTGCAAGTAACTGCCAAATCTGTCTCTCCGGTACAACTAATGCGCCCTCAATAAGGTTCATTGGCTTCTTTGAGATTTCGCGTAATACGTTATTGGCAAGGCTAGAGTTTTCAGAAGTTCTGTAATTGTCATACTCCTGTTCCTCTTTCTCCGTTACCATATAAGACTCACGATAAAATGGCATTGAGTTCTGAATGTCAGAGAAACCTCCAACATCTCTTAACTCTGCCTGTGCGTCAAAGTTTGAAGCTTTGAGTGATACCGGTAGTCCGTTCTTGCCCTTGATGAATCTAAGGTCGAGTGAATCCTGTTTACGTGTTCCGAATTTTTGTCTGCCAAGATAAGGGGCAGTTCCTAATGTCTTCTGATAATTGTTCCACATTACACCGAGACTTCTCGCTGTAAATGCTTCTGCTAATGGTAATGCCATGTTCTTCTACCTCCTTTTAGTCCTGACCGGCTACTTTTGCGGCTGCAATCTTTGGCGCACCATAGAAAGTAACTCTAGGTGTTGCAGTTCTAGCTTCATCTGCGATTGAAAGTGACTTAACTTTCTCCCAATCAATAGTTCCCTGATATACGTATGTTCCCGGTGCGTCACCCATTGTCACATCTACATCATGTAACAGATAGCCTTTGCAATCTGCATCATTGCTTGGGAATGGTGTACCGGCTGGCACAATCTTCATTCCGTTTGCGTCTGCACTTGTTTTCATTGTCTGTGGTACAAGGCACGCAGCTCCCTCATAAGGGAAAAATTTTAAAATTCCTTTACCCTGTGTAAAGTCTCTTACGATTGGCTTTCCCATCGTTCTACCTCCTGCTTTAAATTACATAGCTGTTTTGACTTTCAGCACTTGCAACTGTACCGAATGAGATTTGCTCTGCATTTGCTACATCTGCTGGCTTTGAGTCAGGTTCATTATTGTTACCGCCATTGTTAGGATTAGGGGTATTGTTAAGTGCATTTTTCTCATACTCCGCAATCGCATTGGCTTTCATGTCGGAAATAATCTTGCCAAGTGATGTTGTGTCAAAAGAGCCATCCTCTTTTACTACTGTCTTTACCTGTTCTGCTGTAATTCCAAAATCTGACATAGCCTTCTCACGCAAGTCTCTGACAGCGTTATCTTTCTGTAGCTTGGCTATCTGCTGATTGGCTGTCTCTAAGGCTTTATTTGCCTTTTCAAGCTCCGTCATGTTGCCATTCTGTAGCTCATCAAGCTGTGTCTGTAGCTCGTCAGCTTTGTCGGCTTTAGCCTTATACTGATTGGCTTTCTCTTTCTCTCTCGCCATTTCCTCACCGCTCTTGTTAAGCAGATTTGTTATCTGCTCATCCGTTGCATCGGGAAAAAGCTTCAAAACATCATTTCTTGTCATTTCATTACCTCCGTAACTTACGCTTTTGTTATCGCGGGTCGCTCCCGCCGAGTTTTTCTGTTGTTTAACGCACAACTGCAAATTTTGTATAATAAAAAGCAACCTATAAGTTTCCTTACAAGTTGCTCATTATTTGTAGTATTTAACACTGCACCGGCAGTTAGAAATCTCTTTTACCTCTGCACCTAGCGAATGGTCTTTTGGAAACATCATAAGTGAGTTTCCAACTTCAAATGGCTCAAAAATATCAATTCTCTTTCTGTCAACCTCTGCATGCGTAGGTCTGACGTGTGAATCTTCTTTTGAGCGCCACTCTTTTGTTTTGTAGCCTTGTTTTACCATATCAGTCTGCAATCTGTAATTGCCGACTGCATTAGCTTCATTCGCAGCTACATTTTTTGCTCGCTTCTGTGAAGTAAAATACCCTACTTCAGTATTTTGTGTGGTAGCGTCAACTACCTCATTCACAATGTACCGGGCATAATCCGTAATGTATGAGGGTGTTTTCTTTGCTTTACAGTACTGCGTGGCAATGCTCTCATATCTGATGATAAATTCTTTGGTGATAGCGGTTATCTCTGTTTCTTCTTTGCCGGATAGCAAGGCAAATAGCATAACAAAGATTTTTTCAAACTTTTCAGCAAGCTTTTTTCTATCTTCCTTTTCCTCGTCAGATAAATCCATCTCACCAAAATATGTGTCATAATCTATGTCTTGTATTTCATTTTTGTTAAGTGCGTGGATTTCATCTGCCATATCAAGCTCCAAAAATAAATTGACAGCCAATTATTCATCGGCTGTCTTATCATCGTTATTATTGCTAGGTGTAGCTGTTGTCGGCTGTTCTTCCGGGAATAACATTTCCATGCGCTTAGCACTTTCAAGAGTGACTTGTTCAGGGTCACTGAACAAGTCAATCTTCTTAACAGCTCTCTTGTAATTGATACCGCACCTAAGTAATATTTCAAGCACTTCTGCCTTAACAAGCATGTTGTCAAGCTTGTTGTGATTAATGTGTATCTCAACATCACTAGGCATAAGCGTAAAGCCCTTATTAATTCTCAATCTGTTAAGAATAAGCCTAAGTGCCATTCTCTCTGATTTCTTAAGGATAGGCTCATTAATAGCCGTTCTAAGTCCGGCATCGTAATGTCCGTTTCGCAGTTCTACAGCAGAACCGGTGTCACCGCCTGTGTTGCCCTGACGATTTGCAAGGCCTTGAATGCTTAAAAATCTTTCAAAAAGGTCTGTGAAAACCACTTGTCCCTCCGTCTGATTAAGCTCGCTCGTCATTACATCAACATCAGCCTTGTTATCTGAACCATTGTTAGATTTAACAACTAATGCTCCCTCTTGCCGCATTTTTCTGAATGTATCTATGTCAATCTCGCAATTAACGAATTTCACCCATGCAGACACAAACTGCTCGACTCCATTAATTCTGTCCGATGTAAGCACGTTAATAGCGTCTGTGATTGCAATAGTCATTTCAATATCAGATAATCGCCTTGCATTGTTTGGATATTCAATCACCGGAATTGCTCTGTTGCCGTTTGTTCCGCTTGCATAAATCTTGTCGTTGCGAATATCAAACCACTCATTGTCAGTGAACACATAGTATATGTTTGCTCCGTTCTCGTCCTCTCCGATTTGACAAGAGAATGCCGGACGTCCGTTTGAGTAGTATGCTACAAACGTATACATTGGATTTTCAGAAGATAAGTAAAAATCGCTTTCATCAAGCAACTGTCCTTGTCCGTCATCATTACCGATGAATCTGTAGCCGGTACCACATATGCTTCTCCAACGATGTATGTCTATATCGCACTCCTGTTTGCTTTCCGAATCCATTGTAATGTTAAGCTGTGTGATTTCTTCCGACTTATGATTATCAGTGCCACGCAGCACGTATTGGATTGGCTCGGCACACATCTCTGCGGTTTTGCGCTCGACAAGCTCATACGCAAGATTTACAGCAATCTTGTTATTGATTTCTGGTCGGTTCACTTTCTGCCGATACAAAATTGGTTGGTCACCACGATAGTATCTGTCAAGATACTCAATCTCAATAGCATTTTGCTCGTGAATCACAAGTGCTTTATTCAGTTCTTCGATTATGTTGTTTTTTGTGATTTGCCTTTTCCTCGTGAAAATAACTTGTCTGCCGTAATTATTTTGGCAGACGGCCGAAAAAGGTCTTACATTTTTATGAGCATATCTATACATCAATAAAACCTCATGCCACTTGCAGAAGTTCTCTGCGGAACCTCTTTTATCTGAAATTCTTGTGTGCCAGCCCAAAACCATATCCATTTACGGCAGTGCGTACACATTACTTTGTGGTGCTTCTTATCGTTTTTATTCACCCACGTTAGCAATTTACCGCAACGAGGGCACATTACACTTCGTTTTCCTATTGGTACAATATTAATATTCTGATTATTCATGTCACCCTCGATTCACTAAAAATAGCACCCACAATCTGTGAGTGCTATTTCTTAAAGAGATTTTACGCAATGAACGAATTACGATTTTTTCATAGTTATATTATAACTGTCAATTTTTTAAGTGTATATATGCAATGATATGCAAAACTATGCACACTACTGCACATTTTCAAGATATTCTTTTCCGTAAAGCCTTTCAAACTCTTGCAAGGCTCTGCCGTGGATTGTAAATATCTTTCTTATGCTCCAATTTGTAGCCTGGGCGATTTCTTCAAAAGTGTTTTGATTGACATATCTCATTGAGAGTACATGATAATAGTCGGTATTCTCCATACTATCAATTTGACCGATAATATGGTTTCTTTTTCTCATAAATTCATCAACAAGTCTGTCTGTATCTTTTTCCAAGTCCACAATTTTAGTTACTGTACTGCCTAATTTATCTTTGTCAGATGAAACATCAACTGCCTCTTTGTCTGTTGAAACAGTAACGCTACATGCTATTGTCTTAAGCCGGTATATTTCAGACAGCTTGTTTTGTATCATTTTATCTAATCTGCTAATTTGATTTAAGTAAGTTTTTGTATTCATTAATAAAGCCCTCCTCTGAACGGATTGTGTACTGCTTCAACCTTTGCTATTCTACTGCCTTGCGTCATTCTTAAGGCAAAGTTTGAAAAAACATCAGGAACATCATCAAGCTGTTTTTTGCCTGTTACTGAATATCGTTTCAGCAGTGATACCATTACTCCATAAGGCTCATTGGGCTTATAAAGTGATTGGTCTTTGAAAATAATATGTTGTAAAATCCAGTTAGAACACTGAAAAATACGTGCTTCCTTATTTGTCTCTGTCGGTACATCAGTGATGTTGCATATCCACCCTTTATTTTCAACTCGCTTATTAACTTCCATAGCCACTCTGTCACCACCGGCATTACGCTCAAACTCACACTCTTGTACCTTATTATTGACTAATGTGTTTGACGCATTTTCATACTGCATTTCATAGTCTGCCGTATTATCACACACGCAATCAACGCAGTAATAGTCCTCGCCATATTTTTGCAGTATTGGCATAACAAAATAGTCTGTGCCTTTTCCTTTTGTATCGCATTGAGCTGTGATAATTTCCGGTTCACCATGTGGCAGATTGAAGTATCTGCGGATTTTATCGTCAGGAAACAATAAGCCCTCACGCTCGATAGGTTCCTGTTTATACAAACATCGGTAGGAGATTTCGTCCATGAGCAATTGTTGGTCGGCAAAAAACTCTTTCGTAAAACCGCCATATTCATAATCAAAATTGCTTTCTCCTGTCACAGGGTCTACATCGGGCACTGATATTGTTTTGACTCTCGGATTTCCAATATACATGTTTTGAATGCGTCCAATAACATCATGTACGCTCCAACGAGTGGCAATATGTATCTCTTTGCATGGCTTTCCGTCTGTGTCTTGTGTCTTACGCTGTCTTGCATCTACTGCATATTTATCCCATAATTTATCAAGTATTGTAGGATTTAAGGCTTCCTCAATTCCGCCTATCATATCATCAACTAGCAAAAATTTACTTGCACGGACTTTTCCGGCATTCTTGCTTCCAACAGAAGTACATTGCACTGATGGAAAAGGTTTATATTTGCCAATATTGAATTGCTCCATTTTGGCATTGGTGCTTGTAACCGATAGATTAGGGAAAATATCGTGCCACGCATAATCATCATCATTAGTAACAATATCGTATACTCCATCGTAGTACATTCGTGTAATATCGCCACTGTGTGAATAAAATAGGCTGTAGTCTTTTGGAAACCAACCGGCAACTGCCGAATGAAAAAATTTCTCAATCGTACTCTTTCCGGCTCCAGGTACTAGACTCACACATAATATGTCGTATTTATCATCAATCATGCCTTGCAATGCGTCCACAAGTCCGATTTTGATTAGTTGCTTTCTACGTGGCATATAAAATCGGTCTTTAGGCTCACGCTTTTTCTCTATGTACTGAAAATAGCTGTCAACTATTTTGTTTTGAGCTTCAAGAAGCAAAACCTCATATTTTTTGTTTATCAGCTCATATGTGGTTTTGTGGTCGAATGCGTATTTTTCCAAATCCCAAATCGTACCACCTGTTTTAGCCGTGCAGAAGTCCTCTATAAGCTCTTTTGCCCTCTTAGTGAGTTGTAGTCCATACTCAATATCTTTCTCGCCGTTTATGGCTACACTGCAAGCGTCTACATAGGCATTAATTGCTTGCTCGTCTATTCCATTTCTCTCTATGTAATTTTCGTAACTATCAACTGTGGAAATAAGGCTCTGACTAGCCATAAGAAAAGCACCTCCACTTTTAAAAAGCAAAGGTGCTTATAGACCTCTGCCTATAATTGTTTTAGGGTAGCAACTACAATTAGTCCGTAGTCGGTAATTGTTTTTATTCGCACTCTGAAAGTCTGTCTTTTATAAACTGCTCCAATACACTAAAGCCTTTTGGCTTTTCAATTCCTTTCCTTGCAAGTTCTGCAACTATTGTTTCCATTTCTTCTTTTACTCCTTGATAGGCAATTTTCATTCCGAATTTTATTTCGTTCATTTGATTTCCTTTCTGCTCGTTAGCCAGTAATGCATGTTTACAAAATATTCATTTTATTGAACGTAGAAAAGATTTTCGGGGCTTGAATTGCAAGCCAGTCAACCATTTCCTCATTCTTCGCCCATGCACCATCAAACCGATTTGAACTATCAGACAGTCCGCTCTCATTCAGAAAAGCGCGCATAATTTCATGTCTTAAGGTCTTTTTGCGATATATTTCCTGTGCTTTTTCGTCCATGCCTACAAAGTATTTTTCTTCGGACATATCGGCAACTACAATCAACTTGTTTTCTTCTTCACAATAGCCCGCAAGACCTTTTTCCTCCATGTAGCTATCCTCTGATACTTTGTGGATTTCAATTCTGTATTCTGTTCCAAGAATATCTATTTTCATTGTATTACCACAAACAAGAAACTCGTTCTGTGATACTTTTCTTTCCGAGTGAGCTTTGTCTAATTCTTTTTGAAGTCTTGTTATTTCTTCTCCCATTGTTTTAATTATATTTTGGCTTCCCATATTCTCACTCCTTAAAGCAATCTCTTAACGCTTGTCTGTCTACCTCGTCATCTGCCTCGATAACAGGTTCATCTCCTAAAGTGGAACAATCTATAGACTCGCCATTTCTACCGCCTATTTCGTGTGATTGTGCTTCTCTAAGTGCCTCACGCTCTATTGATTTAATTACTTCTGCCATGCTCATTGTGTCACCTCAAACTTTTGCTTCTATGTGTTCTTTTGCAAATTCTCCTTTTTCTTCGTCATAAATAGAAGAGCCGTGTTTATCTGTTTTGATTTTATCAAACTCGCATTTGATTTTAATAAAGGGTACTCTTAAAGGGGTGCAATCGGCATGAAAATCAATATTTACCACACCCTTCTGCCATTTTCCATTGGCATAAATCTTTGTATAACCGCCTTTTCTTGTTTTGATTATAATTTTTGAACGCGTTTTCTTCATTTCCAATGCACCTTGAACCCTTTCTTCTTATACTCCTCTACGGCTTTTTTAAGGCTCATATCGTCCTCATACTTTTCGTTCAGCATAATCACCACATTGCCTTTTTCAATGCCGTATATGTTGCAATTTGCAAGTCTCTTAGCCGTTTCAAGGATAGCTTTTGCTTGCTTGTTGCTCATTTCATAGGTTTTGATTCCCATATTAACAATCATTTCTCATAAACCTCTTGAACTCTTTCCTGCACTTAGGGCATAAATCGTATTGCATATCGTCTCTCCATATAGCCATTGGAAACACTTCCCTTGCTAAATCTTCGGCTGTGCATATGCTTTTTTCGTGAAGAGGTTTTATCTCTCTTGTTTTGATATATGCATATTTTTCATCGTATCGTATTATTTCTTTTCCGCACCTGTCGCAAGTGCGCCATTCTTTTTGATGTTTCATAAAATTCCTCGCTCACAAATCAAGTTTATTCAAATAATCTGTTCCACTATTTTCAAGTGCCTTGCTAATGCCGTTAATCATATTAGCTATTGTCTGTTCGACTTCCTTTATCTTTTCAACGTTTCCACCGCATTGTAATGATAAATATCTTTTCTGCCAATCGCTTGCATTTACAACTATATTATTGTGGACATCTTTCTGTGTAACCATCATTCCACCGCCTTTTAAGTCAACCCTAGCATAAGTAAAATATCAAATTCTGATATTTCCTCTGCACCCTCTCTTGTGTGCATAAGAATTTCTTTAAGTTTTTCATTTTCTGTGTTGCTGTATTTATCTTTGCTATACGCTTCTGAAAAACAATAATATTTGCAATATCCATAGCCCGCACCAAGCATGGTGCCGTGAACGTTCTTTCCGACAATATCGTAATATTTTGGTACTTTTAAAATATCGTATTTTTCATCTAGGGTACATTCCTTTTGTTCTGCTTCTAGCTTTGATTGAAGATATTTCAGAAAACTTTGTATATCCTGTTCTGATTTTGAAATATACAAAATAGTTTCTTTCATTATTCCACCAACTTTCTAAGCACCATACATAAACATATTTCCAAAATGGAAATCATTTAGTGCTTTTTCCAATTCGTCTTTGTACCTAAATGGGCTTAAAGGGCTTTTTATTTCTTCCCTCAATATAGGTGACATATTGTCTATCAAAATGCTTTGTGTAGCACTTGCAAGATTTTGTGGTGGAAAATCCGCTAAAGCGCATAACTCCATTCTTTTATGGTCGCATTTTTCAGATTTAGGGCAACTTTTACATTTTTCTGCTAATTTACTTAAAGGTTCCGCCATTACTACACCAACTTTCTACCGCAGATAGGGCAAAATTTTATATCTTCGATTTCAATTCCAGACATAAAAGGGTCGCTACATCCGAAAAATAAATGAAATGCATTTTCAAATTCAACGATTTGCGTTTCATTCTTTTCCGGATAATATCCGCCTCTAAAAGCTCCTTGCTTGATTTTTTCCAATTTTCCTATTTTGCAACAAAACTCACACACGCTTCTCATTTCTCCTTTGCCTTAAAAAGTGTGTCAGGGAATGGAATACCTAAAAAATGCATATTTGCGTACTTCCTAAATGTCGGCACGCTCATGCCAGCAATCTTTGCTGCTTGTGCCTGTGAACATCTACCATATGCGTATTCCATCAATCCCTCTCGGAATGAATCGATATTTCGTGTCTTAACTCCTTTTGCCATATCTATACCTCCGTTTAGTACTCTATAATGCCTTGCGCCAACTGTAGCAGATAGTCGCTTTTAGCAAAATGTGTTATCGAGTAGTTAGTCTCTCTTCTATGTGTTCGTCTGAAATGCTCATTAACCATTCTATCAAGCCCTGTAAGCCCTGTTTCGTCTGTTAGGTAAACATCTGTCCACTCAAAGTGATTATGCTCCGTATCGGTCACATTAGAAAGCGACAGACATACATTAGTCAATGTCTTATCGGTCAAGATTGGGTGAACCTTGCAAAAATATGTTTCGTACAGGTTCATGTATCTGCGAAATGCGTTTTTGACTACTTCTCCGACTGTCTTGTTTTCAATGCTGTTGTCACAGATTGCAAAGAACCTATAGAGCATATCATCTTTCTTTGCTTGCATATCCTGTCGGGTGACTCTTGCCGTCTGTTTCTCGGAAGCAGATGTATGTACCTCTCCATCAATGTTAGTTGATGTATGTACCTTATCAGTATTTAATCTTTCAGTACTTTGTTCATTAGTATTTAATTCATCAGTACTTAATCTATTAGTACTTAATTGTCCGTGGATTTCTACCTGTTGACATTCAACCCCTAGATTTTCTGTGTCTTGTTTTTCTATACTCTGTTTATATGGCTCTTCGTAAACCTCATAGGTGTACTTTATTCTTCCACCATTGCTTTTTGTTGGGTTTTCTTTAGTAACCACAACATAATTATTATCTTTTAATTCATTTAAAGCCGTTTTAACGGCTGTTTCGTTTTCTTTGCTTATTGCAACTAACCCAGCTATTGAATAATCCCATGTGTCAGGCAATGAGAGCATTACGGACAATAATCCTTTCGCTTTCAAGCTCAAATTCTTATCTCTTAAATGAGTATTACTCATAACTGTGTAATTTTTTGTTTTATGCACTCTAATTGTTGCCATAATCGAATACCTCCGCTTGATATTATTTATGTATGCCTATGATACATACTCCGCTTGATTGATAAAAACAACAAACAGGCACAGCGGAAGTGCTTTTCGCTTCGTCAAGCTAGTTTGTTGTAATCGGATAGACAGGACTCGAACCTGCGACTCCCTCCGCTACCATTACCGCAGTGGGTTTATCCCAACTGAACTACTATCCGAAAAAGGCAAAATACACTCCGTCAAAAGGCTTGCAAAACACATTACAGAATTTTGAAGTGTCTCACCCCGTTGCTTTCAGTTGCGCGTACCTACTAGCAACTTGTTTTTGTGTGTTTTCTTTTATTTTCCGAAACTGCACTAAATGCAGACCAGTCAGCGTTACGCAACCGCTATTCAAGATATAACAGCTCGCACTAAACCGACATATGATTGATGTGGTGTGGATTTGAACCACACATAAAGCGTGCACTCTTTGCGTTGGAGGGAATCGAACCCATAGGCAAAACCCAAATGTTTTTAATCCATATGCCTGTCTCCTGACCATTCGCTACTTACCCTTTTGTATACACATCAATAGTCGGTGTCCCCCGACTAGCGCAGATACAAGGAATCGAACCTTGATAACGATTTTACTCGTTAGAGAGATTAGCAATCTCCTGTGATACCATTACACCATACCTGCAATTTTATTTGCCATACCCATGATTCTTTAAGTTTTGTGGTTTCTAGTTCATCAAATATTATCCTCATAGATATGGCTTAATCGAGGCTTCATGCCTAGCTAATATTGCACAGTATGGAAACCTTAGCATACTTCCGTAATACTTTCTCTTCACCGCTTCACTGGATTTCGCAAATACAATAATCCGCTCGGCAAGTTGAAAAACAATTATTCTTTTAATACCCATAAGGGCATCCCATACAATAATCATCAAAACTCCCTCGCTCTGCATAATTATTTGTTCTAGGTTTTAACCTATAATCGGCAAGGTTGGGAATCGAACCCACGACAAATCAGCTAATAGCTGACTGCTCTACCACTGAGCTACATGCCGATATTGAGACAGAACCGCCCTAATCAGTTCCGCCTCAGCACGAAAAATTCAAAACAAGGGTAAAAGCAGAACCCTTAATTGCAGAAATATCTGCAAGCTGACTTGGTAGGACTCGAACCTACAACTACTTGATTAACGGTCAAGCGTTCTACCTATTGAACTACAAGCCAGTAATGAGGGTGAAGTCTAAGGAGTGGCAACACCCTCGGGAGATATAAATTTGTATGTACTGTAGGAAAAGAACTAGCGAAACCTACAGTAAAGGGCATGTGAGGAATTGCACCTCACCTAAGATTCACTTAATCTGAATTGCCCTAGTTTAACAATTTGAGGGGGTATATATGTCTGCTCTGCCTATTACAGATGTCTTTGCGACAGGTTGATTTTCACGCTCATGTATTGTGGGATTATACACGATTAAACCCTCACGAGCCTTGTGACGGCTCTTAACAGCTTTCCACTATGAGGGTGAAAGGAACTACTAAGTTCAATGTCGGGGAACCAAGTAAACCCCGAACAGGGCATGTTGGATTCGAACCAACGTATGCAGCAGTCAAAGTGCTGTGCCTTACCGCTTGGCGAATGCCCTATATTTACTGCCACATGAATGCTATGGCAAGTATCTGACCAAACATTACCGCAATACCAAGAAGTCTTGTACTGACTGTCACTTTTTCGTTTAATGTGGCGTTTGCCATTCCAAGCGCAATTAATGTCAGCCATACTGTTGTTACGATTTTTAATACAAACATGATTTACACCTCAAAATCTAATTATCCTTAAATCCCTCTATCAGTGACTCAATTATGGTAGCCAAAATCAGAAACACTACTGAGATAGACAGCCCATGCTCGTCAGAAAAAAGTAATCCATGGGTTGCGGAAAGCACCATCGCCCACAGGAGAAAATTTTTAATCAACACCGGAGTTTCCTTATCCACGAATTTCCCAAATACTTTCCATCTGCGCTTAGATTTAAGCTCATGAGCTTTAGTTGTGTACCATATAGCTTTTTGTACATCCTGTGTGAGACTGTCTTTATGTCCGGCACGATATTTATACTTGTATGCAGTAATCTCACACCATTTAGCCACATCCTTAAGTCCGTAAATGTCAATCATTTCGTCAATGCATTCTTTTCGGTCAGGCAAGTTATAGTGGCTAGGGTGATTTACCATATCGGAATTAATTTTGTTAGACTCAAATCCTGTTAATTTCATCTCCGTTAGCTCCTTTACTGTTATATATTATATATAACTAATATTTTATCGTAGTTGTATGTATATATATTATTATATATTATTATTGTGTATGTTGTTTAATTTATATATAACTTATGTTATAATAATAAATACTGCTTGGTACGGTTGAGGTATGAGTAAGAGCCTTTTTGTTTTGGCGGATATTTTGGGGGCTAAGTGGGGCGGTTTGTCGCTTTTCATATAGACCCGCAGGGCACCCAATACGCGCGCTGCTCGGCTCTCAAACATTAAGCATTTTAATTGTATCTATTGCATATACAATTTACTTCTATGCTTTCAACTCTTCGCTAAACAACTGTTTTGTGCATAGTTGCAATAATTCAATAGCCCTCAAAGTCTTATAAATCAAGGACTTAGAATTGTGTGTATTGTATATACAATTACTTGGCATTATCAACCATGTTATCACTCGATAACGCTTTAATATTCTGACTATTTACACCGCCTAATTGTGGCAATTCATTAGCCGTTAACGCTCTCGCTTGCTGCCTGCTGTCGCTTGTGTATGGTGAAGCCCAGCCGTAACGCCTGTTGAGTATTGCAATAACTCCGACTGGATTCTTTGCTCCGGTCACGAGCTTATTAGATAAACTCTCTTCTTGATATTTTCTCAGTTTTTCCAAAATCTCCGATGCTATCGGGCTTAGCGTATTCCTTCCCCAATCATAAATAGTACTATCAGGAATACCAGTTAATGAACTAAAACCTAATATACTAACCTCTTTATCATATTTCATACACATGTCATATATATAAATATTTAATATATACATTACTAATTCAAAATTATAACTATTAAAGTTACTCTCTTTATACATGCCATTATCTAATTTATAGTTTTCTTTTGATTTAAAGTAATTAATATCAAATAACTTTTTTTGAATATAATACAAAGCACTATTCCATACGCTTTGAGACTCTTTTTTTATATCCTCAATCTTATTTACTTCACAAAATTCGTTTAGATAAAATAATAAATCATTTTCGTATATTTCAATCTGGTCTGACATCGTAGCACATCCCCCAAAAAGCCAAAATAAAAAAGCCCGCACCACTTGGAACAATTCCAAACAGTACGAGCTAGCCGGAAATCATCGAGGCTCTTGATGCAGCACTTGAAAAGAGGGAGCTGA
>JABLTO010028932.1_pt1 | contig 37804 bp, 29 predicted proteins | sample 7160091 | NCBI WGS metagenome assembly JABLTO01 (sample SAMN14651225, study PRJNA627086) | human gut metagenome | isolation source: feces | host: Homo sapiens
CCACGACACGCAGAAAGACCTCGGGCAGGACGGAGGCCGAAACCGTCCGGAGGACGGTTTGGCCTGCGGCCGTCCGGGCCCGGTTACAGGAAAAACTTTTTATGCAGTGATTCCCGCAGCGGGCGGCAGCAGCCGATGACGATGAGCATCAGCCCCAGCAGGATGCCGGCAGCCAGCGGGTAGATGGACCACAGCAGGGCATCGTGCAGGCCGAAGGTGAGGTTGAGGAGGAATTCCACCAGCACCATAAGGCCACCGGAAAGGATGAACGCCCCGCCGAATACAAACAGGTGTCCCCCCGGCAGGTAGCGCAGCAGGGCGACCATGGCGGTGATGAGCAGTCCCGCTGCGCCCACCACCGGGAAAGCAAAGGAAAGGAACCAGTGGCCGCCGGAGGCAAGATCGATATACAGCAGGTAAAGCCCCAGCACCGCAAAATCGATGGGGACAAAGATGACGGGATTGCCGCGGCGGAACCACAGCGGCAGCACGATGACGGTATAGCTGACCAGCAGGGCGCCGGCCACATAGCCCGACCAGACCAGCCGGCCGTTGATGCGCCAATCGCAGAGGATGCAGATGACAATGGGCAGCAGCGTGAGCACCGTTATCACAAACAGCGCCCCGCTGGGGCTCACCTCCTTATGGAGGTGCTCCTCCGGGGGGTAGGGGCCGTCATCTTTCGGGGGCTCCATTTCCGGGTGGAACACCGTGGTGCCGCACAGCGGGCAGGTCTTTTCGCTGTCGCCCAGCTCCACACCGCATTTTACACAGTACATATGAGACCTCCTTTGGCCTTATCTTCTTCCGTTGCTTTCCGCCTTGACCGGCAGGCCCATCCAGTGCAGCACCTCGTAGAAGTGACGCTCCAGCTCCGGCTCCCGGATATTGCGGATCATGTTGATATAGACGGTATCGCCCCAGGTGATGATGCCACAGTTGTGCGGCGCCTTGGCCTGCACCCCGATGATGAAATCCGTGCGGCGGATGTAGGGGCGCATGACCTCCGGGACCTGAAATACCCCCAGATTGGAAAGGCACAGGCAGCTTTTACACTCGCCTACCGTATCGAATACCGCCTTCATGGCAAGGTTTTTGATGAAAAGCGGCATGATTTTAAGGATGGGGATGCGCTCGCTGTTGACATTGGTGGCGATGCGGGCGCTCATGTTTTTGCGGGTGACCTCCAGCCCCATGCGGTGATGCACCATGCGGCACAGCTCATCCAGCGAATAGGCGCCCAGCCGGGGGTCGGCCTCCGGGGTGACATACTGGGCGAAGTTCCGCAGGGAGCGGCTGGGAAACAGGCTGCGCAGATTGACCGGCACCAGCACCTTGACGGGGCGGCGACGGCGGCGGGACGGTACCTTTTCCGCCTGAAGATTGAGGATGGCCTTCATCATGGCGGCGCAGAGCAGCTCGGTCACGGTCACGCCGTACTCCTTGGATTTGGCCTTGAGCGCGGGGGCGGGGACCATCAGCGTTACCAGATTGAGGGCGCTGCCCGGCTCCGGTGTCCCGGTGAGGTGATAGGCGGTGGCCTCCTTGCGGCTGGCCTGCACCCGCCCGGCGTATTTCTGGAAGCTGTCCTCCATTTCCTCCTCCCGGGGCTGGTCCAAACGGCGCAGCACACCGCTTTCCGGCGGGACCTCGATGCCGTATTTGCGGCAGAGATATTCGGCCAGCAGTGTTTTGAGGAAGATGGTGCCCCCGGTGCCATCGGTGAGGGCGTGGAAAAATTCCACAGCGATGCGGTTTTTATACACCAGCACCCGGAAGGCGCACTTTCGGATATCGTCAAACGGCATATGCACCAGCGGGTAGCTTTTTTCGGGCTGGATGGCCGGCGCCGCCGGGATCTGCTCCAAATAGTACCAGAACATCCCCCGCCGCAGCCGCACCGCGATGGAGGGGAACCGCCGGACCGTTACATCCAGTGCGGTTTGCAGCGTGGGCACGTTTACCGCCTCGCTCATGGTGGCGGAAAGACGGAACAGGTTGTTCCAGTTGCGGCGGCGGGCCGCCGGGTAGATCTTTGCGGCGTTATCCAGCTGCATCCAGCGCAGCTTGCGTTCACAGACTGCGGTTTTATTGAGAAATTTGCCGATCTCCTCGAAGTCGGACATATTTTCATTGAGGCAGTAGAGGACATAGGCGTGCCAGCGCTCCGGCGCGGTGATCATTTTGCTTTCGCAGCCGCAGTCCAGCAGCCTTTGGTGCAGGCGGCGGGTGTCGTCCAGCAGGATCTCATCCCCGCCGACAAAAAGCAGACTGGGCGGGAAGCCGGTGAGGTCGCCGAACAGCGGAGAAACCAGCGGCTCCTCCTTGGGGGTGCCCCCGGCGGTGTAGCAATCGGCATAGAACCGCAGCAGCTCCTCCGAGAGGGAGGGGTCCTTTTCCCGGTTGAATTCGTAGCTTTCCGCCGAGCAGGTCAGATCGACCCACGGGGAAATGGCGATAAGACCGGCCGGCATCGCCATTCCCAGCTCCTTCAGCTTGAGGCACAGGGCGCAGATGAGCCCGCCGCCGGCGCTTTCGCCGCACAGCACGATCTGCTCCGGGCGGTAGCCCTTATCCAAAAGATAGCGGTAGGTTTCCAGGGCGTCCTCCACGGCTGCAGGGTAGGGGTTTTCCGGAGCCAGCCGATAGGCGGCACACAGCACCCGCACCCCGAATTCATCGGCCAGCGTAGCCCCGAAGCCCTTGGCGTAATCCAGATCGCCGCAGGTATAGCCGCCGCCGTGCAGATAGAGAATGACACCGCCGCGGCGCTCATCCCGGGGAATGAGCCAAGCACCCCCGAACCGGGAAAAGAGATAATCCCGGACGATGACGTCTTTTTTATGGATGGCCTCCATCAGCTCGCCCAGCTTATCCTGACCCTTTCGGATTACCTCCAGCGAACAGTTTGCCACAAAGGGCTTGAAAAAGGCGAGCTGCGAATGGACCAGTTTGGCGGGAAGTCCCATAGGCGACGCCTCCTTTCTGCGAATCTCTAAAAAATTATTATAGCATACGGGCGCAGGCGATGTAAAGATATCGGGGGGCGGCAAAGGGAGGTTGGGCATCCCGGCGGGGGGATAAACGGGCAGCAAAAAAGAGCCGCCGGGGGGCGGCCCTTTCGGATGGAGAGATTCGAACTCTCGAACGGGGTGGAGGGACGTTAAGCGAGGTGGGAGCGCACCATTTGCATGCACTTGGCGGTGGCGAACATGATGAACTCATCCCGTTCCTCGGGGGCGAGCCACAGGCTTTCTGCCGGGTCGGCGGCGGCTTCCCGCGCCAGACGCTGCGGGATATCGTGCACCTGCGTTTCGATATCATCCTTTTCGTAATAATCAAGATAGCGGTTGGGGAAATCCCGGATGCTGCGCAGGACCTCCAGCGGGGCGTAATCGGGGTGCTGCCGGTAATCGGCAAGGTCGGCACGCTTCAGGTCGGTGCGCATGGCCCGGATATTCTCCTCGGTGGGGTCGGCGAGCGATTTTCTGCGGGGGCGCAGTACCTGCTCCTGCCACATGGCATCGGTGACGAGGTGGATATAATAGCCCCAGTAAAAAGAACGGGCTTCGGCATCGGCGGCAGCGGGCATGAGGCTATGATAGAAGCCTTCGAAATCGATGAGGTAACGGTCCAGCGCCTCATCCTTTTTGAGCCAGTGGGTCACCACTCGGCCGGGGAGATAGCGGGGCGTGCCGTTTTCATCGTACTCGGTGCGGCCGCAGTCCGGGGCGATGGCGCCGGCGTAATAGTGGGGCAGGGAAATATCCTGCGGCAAAAGGCGCAGCAGCGCTTCGGCAACGCGCAGGTGGGTTATCCAGTATGCCATGATTATGCCTCCCGATTGGTGTAAACTTTGATGGTGCCGCCGTCATCCTGCAGGTAGCTATCGGCCGGCTGGGTGAGCACGATGGCGATGCCGACAAATTTGCCGCCCCAGCCGGAAAGGGAGACGAGGAACATCAAAAAGGGAACCCAGAACCACTGCTCCGACACGGCAAATGCGGCGGCCAGCAGCAATCCGCACCAGACGACGGCGGGCATGATGGTGGCGGTGAGCCAGGCGTTCCGGCGGACATAGGCGCGACCGGTGCAGGCAACGATATAGAAGCCCATGGAGACGTACTCGATGGGGCAGCCGCAGACCTTATACAGGCAGAAGCCGTGGAGCTTGGCCTGCAGGCGCATGGAGGCGACCATGAGCAGGAACGCCACGAGGCAGTAGATGAGCGAGAACAGCGTATTTTTGGCAGAGAAAAGCAGGTTAAAGGGGTGCTTTGGCAGCACCAGCAGCACCGGGCCGACCAGCAGCACCAGAGTGAGCAGCAGGCCGATGATATTTTCGGCGGAGAAATTGACGAAATCGATGGTACGGGTTTGGCGGTATTCACCGGGCAGTACTTCGCTGGAATTGCGGTTCATGGGGTAGGCCTCCTTGATGTAAACTGAAATGGGAAAAGCAGGGCGGCAGGCGGGTTCGACGGATTCCTGCAGATAGATGTATTATACCACAAAATACAGATGGTGCCAAAACATTTTTTCCGGCGGATTGCTATTTGCGGAAAAATAGATTATAATAGGGATGGCGATACGCCGCAGAAAGGAGAAAATGCCATGAGAAACAAGAAATGCTGTTGGGGCGCTGTGATTGCCGCGCTGCTTGCCCTGCTGGGCGCTGCCGCTGCCGTAATGGTTCTGCTGCGCCGTCACCACACCGCCTGCACCGAGGAGCTGGAGGACGGGGATCTGGTGGAATATCTGGACACCGAGGACGGCAAGCAAGCCGAGGAGTAAGAGCGTAATACGCAAGAAAATCCGGGGGCGGGAGAGAAAACTCTTGACACCGGAGCGCAGTTATGGTATAGTAATATGGCACCCAAGAGGTGCCATCGGCGCGGAGTAGAGCAGTTCGGTAGCTCGTCGGGCTCATAACCCGGAGGTCGGAGGTTCAAATCCTCCCTCCGCAACCAGAAAAGTATTCCTCACTCATTTTGAGTGAGGAATACTTTTATGTTTGTAGAGAAAGTTTGCATCTACAACTCTGGGTTATGAGACCGACGAGCGTGGCTCGTTGGGAAACGCCCCCGAGCGCCGCCGGTGGCGGGTACAGCGAGGAGGGCGTTTGCGCAGCGGTCGAAAAAATCGAGCGGGCGAATAGCGCGAAGATTTTTTCGGGCACCGCAAGAGGCGCGAAGCGATAACCCGGAGGTCGGAGGTTCAAATCCTCCCTCCGCAACCAGAGGCCCTCACTCGAAAGAGTGGGGGCTTTTTTTAGTATTCAAGCGGGTTTGCGGGCATCATCCCTGCCGCATAAGCTCCAACACTTCCTGCTCCTCCGGGATACTATTGATGCCGCCGTGGTGGCGGGTGGAGAGGCTGGCGGCGCAGCAGGCGAAGCGGGTGATGGCGGACATGTCCTCTGCTGACAACGCCTCCGGAGCTTTACCGAGCTTCAACATTTGGCTCATGGCGCTGCCGCCGAAGATATCCCCTGCTCCAGTGGTATCCACCACATGGATACCGGAGGGGCAGGCGGTCGTGCCGCTGCCGTTACGGTTGGCAAAATAGCATCCCCGGGGGCCCATGGTGACATAAACAAGGCGGACGCCGTACTCCCGCAGCAGCTTTTGCGCCGCTGCCGCCGGAGTGGTGTGCCACAGGAAATCCACTTCTTCATCGCTGATTTTGACGACATCCGCCTGATGCAGCCCCCACTCCATCTGCGTTGCTGCCGCGGCGTCGTCCGGCCAAAGCGGTTTGCGCAGGTTGGGGTCAAAGCTGATGAGCTTGCCCTGCGCTTTGGCGTATGCCACCGCCTTTTGGGTCGCGGTTCGCGCGGGCTCATCGGTCAGACTTAACGTGCCGAAATGGAACACCCGGCAGGCGTCGATCAGGCTGTAATCCACCTCGTGCTCGGTCAAGCAGGTATCGGCGCCGGGCTTGCGGGCAAAGCTGAATTCCCGGTTTCCATCGGCATCCAGCGTAACGAACGCCATGGTGGTGAAGGCAGCGGTGTCTTTTATGATGCCACGGGTCTCAATGCCGCAATCGGCGGCGGTTTGAATGAGCAGGCGGCCAAAGCGGTCGTCCCCGACCTTCCCGATTATTGCGGTGGAGCAGCCGTATTTTTGCAGTGCGGCGAGAAAATTGCAGGGCGCGCCGCCCGGCTGGGCCTTTAGCGTGGGGTATCCGGCGGCGTCGGCAGCCACCGGAGCAAAGTCAATGAGCATTTCGCCCAGGGCAACAATGGTGGGCATGAGAAGATCCCTTTCTATTTTGCACAGTAGCGCATATGCAAATGATTGCGTTTCACAAGAACGGCCTCGACGTCTTTTCCGTCCCGTTCTATTTCTTTGAAATAATTTTACCTGCTTTGCAGGGATCTGCGGCGGCATCTGCGGTGCGTTGCTCGATAAAAAGAATGACACCGTCCTCCGTTTTTCCGTCATTATTTTGCACAGTCACCGACCTTTAGCGGTTCATCGTTGGCAAGATAGTCTTTGTTTTGCCCGGATTGCAGCAGTGATACCCGGCACATGACTACTGTTTTCTTTGCGATGGGCCGGCTTTCCTTTTTCTGTGCCGATGGGGCTGCTTTGCCGGACGATGGCTTTGATACAGGTTCATTATCCCTCTGCTTTGCTGCACAGAGGGCATGATTATACTCCGTCCGAGTTTCATATTCGGCAGGGTCGATGCCGTAATCAGAGCCGCCCTCACAATTGAGGCGCCATGCATAGCGGGTATGTTTTGCAGAATAGCCCGGTCCATCATCGGAGTCAAAAGCGCCCATGGCACCAAGCATTCCGCCAAGCTTCAACACATCATCGGTCGTATTTAGCTTGCCAAGCCCCATTGCAGCATCGGCAACTGCATATTCCGGCTACGATTTCTCCCTTGCTTTTCACGGCGTGTAGCAGCAATGTAACCCAGTGTTGCCGCTGCTGCAAGATCGAGCAAAGAGTCAAGCGGTTCAAAGCGGCCGCCCTTGCTGCTTTTTCCGTGTCTTGCCATGGGAACGCCCCCTTTACTGACTTATTCCGCACCGAGCGCCTTAAATACAGCGTCCTCCGGGCTTTGGTAGAAAATGAGGTTAAAGCAACCGATCAGCTCCGGCGGAACCGTGCCGAGATCTGCTGCGGAGGTGATGGGCAGCAAAACCTTTTTGGCGCCGCTATCCAAACAAACCTGCAAGGTATTGGCAAGTTCATCGACCTTCAGCATTGTTCCTGCAATGCTGATATCCCCGAGAACGGCGAGGCTGCTTGTTGTTGGCTTTGCCAAGGCAATGGAGCACAGCGCAATCAGGGTTGGCAGCGCCAGCTTCTCGGTCATACCGATGCCCTGCAGATCCTGATAGTTGATAATATAATCCTTTGATGTGGTACTGATGGCGCCGCTGATCCGACCGGCATTCGCTTTAAGATAATTGAAGGCAGTATTGATTGCTTCCTTGCTCTTGGAATCGGAACCGACGCCGGTCTTTTCCAGCTTTCCACTACCGGGAAGCATTTGGGATTCCAGACGATAAACGCCGATCATGCCGGATTTTCCCCGGGATATGGTGTAGACCTGACCGGGGTTCCCGATGCCCTCTGGGATCAGCTTGCCTCCACCCTGCTCCGGTACGGAAACATAATGCTCCTCAAAGGTTTCATTATCAATATAGGAGAAGTTGACATCGTAGAATTCCATGCCACCCAGCTTTTTAAGCTGTTCCTTGACGCGGCGGCGCATCTCCAGCGAAAGCTTGAGAATCTCCTCCAGCTGCTCCTTGGTATATTCTCCATCAGGATAAAGCAGCTTGATAAAACCGCCGACCATTTTACGGACAGCAATGGTATCCCGCTGGTTGAGATTTTTGCCAAGGCGGAAATGCTTATCCAAGGCGTCACCGTACTGCTCCTTACGCAGCTCCCGCACAAATTCGGCGAGATAATCGGTAATAAAGCCATAGTCATCGGTAAAGTAATCAGGACGGAATTTAGAGATTTCCCAGCCGGGGATGTAGCAGTGCATTCGATCAAGAAATGCCGTATCAGTGCCCATTTCCGGCGGGAACGGGTCAAACAGGCTGGAGGTTTTAAGCAGTACATCAACGCTTTGATTGATGTTGCCGACGAAAGCCATTGAAGCCGAGGCTGCTTTTTCCTCCTTGCCGCGGGCAAAGGAGCCGGACGCCATGTAGTCCTTCATGATCTGAATGCCGTCCTTATCCTTAAAGGAAATGCCGGCAACCTCATCAAATGCTACACAGTCCCACAAGCCGACAAGTCCAACGGTCTTTCTGGCCATGTTGTAGAACAGATTGGCGACGGTGGTTTGTCCGCCCGAAACAAGGATGCTGTTGGGGGAGATCTCCTTGTATAGGTGGGATTTTCCGGTACTGCGGGGCCCCAACTCGCAAAGGTTAAAGTTATTTTCCACCAGCGGCAGCATACGGGCAAGCAGCAGCCATTTTTCCCTCTCGGTCAGCTTATCCGGCTCCATTCCGATGGAACGAAGCATGACCGTCATCCACTCTTCCTGGGTGAAGGCCTTGCGCCCCTCCTTCAGCTCTGTGATATCAACATGAGGCATTTGAATGGGGGTTAGCTTACGAATATGGAGGGGAGAAACCATTTTTTCTTCCTCATTGTACTCATATTCCAGCTGCACAATGCACCATATGCCGCCGCAGAGCAGACGGTCATATTTCGAGGGATAGTCCTCCGAAATGGGGACGTCTTTAATGCCGAGATTGGAAAACTCGGCTTCGTAGCAATCCCACCTAATATTCAGGTTGACCGTGATCTTATCGATGACGGTAAAGCTGCCGCGCTGCCGCAGCATAGAGAGGATCTTTTGCGATTCATCGGGGCGCACGTAGTTTTCGGCAAGGATCTTCTTAACGTTTTCGACGCCGCTTGCTACGATCTCCGGGTCATCGGCGCTGCAATACTGCCCTAATAGGAACTCCAGCACATAGACGGGGACATTGGCGCCTTCCTTAATCTTCTTGGTCAGATCCTTGCGAACAATGCGCCCATCAAACACCCTGCGCAGCTTTTGGTCGATCAGGGCGTTTTTATCGTCGGTTATGCTGCTCAACATCTGTTCGTCCATTTTCGTCACCTCACAGGTCAAACCCAAAGTCATCGGCAAAAGCGATGTCGATGTGGAACTCAAGTTCTTCACGGTCAATGTCGTTGGCGATCACCAAGTGGTAGACCTTATTCTTATCATAGGTTCCTGCTTTCAGGTTAAAGCGGACGCGGAATACCCGGTCAGCCGCATTCTCGCTGGATTTATCTGCGATTACCGTTTGCCGGTCACTGACCGGTGCGCCTGTATTGTCCGCCATATAGATAGAATAGGTGCATGGCTGGATCTTATCGCCTACCGGCTGGCGCTGATGGAACTCCAAGGAGAAGATCAAATTGGAGACCTTACGGCTTTCACTCAATAGCTTCAGCTCGGCATTCTTGACCTCAACGTAATTCTTGTAGGATGCGCGGATATTCTTGAAGGCAATTACCGGCACCGCTAATTCTTGCAGGCTGATACCACCGTGGACATAATTCTCTCCGCCACCCTGAACCTTCATGCGGATAGTATCCTGCGGAGCAAAGCCCTTGATAGAAGCCCCGTCCAGTTCATGCGCCAGGCAGATTGGCAGAAGATGCTCTGCTTCTGTATCCGACGCGGTAAGCGCATAACGACGTCCCAGCTCCAGCACCTCACCGGAGAACGCCTTTCGATCCAGCTTGTCACTTTCGACGAGCGGCCGGTAGGAATATAAGAATCCGTGGTCAGCAGTAATGAATATATTTGTTCCGCTTAAATCGCCGATAATAATGCGAAGAATGCTGATGATTTCCTGAATGGCGGTTTCGCATGCATCAAATACCTTGGTTTCGGTAGATGCTTTATCCCCGGTAACATCGATCCAATTGTGGTAGATGTAGATAACGTCCTTGCCGACCGTCAGCTCGCGGCGCTCCTCTTTTTTCATCGCAAAAAGGTCCTTGGACTGTACGGCGACACTTCTTGGATCAGCAGCAGTCAAAATAGCATTGCGCTCTGCGGTGGAACGGGTCGGGTATCCATCCACCAGAACATTCATCCCCTCATCAACGGATAAAATCCTGCCGGGCAGCAGTGCCGCCATATCGAATTTGGTGACGGTGGGGAAAATTGCCTGCATGGATTCCAGCTCGGCTGTCCCTTTCGTGCCATGCAGAATACGTTCGGTTAGTTCGGCAGCGACCTCATATCGCAGGGCATCCGAAATGATAACAAACGCACGGGTGTTTTTCCCGGCTGCAGGTGCAACATATTTTTTATAGAAATTCCGCTGCTTTTCGATTTCCGAAACATAGCCCAAAACAGCCAAGTCATCAGCGGCGGCATTGGTCCAGCAGGCGGTCAGCTCCCGCAGGAACCAGTTTTGATACAACGCCTCTACGAAGTCCAGCGAACGCTTTAGGTGATCCTCTAAAATGTCGTTGGGCTTTTTCAGCGAATTGCCAAAGGCAAGATGGAACCGCCGGTAGTAGCTATCCATACGGTAAAGCTCGCTAGTGTACAGCTCCCATATCTTTTGGGGTTCGACGATATGAAACCCGCTGCTGTGTTCCTGATAGAACAGCTGCATTTTACCGGTGAAAAACAGACAGTCAAAATAATCCGAGAAGCGGGCATACCAACCGGCCGTCCGGCGGTTGGCGCATACCTTCATAATCAGCTCGGTTCTGACCACATGCTCGGCGATCTCGCTGTAAAGCTGCTTCAATATGCTTTCATTGATGCAGGGGAAAACATCTCCGGCAAGCAGCGCCTCCGGCTCCAGCTTATCAAAGCGGGCAGGGAGCCACAGCTCCTGCTCTATGGTACGGCAGATCTCATAAAGGCTGTCGTTATTCTCCCGAGAGCGCCATTCGTGGACGATCCCGTAGCAGTAGGCTTTGTTCGTTTCGGAGATAAACCGTTCCAAACCCCGGAAAACCGAGGCATTCATGGCTTGTGAAAGCGCAGTAAGCAATATGTGCGCAGCGAAGGCCGACAGAGGCTTTTCCTCCTCCTCGATGTACCCGGTAAGGCGGCGCACCAGCTCCCAGAAGGCGCCAATGCTGCCGAAGCGGCGGATATTTTGCAGGATGGGATTCGTTTCCTTTTCCAGCCCGGCGGAAAGCACTGCGATGATAATATCCTGCGGCGTGCCACCCTCCACCCCGGCCAAGACAGTCATCACATCAATGTGCAGCTGCCCCGGCGACTGGTACTCGTGCCCGATGCGGCGCAGCTTCAGGCGGCGCTCCTTGCTTTCCAGGAAGCGAGCATACTGCTTAACTGCCCGGCGCATGGCGGTGGAAGGCGCAATATTCAGCTCCTCCATTTGCAGGGAAATAAAATCTGCCTGGAAAATCTCGCTGTAATATTCGATATCCTGCAGCCAGTCCTCCTGCTCATCGGCGTAGGCAAGGGGGCAGTAGATGAGGAAATCGCTTTGCAGATCATCGTGGAGCAGCAGCTTTTTTACGGCAAAGTTATTAGTGCCGGTAAGGCGGATGACGCGCACCCCCGGCAGCTCCAGCTCGTCCACATCTTTTTCAAATTCCCGGTCGGGATCCTGCCAGAACACGATGCGGCGGCGGTAAAACTCCGGCAGCGGGGCGGCAAAGCGCTCCTGTAGGCTAAATTGTATTTTTTCGTTAGGCATGGTGGGTACTCCATTACATAAGCTTTTTGTATTTATGGGGAATATCTGTCAATAGTTGATCGAAGGCTTCTCGAATTTGTTCTGTTGTGACCGGTTCCTTATAGATGATTTCAATTTCCTCCAGAAGTTGAAAATGGATCGGAATGTACAGATATTCAAAATTAGGAATCTCAACAGGACCTTTTGTTGGACGCAGAACAGCCAAAAAACGGCTTTCTTTTTCATTTTCCCATTTTGGATCTTTAATGACGCCCATCGCCGTAAGATTGTACATATAACCTAAATCGTCATTAGAATACCGTATGGGATTTAACTTGAATTCATCCAAATTATACATAACATCCCGCTGCAATACTTCTACTTGCCAGTTCAGGACTTTTTTCCCTTCCTTTAGAATGCATTCCCTATGGTTGAGATGATCGAGGAAAAGCGGTTCCATAATGGCGTTTTCTGGCAGAGTGGCTCTAACAGGTTGTTCAAAATTAAAAAGTGCATTTCGGAATGGGGGAGCTTTGATTTTTAACTTGATTATAACGCCTTGTTTGTCTCCATATTCTTGGAAGAATGCTTCGGCTTGTTGCTCTACGGTTGAAAAGCAAGATAAGAAAACCAGTCGGCATACGCCATCTTCAAATTTTTTATATTCTTCTTGGTCGTTCAACTGGGGAGCATCAATTCGACTGAATCGAAGTTCTTTGTTGTGTAGTATTATTTTTGCGACATCAAGTGATGTGCAGTGATACAAAACGGTTTGTTTTTGTGCAGACATTTCCGCTTTCTTTGCCGAAGATGCTGGGTGGCATTCAAACATTATTTGTTCAGGTGATATCTTCATTTGGTTTACCTCAAATCAATGGATTCCGCTTGAAATCCCATGAGGTTTCATAGGAATCCCAATCTTGCTTCGAGCATTCAATCGAGTGCTGTACAACCATATCAACCCTATTCCTATCTGTGGATGAGATAACAAGGGGGACGCTTCCAACATTACCGGGCTGGCAATTTATGGTCGGATTTATCATTTTCAGTATAAACTCAACCATTTTTGTGTTAAAAAGGCCGAGCAGATATGGATTTATCTCATGGCTTGGGAAAATTGCACATCCTGCGTAATCACAAATAAAGCCTTTGGGCAAATATCTCATTGAGAACATCCCTGATGTAATAATTGACCAGGTTATTCCTTCTTTATATAAACAATCGAGGTTTTGGATATAACGAGACCAGTGTTTACCTCCGTTTCGTTTTACCGCGTATGCTTTTATATCTGCACCATCATTCTTCCAATTAACAACATAATTGTAATTCCCGTACCAGCGTCTATATTCTCCGCCTTTGTTATAGGGAATCCATTTATAGGTGTTTCCATCATATTCATCTGGCAAGGAAAAGCCTAGGTCAAAACAGTCCACCTCTTGCCAAAGGCGTAGAAAACGATTATTGTCACCTGTGTTCTGTCCCGACTTTCCTTTACTTATATCAGAAACAGGATGTGAATTAGCAAATATTGCAATTAGATTGCGACTTGCCCAATACGCCACCGGAGAACCGGGGATTTTGGAGAAGTTGGACTGGTCGGCCGCATAACGGTTCTCACCAGCAAGGAACATATCCTCTTTCCCTTGCTGCGTAGTTGGCTCAATCAGGCGGCAATACTCGCCTTTATAGTCCGCAACATGGCTCTTGCGGATAACAAACGATGTAGTCTGTACCACTTCGCCGCCGATTTCTTCAAATGCTCTTGCACCCAAATGTGCCATATTGACAATATCAACTGACAGTAGCTTTGTACGCAGCTTCTCAAAACTGGACAGGAACATCCATGCGTGCTGCGTGATCATCGCTTGATAGCCATTTTTCTTTGCCATCTGTCCGCAGCGTTCAATAAAGCAAGCAAACAGATCACTCTTACTATCCGGGTAGTTGGTTTTAACATAGTTCGTCAATAGGGGGTTCATGCCGCTGCTGCCCATATACGGCGGATTTGTCACCACCACATCATACTTCTGCGCCAGCAATTCGGCGCACTTGACCAGCGGCAGCAGTTCGTCCAGTGCCGCTTCACGAGAGATATGAATATCTTCCTTGATTTCTGCAAAGCGGGCATACAGCGCAGCCCAATCCTGCGGTGTTACAGTCAGAATAGAGCCGTATTCCTTTGCATCATGCAGTTCGCTGACAATGCTCTCGATATCGGATTTCAGCTTTGCATTGTCCCCATGGAAATATGCTATCACGTCCGCCGAAATACCGTTTCTCTCGCGGATGGAATAGATATTCGGCTGAATGCCGCGGGTGAGCAAGCGGCGGTCGTACTGCCGTGCCTTCATCATGACCGCAAAATAGGCAAGCTGCGCCGCGCGGTCATCAATGTCTAACCCAAAGAGATTATTTTTGAGGATGCTTTGTGCCGCCTCGCGCTGATCCCAACCGGCAGAGGTATAAATCTGCATCAGCACATCAAATGCGTATACCAAAATATGCCCGCTGCCCATGCAGGGGTCGATGACCTTGATCTCTTCCGGCTTGATGGTCTTGTATTCCTCGCGGAGCATGGCAAGCTGATCTTCCACCTCTGGTTCCTGCTTGGCTTCGTCCAGATAGTATTTCCAGCCGTCGTGCAGCTCGGCATAGGGGTGACCTTCCAGCCAAAGTCTGCCGAGAGAGTTTTCCACCATATAGCGGACGATCCAGTCCGGGGTGAAAAGCTGCGTCGCAGCGGGGATGCGTTCCTTCGTGATCTTGACATTCTTCTTGAGCTGGGCAAAGGTATCGTCTTTCAGCTCGGTGTTGTAATACTGGTACAGCCAACCGATGATCTGCACCTGATCGGTCCAGTCCTGCTCATCAATACCTGCAATCAGCCGGGCAAGCACACTGTCCGGTCGCAGGATATTATTGGGCAGCAGCATTTCGGTATAGCCACCCATCCGCTCAAACATCATCGGCAGCGCCTCATTCAGGGCATTGCACTGCGTCAGCAGCAGGTAGCGGTACAGGGCTTCGGTTTCGCTGTTCTCTATGTATTCTGCCACCTTGGCGTGGTTCAGCCCGGGCAGCTCCAAATGCAGCGCATCACGAAGGATCTCCGGCTTAAACGCACCGGAGGCATCGGAAAATACGCGGATATGGGAGGGCAGATAATTGTTGACCTCCATAAAGCGCAGGGCGATAAAGCGGTTGAACCAAGTGTAGGCAACCTCCTCCATAACTTGATTATACCCCTTTTTCTTCACCAGCCGGATCAGCTCCTCCCGCTGGGTTCTTTCCTCTGCGGTAAGCAACCGTCCGCTAATGGCTTCCGCCGATGTATCACCAAAGCCGGCTTCGCCGATCCCGTACTGGTAGGCACGCTGCTTTACCTGGGTTATCAGCTCTGTACGTGCCCATATTGCGAACTTCTGAATGGCATTTTTGTTCATTTTCTCATGCTCCCTCTTGATGTTCAGCAAGTGTTTATTTTATCTTTGCCAACACATCGGCGAACAGCTCATAATTATGCTTCACGCCGTCATCCAGGTCAATTTCTATATTTCGGTCGGCAAGGTGATGCACCTTTTCCTCGTAGGCTTTCAGCTCTGCGGCCTGCTCCTGCAGCTTCTTTTGCTGCTTCGTCAGCCGCACGCGGTCGGCAGCTTCGGCGTGGTCTATGGTTTCGCCAATTTGTGTAAGCTGGGTGCGGTAGCGCTCCTGCTGTTCGTGGACATAGTCGGTGCGCAGCCGCGCCAAAAGATCCCGCCGGTAGCGGTGCATATAAACCAGCGCCTTAAAGCCATTCTTTTTCCCGCTGTCAAACAGCCAATAGATAGGGCGCTTTTGGTAGGTTTTCAGGTGGTCGGCGTAGAAGTCATTTAGGAAATAGCCGCGGATCACCTCGCGGGGAGTTCCTTTGCCGCCAAGGGCAGCGGCAATAAACCGGAGATTTTCCTCCAGTGTGTCCTCGCCGTAAACCGTGCGTACAAATTCCACAAAGCGCCCGGTGATATCGTCATCAAAGTATTCGTCATCGCAGATGGGGAGGATATTGTCGCTATCCGGGATGAAGGTTTTATACTTGCTGTCGTCCCACTCGCCGCCTGCATATGCCAGCCCATCCACATCCAGGGAGTACCGTCCCAGCATACAGCCCACAGCATAGGAGATCAGCGAAACGATCTCATCCTGCATGGTGCGGATATAGTTGCTGCCCTTCATGGTCTCCGGAACATCATCCTTGCTGTCAAAGACCCTGTGCACCGTCACATCCTTATCCGCCACCTCCGGCGTCAGCTCGTCCTGCAAGCCATAAATATCGATAAAAATACGGTTCAGCTCCTCCTCGTTCTTTTGGAGCTGTAAAAAGCGGGCCTCGCACTCGGCCTTCCATGCAGCGTATTTATCGCTTATCAGTCGTCCCATATCAATTATCCCTCCAGAAGCTCCGATGCCCTTTGGCTAACGGCATATTCAATAAGGCTTAATCTTTCTTTGCTGAGGTTGTACCTGCTGTGTTTTGGAAGCTTAAATTCCAGAAGCTTTCTGATAGCGTTTCGCCAATCGTGGGTCAAGACCTTTTTTGCTTCTGCAACATAGTCGTCGTACACACATGGCATCTGTGCTTTTGCATATTTCAAGAAGCTTTCTTTGCTTTTGAGTGCATCCACGCCGGCAAAATTGAATAAACTGTTTCCATGGTCAAAAAGCGGAGCAGGCGCAATAATACTGTTTGTATGGCTATCAATGAGGAATCCAAAATTGCCATAATGCCTGTCCGTGTTGAAGATCAAGGCATCAAAAATAAACATATCATTCAGTGCTTTCTCGAATTCAGGTCCCAATTCTTTGTAGTACTCTTTAACTGCCTGCATCCCGCCGGAGCGGACTATTCTTCCCACGGGGACAAAGGAAACATCCTTGCTGGTAAAAAGCTCGCAGGTCGAGCAGAGTATATCTTTCCATTTCGAGAGGTTGTACGGGATGACATTTATGCCAAGGATTTTTCCAATCTGGTATGCGTAAAACTCCGAATACGGCTCATTTCCAGTGTTGGATGCGCCCATTGTGCCGCCTTTGTACAGAAGAATCTTGCCATCAATTCTTCGCCAGCACTTAGGAAGCATGCCGTTTGTGGTAAATTCCGGACTTGAAGTCAGCCCCGAAACATTGCTGCTGCCGTAGCCGGTAAATGCTATTTGCCCCAAAACACGGCTGAACCTGTTATCGTATAGATTCACGCCATCAAAGCTGTCACTGCTGTCTTCTTGCTTCAGCCAATAGCAGTCATTTAGGCTAAGCCCCTTTGATACGCTTATCAAATCCAAAGGACGGTTTACGCTCAACCCTAAGGAGGAGAGAAGAGTATCGACATAGGCGCGGTTTTTGGGTATAGAACGGTGCTTGATCCACGATTCTATACCTCTTTCAGATATTTCAGCCAAATCGAGAGGGAATAACTCTTTGTTTTCCTTATGAACTTCGATTATTCTGATATTTGTTTCCGCTTGTTTTTCAGCGGAGAACACAATAAGCGGTGTATCAAAATGCATTAGCGTATAAATCATTTGAAACTCCTTCTCGTAACTCACGGCAAATATGGATTTATGGATTATATTATTATGGCTAATGCGCGGGGTATTTAGCGAGAATCAGTCTTCCCATATCACTTGTTCTCAGCTTAAAAAATTATCAATTAAATTATACATATAGTCCAACATCTTATAAAGTTCATCTACGCCATCTCGTAATGCATAGTAATCTATGCTGTGATTTTTATTAAAGTATAGTTGCTCATCTTTAGACAATGCATACCGCCAAATGTCTGCCATTTTATCTCCTTTTGAATGTACAGCTCTCTCTTCAATGCTCATATCAGCACCTAATAATTCGCTGAGGCCTTCTTTAATTCCTGCCAAAAGAGTGCTATCTATATTGAGTGAGTGTTTTCCATTGGTCGAATGGAGTCCTTCTATTACGTCATTCTCGATATGCATCCAAATGTCAAGCAGATCATGCCCTTTACATAATTTATTAGTTGCACGCATATATATCGACTTTAGAAATAGCTCTATACTATGCCTATAATTGAATAAAATTGGGAAGATCAGCTGATCCTGGATCCTTATATTATGGGCTCTTAGCACAAATTCCACTAGTTGATCTGCAGCATCTTTATATCCCCGCCTAAGTCCCAAAAACATTTGCTTTTGGGTTTGCCACCCCCAGTGCGCTGTTTCATAATATCGAGTAGCATCCCCGCTGGTATCCACAAATATCTTCATATGAAATCCTCCTTGGAAAGTTGAAGCCCACTAATCGCATTCTTTCTCCCAATATAGTTGATAAGCAATAAGATTAATCCCAGAACTTCTGCTGTCTCGATCTTTGTACAACAGACATCCATCTTTTTTAGTTAATCTGCACACTATCACAGCTTTCAAGCGTCTTCATGAGCTTTTCACGGATCGCTTCGACGTACTTATCAATGTCTTCCTTGCTTTGCAGCCGTTTGGCAGCGCACAGGTCATACCTACGAATCGTGGTAATCTTCCTTGCAGGAGACACCGACCCGGGGAGATCATCGTCATCGTGCAGCTTTTCCAGGTAGCGGCAGGTATTTTCACTGTATTTCAGCACCTGCGTGGTCATGGCATCCAACTGGGTCAGCGTGGTGGCTTCGGCTACCGCTTTGCGCTTTTCTTCAAAATATCCGTCAGCTGCCCGCAGAACATCTCCGGCATTTTTCACCTCACCTGCCAGCTGGTGAACGTCCTCCATGCAGTGACGAATGTTATCCAGCACTTCCTCACGCTTTATAGTCAACTGCTTGGCATATGCCGTGTTGATTTTGCGAATCAGCTCCGGCAGCTCTCCAATGCGGGAATAGGGGCGGGGCATGGAGAGAATGGCTGTGATATCGCCAATGGCCTTAATGGTATCAGCATCCGCCGCAAAATACTCACGCTCTCTGCTTATATCGGTAAGGCATCTTTGAGCGTCATCGTATACCTCTCTCTGCGCCTTAAAGAACATTTCCACATCTTCCATATCCTCTGCGGATTCAAACAGCTCATCCTGCCGACGAACCATATTGGTGAGCAGCGCAATGTTGTCCTTGCGCTGTCCAAGGATATCCATCATCAGCCTGTATTCTGTTTCCACCTTCTCCTTTTCGGGATATGTTCCCTTGGAATAGTAATTATCCAAAAGCTTTTGGCAGTACTCCCGTTTCGCCTCAAATATCGCCAAGACATAACTATTCAAAGCATCCGCATCGGTGGGAACATCCATGGCATTCTTATAATCCCGCAGGAAAGCTACGCTCTTACGAATCAGCTCCTCGGGCGGGGCAACCTTGCGCACCACTATTGCCTTATCGATTTCAGATTTCTTTCGCAGATAATCCACCAACCGGCGGTCGTCCTTTTCGACAACAGCACCACCATATCGAATTTGGATCTTTTGCTGTACGACCAGCCGCGCGACCAGTGCGGCAATGTCTATTTCTCGCCAGCCAAAGGGGAGTGCCTGGAACCTGCGCTGCACATCGCCCATCGAGATCGTACCGCCAACGCCGTTTTGGTTTTTCAGCTCCAGCCACTGGCTGATCTCATTTAGTGCTTCCTCGTTATTGGCGCCCGTCCCGGCAATGCCAATCTCCTCATATGCTCCGTTTAGGATCTCCAAAATATCTGCATCACTATCGGCAAACCGATTGACATAATTCAGCTTGGAATAGACACTCTCCACCAGGCTGGTCATGGCACCGTCCAGCTTTTCCTTTGCAGAACCGGATCTCTGCTCCAAGATCTCACCGTGGACATAGAACTTTCCATCAACGATGGCCTTTTCGATTAAGCTGCGGGCATGACTTTCCAGCCTCCGTGCCTCATCGTTGCGGTCCCGAATGATCCGCTGGAAGCTTTCCGGCATTTGCGAAACATTCCGCTTCTTTACATACTTGCGGATCCTCATTGCCTGCTCCAGCTCATCATAATACGGAGTATCCGCCGAGAGAACTACAATGGCCTCGTTGTTAATTTGGGATTCCATAAGAAGCCTTGCCTCTCCGCCCTCGAGGAAATCGGCTGCCGCCGTGACAATGCGCAGCCGCATTCCGCCGCAGGAGGCGCCGTTCAGCGTTTCATCGACATACTGGTCATATGCAAAATCATACCGGCCGTACTTAAACTTTTTTGCAGGATAGATTTCACCATAGACCGTCTGGGAAATGCTTTGGACAATTTGAGCGCTGTCTACGCTGGTGTTTTTGATCTCAACGGCAACATCCTGCTCCTCATCAGTCAGGAAGGTATAGGTGTCCCCATTACGGGAGATATAATTTTGGGTCAGCAGGCGATCCAGTGACGCCGCAATAGAGGCTCGCAGAGTGATTTTGTCGGCGTGAATATCATCGATCATCAAAATAGAGATATTCTCTATATTCGCCTTGATATCATCGATGTATCGAATCAAATACAGCAGCTTCAGCACATTGACATCCTGCTGCTCCAAGCCATCATGGACATCGGCGGCATTTTGGCAGCGGTCAATCACACGGCGTATGGTACTTTCCAGGAAGGTATGCACCGTGTCATAGAATTGATAAAACGGAACCAACGCGTTTTCATCCTTATTTTCGATGCGCTGTGCCGCCTCCTGAAAGCCGGAAAGCATAGAGCGCTCGCCGCCGGAAAGGTGCTTGCCGGAGTTTCCGTGCTTGCGGATTTCGGCAAGTACCTTTTGGATGATAATAAACTGATAGGGGATGAAGGGGAAGGTTGCGCTAAACTCTTCCGCGCTGGTAAAGCCCTTAATATCAAGAATGGGATTATCAAAGACAAACAGGCTCTTTAGCCCGGAAGCTTCCTTCTCATACTCCATCTTCAAAAGGCTATCTGCTTCATCCGTCTTTGCCAGTATGCGCTTTTTGATTACCTCATCAACCGACGAGGAGGACAGGCTCAAGCGGGTATTAAAGCGCCCCTGGATTTTGGAAAAATCATCGCCGGTGATCTTTACGACAGAATCGATGCCCTCCTGGCTGGTCACCATGACCCATACCTTGCCCCGACACTTATCGCCGATTTCCTCTACCAGCGACTGTAGATTTATCATCAGGTCGCCGTCATCGCCGATATACTGCCCGACTTCATCCACGCAGAACAGCAGCCGGAAGTTATCCCCCTTACTATCCACATACTCCCTAATCTCGGAAACAAGCTGCTTAATACTCATATCGGCATTTTCTTCACCGTTAAACCAGTTTCTTGCCGCTGTTTCACTCATGCCGAGAACCGACTGCATTACCTCAACGATGTCGTCCTCGAAGAAGCCGGAAGCGGAGCGGGTATCGACCCACTCCTCACCGTTGATCTCCTTAAATGCCGCACGGAAGGCTTCGGTCTTACCCTGCTTATCAATAAAGCGTTCCAGCTTGGCGGTTTTCAGGTCATCCCCGTAAAACCCGCAATGGTTATAGAACACCTTTGCAAACACCCGCAGCACTGCCGTCTTATCTTTTTTGATAGGGCCTTCAATATCAATATTAAACAGGATCGACTCGGTGGGGATGCGAACGCACCTTTCCACCATAGCATAGGTTATGGCATCATCCAGCTTGTCCTTAAAGTAATCAAGAGCCTCCCGGCCATCCACCTTTTTGTTGGAGAGCAGATAGGAAAGCATCTTTAGAAAGTGAGATTTACCGCTGCCGAAAAAACCGGAGATCCACACCCCGACCTTATCAGTCGGAATGTCGATTGCCCTTGAATAGTTATCAAAGAATGTATCGAAGCACCGCCGCAGATCCTTGGTGATGATATACTCACTTAACTCCTGCTTTAAGCTTTCTTGGTCATCCTGTGACACCTTGATAACGCCGTTAATGTCACGGTCGATATCCTTTTGGAACATATTTTGAATCTTCATGCCGTCTCTCCTCAATCTATCAATTTACAAAAGGTTGAACGCTCTGTAATAATGTCCGTCAAGAAATTTGCCAAACAGTCCAAGGTCCTGCCCATTGAATGAACCCGGGTAGAACATCACAATAGGAATATCTGCAAAAAGGTGCTGCATACTGTCCAGCATCTTGTGGGAACGCATAAACGGATAAATCTTTCCGACCCCGGTAAGGAAAAGCACATCCCCGTATTTATGGGGCTCATACTTTATATATTCCAGCAATGCCTCCGGCGTGGCGATCTTTTGAAGCTGGTCGAGCAGATAGTCCTTTCCCCGTCGTTCCTCCAGCGCATCTACGGACTTCAGAACCCGTTTATCCTCCAGAAGCTTCAGGAAAATCTCATAGAGATCACACTCCTTGATGTGATACGGTGTTCCTTTTTCCTCCTTTAGCCGAGCAATAAAATCTCGGACAATGATCTCATCAGCCGGATCGTAACAAAAAACATGGATGCCGACTTCATTACTCAAGCCCTTGTTGGCAAGGAAGCTTGGGTCAGATATCCTGTCCCGAATTCGATCCAATTCCTGCTTTATATTCCCCATGCCACTGCCCCCTTATCTAAAGCAATTAAACGCCGCCAGTGCTTCTGTATCGTTGTTGGCACGAATGCCCTCCTCCAGCTCATCGCACAAAAACAGCGGATTCAGCCGATCTGATTTAACGGTGTCAAGCATCTGCGCTTCAACCAATACCTTGGTCAATACCTGCTTAATTTTACTGATCGTTAATTCGCTCCATCCTGCTACATCATCATTTTGCTCCTGGAGGTGGGAGAAGAAAGCATTCACGTCCTTTCGTGTAAAGGAAAAATCCTGATTCTTGTACTTTTCCCCTATCACCCCAACCATAAAATCCCACACTAGCCGATTGTATCGCATCATCGCATACAAGTTGATCTGCTTTGCGATTGCAATGGGTGCTGCAGAAAGCTCCCACCGAAGGACATCATTATCCAATGCGTCCAACCGCTTGTAACAGCTGCGAACCATCCGGGAAACCAGCCGTTCGGTGGGGTACTGAAATAGATTATTCTCCTTAATCTCCTTGATAGCCGCCTCAACCGGAACGCCGTCAAGGTAGTATTTCGACGCTATGCGGATCTCATAAAAGAGAAACTGCTCCGCCGTAATGGTTCCACTGTATACCTGTGATCGCTCCATATATTTCTCCGTTCAACGCAAGTTCCTTGCTTATTTGACCATTAGATACAAATTCACATAATGCATTATACCACAATTTTTGATATATTGCCAATAATTACGGCAAACAAGCCGCATATTTTTGCAAAAATGCCATTTTCAAAGAGACCGCCGCCTTTTCATCACAAAGGGTGCTCTTTCCTTTGACATTTTAGCACTTGCTATTATGATTATGAGCTTGATCGCTGTCCCATAGTACGGACTTATATATGTGCCGCAGCCCTATCCCATCTCTCCGCCACCTGCCATCACTCAAACAGCTCCCGGTGCTGCTTGAAAAAGCGGTAGTAGAGCTTCGTGTTCTCCAGCTCCCACCAGCTTTGCACCTGTGCCGGTACGGCGTCCAGATTATAGATGCGGGCATTATTCATGGCAAGCAGAAAAGGGGAGTGGGTCGCGATGATAAACTGGCAGCCGCAATACCTTGCCAGTTGCTCCAGCATCGCCGCCAGCTCCTGCTGCCTCTTCGGTGATAGGCTGTTTTCCGGCTCGTCCAGACAGTACAGCCGGTCGTTTTTCAGCCGTTCGTCAAAGTACCGCAGCGCCGTTTCGCCGTTGCTGTTCAATTTGACCTCCTCCCCGGCGACCCGGCGGATGAACTGCTTTCGCGAAACGGACCGGCTTCTTGCCAAAAGCTGCATCCTGACGGTATCGTAGTCCTCCATCCCGCGGAATTTGACGGTGTTGCCGTACCGCAGCGTCCCCCATTGATCCCGGGCCTTCTCCCGGCATTCCCCGATCTCATCGTTATTGGTGCGGACGGTCAGCATATAATCAAAAACATCATCACTGGTGATGATCCGACTGCCATCCGGGACGGTGTGCCGGAACCACTCCTCGTCAAAAGCCATCTCATAGCGGCAGGCGTCCACATAGGCCTTCACCATCTCGCCGGAATTAAAGGGTGCGATCCGGTTCAGCTTCAGCTTTTCCGCAATCAGATTAAGCAGGGTGCTTTTGCCGGAGCCGTTGCCCCCATAAAGGATGGTCATATTTTGAAAATAAAGCTCCCGCAGCCCCCTTGCGGGGAATAGCCGGCAGGGATACGGGTTATCCACAAAGCCGGCACAGTCCCGGGGTTCACAGATGCGCTCCATGATAAGCTCTTCCTCCTGCTCTGCGTCGGGCAGCGTAAACCGTTCCAGATACATGAGATCCCCTCCTGGCAATATGCTGGTTTCTCTGCCCAGTATAGCAAACGCCCCTGTACATGAGCTTGTACAGGGGCTGCTATGTTGTGGCCAAACACCCACGGTCATTCAATGGCTGGCGCTCAAATAACACAGCCTGATTCATCATCAGACCTCCCTTCGAGCAGGTTCAAGAAGCATTAGAAAAATTGTTTGTCGATGTAGTTGCGGGCCCGTTACTGCTGGATTCTGTCAGCGAGAGTGAATATCCGACTATATATGAGGACGCATTTTCCATGTATGTGGTAGATGAAAGCTGTCTATTTCGATATACAGCACGCAGAGCCGTTGATAAAAAAGGAACTGATTAGAGAGAACACAAACATCACATTACGAACAAAGAGGTAACTCTTTCCGGCTGCATCGGTTCGTTGCGCCTGCTCATTGGCCTCTACGCAAATGTCAAAAATCTAATTCAAAAACCGTATCCTCGGAGGACTCAACCTGGTGCTTAACGACAATAAGCAGTACCACATATTTGGATTTAATGGTTTCCACAATTTTTTCCCTTGGCATAAAGATGCCATTATAAACGAATTGCCCGTCTGCGCGTTGATATTCGGCAACGGTTTTTGACAGCTCATCATCCGAAAGCGCTCTGACTTCTACTTTTTCTATCGAGCAATTAAATCGAAACCCGTTCTCAGTAACCATAGCCATAGAAAGCAGCTTGCTTTTAATTTCGACACAGTGTTCAAAAATGTCCAGAAACTTATCTTTCACCTGCGGATTATTGAAATAGAAGGATTGAATATATCCCTTAATAGCGGGTGTAATGTATTTTATGTTTTTGTGTAAAGCCGCATTAGCATTCTCTTCATAATCTCCATCATTTTTTAATATCGTTTTCTTTATGGAGCCCTTGATGTCCATGATAATGCTGGCTATGATCCACTCTGTGACGCTTTCATTAAAGTTGATTGCTTCCGGACACTTTTCGAAAAGGACAGAAAAATAGCGATTTTCATTCTTAATGATAAGGTCGGGATCAAAGCCCCATTCGCGTTTTATCGCCTCCTCCGCACTACGAAAAATCATGTCAGAAAACGCGTCGTTATCGATTTCTTGTGCCTTTTTTTCATTTTCCTTTAGTTCTTCAAGCTTGATCGAATTTACAACATCAAACAGCGTATGATTCTGCCCCTCTTCCAGCTTAAATCGAGCGAAATGGTTCTTCTGGCTGCCATAAAAACTGATAATATTCTTCATCTCTTGCGTCGGCGTAAAGTTCATATCATCATCAAAACAATTGTTGCCAAACACCTTCAAATCTCGCTTAATGTCCGGGTAGCTTTTGGCAAGGCCAGCGATATCGATCGAACGTTCCCACCCAGCATTCAGCAGCTGTGTAAGGTACCATTGAGTTAGATAGAAGTGGGTGAGAACCACCCACTTTGCGCCACAGCCATATTGATAGTTTTCCAGAACATCTGAATTGCGCGTGACAAAACCCACAAACTTATCATAATCCACGTTAAATGCCTCGGCAGCAATGCCAAAAAGCCTTTTCCATGAGGTTATTCTTGTTTTGCCCTCAATTACATTATCTTCAGCAATAAAAGCTTGAATTTTGTTTTTTACTTCTTCTGTTGTATTTGGCTCGGAACAGCATAGGTAGTACAGGTGCATGCTGATAATATTAAATACCTCAAGCGCATAGCACTCCCTCTCCAAGCAAAAATGGTACTCCGATAGCTGGTGGCGAATCGCCTTAACAACGCTCAAATCTCCCATCTCCACGCTTGCTGCTGATAGAACAATTAGCACATCTGCAATTAATCTGCATCTTTGGTCATTCGCCGTTGCTGCAAAGGAAAGATCCAACATCAAACCGCATATTTTAGAATCAAAACGCTTTTGCATAGAGGGCAACTCGTGAATTCGGAATAATGTGTAAATCAGAAGATGCTTGCTCTCTTCAATCGAGATATATGCTTCATCGGGAACCTCTTCAAGACTACGGTAAAGTATATTGCACACATTATCCAGCAGACTACTCGCTATTTCTGCTTTTTCAGCGTCACTGTATCGTTCAATCAAGTCACCCGCTAAATCACACTGATATTCTAATAGTTTTAGAATAAGGTACGTATTATACTTGTCATCGGTGGAATCCTTAAAATCTTTATAAACTTGATTTATGGTCTCCTTGTATAGCAAATACCGCATGGGGTCTTTAAGATCTTTTTCGGCTTCCGTTACGTTCAAATAACACCGAACCAGATTTCCCTTTAGGATACTAATAATGGCCTTATGGTTTTTCATCATAATTGGAACTTCGGAACAAACTACTTGCAGCAAAAATACAACAGTCGCCGCCAGCATACCGAGAACCATCCAGTACCACTTGACCAGATAAAAGATGGTAGAAAGCGTACACAGCGCAATGGGTATAATAACGATGCATTTAACAGAGTAAGGCTCTAACCTCAAATTATATAGCTTTGTGGTTTTGGTTCCAAAGACCTCCTCATTTTGCAGAGAAATCGAGATCCCGATAATTGAGATTACGACAGCAGCAAGCGCCGTGATTATTTGCATCGCAACGCCAATGGCATTCTGCAATTCCTCCGGGCAGGGAATTTTGAAAAAAGCGCACGCACCAAACACAAACACAAAGAGAACCCGCACACCGATAAGGATAGTAAAAAGGTAATTATTTGATTCGCGTATGGGCTTTGATTTGCGTTTACACATGTTGTCATTTCCTCCGGGATGCTTATTGTTAGCATTTGCGCTGCATTGGCGTCCTTTATGCGATAGCAGAGGATGTCCCTAATAGGATAGAATCCGCGACCTATATCCTCCCCCTCACCCCACCACCAGCTTGTTCGTCTTTTTGAGGAGCTTCGCCGGGATCGGGCGGTCCAGCCGCCAGGTGATATTCATCGGTCTGCTGCCGTCGTGCTTCACATAATTTGCCGTGCCCAGATAGGTGTACGCCTCCGCACCGCCGGTCATGCGGTCTGCCTTAAACTCACGGACAAACAGCAGCACCCTGCTGCCGCGCTCCTTATGATGGATATAGCGCTGTCCGGTGGGGGAGCTTTCCGCCGTGGTGCTCTGGCTTTGCCAATGGAACAGGCTCTCATTGATGGAATAGTCATTATACATGGTGGTGGGCGAATAGTCCTTGTCCGCCTTGTTGAGCGTCACAAAGAACACGTCGAGCTGCTTCTCCGGCAGCCACTTCACGCCCTCTCGCACGGTGGACGGCTTCATAAAATCCAACGCCACCAAAAGCTGGTCGCGGGTGTAGGTGCAGTGCAGGTCCAGCGGGCAGTCAAAGCCCAGCTCCACCGGCTCGTCGATGAAGTCGATCTGCTCAAAGCGGTAGCGCAGCAACGCCAAAAGCTCATTGAGCAGGACGGTGCTATCGGAAAGGGCATAGAGGTTGCCCAGCACCTCCTCGTCGTCCCAGTCCTCCGCGGCCTTGCCCCAAACGGTGACATAGAACATCTGCATCATCCGCTTTTCCGCATCCGGAAGCGCTGTAAAATCAAGGTTGTCCAAACGCGGAAGTATGTCCAACAGGAACGAGATCCAGCGGCGGGAGTCGACCACGGCTAGCTTTGCAAATACTTTGGTCAGGATGTCCTCCAGCGGTTCCGTGAAGTTTTCGATCACATCCGCCATGGCGCAAATGCGGGAGAAGAAGGAAAACTTATAGATCGCCCGTGGGTCAAGATGGTAGTAATCCAGGAAGTTTTTAAGCGTCAGCTCCAGCCCGCTGTCCTCCGTGAAAGATGCCACACGGGTCACCAATCCAGCCGTATTGCCATAGGAGGCGCGAATGTTATCCAGTATGTACTTTGCCGCTTTCTTTTCCAGCTGGATATAGCAGCCCTTGGGGACGGACACAAAGCCGTCCTTGATCTCCCGGCTCACGCTGCGGGTGGCATTGGATAGCAGCGCTGCAAACTTGTCCTCAAAATTGTATTTTCGATTTGCCTGCCCGATGAAGTCCAGCACGGTCAGGCATTCCTTATCCTCGGCCAGACGCAAACCACGCCCCAGTTGCTGCAGGAAGATGGTCAGCGACTCGGTGGGGCGCAGGAACAGGACGGTGTTCACCTCCGGAATATCCACGCCTTCATTGTAGATATCCACGACGAAGATGAACCGCACCTCGCCCGTTATCAGGCGATGCTTGGCGGTCCTTCTTTCCTCATCGGTGGATTTTCCGGTCAGGAACATGGAGGGGATATGGTGGTCATTAAAGTACCGGCACATGAATTCCGCGTGCTCCACCGAAACGCAGAAGCCCAACCCCTTCACGTCATCAATATCGGTCACATATTTCAGCAGCGATGTTACCACATGGTCGGCGCGGCGGTTGGCAATGGCGCCGCTGATGGTATAGACGCGGGACAGCTCTCCCCTATCATAGCCGCCGGCGCTCCATTTCAGCGTGTCCAGGTCCACCGTGTCGGTGACGCCGAAATACTGGAACGGGCACAGGAGCTTTCGGTCAATGGCTTCCGGTAGACGGATCTCCGCTGCAATGCGGTTATGGAAGTATGGCAGGATGTTCTTACCGTCCATACGCTCCGGGGTGGCGGTCAGGCCCAGCAATATCTTCGGCTGATAGTAGGTTAAGAGCTTTTGGTAGGTCGGTGCCGCCGCATGGTGGAACTCGTCCACGATAATGTAATCGTAAAAATCGGCGGTCGTCTTTTCCGTGAAGCTCTGGGAATTGAAGGTCTGAATGGACAGAAACAGGTTGTCTATGCTCTCCGGCTTATAGCTGCCCACAAACATCTCACCGAAATTGGCGTCCTTGAGCACGGCGCGGAAGGTGTACAGGCTCTGCTTGAGGATCTCCTCCCGGTGCGCCACAAAGAGCAGGCGGCAGGGTCGATCCGAGTTTTGCCTGCGGAAGCGCTTATAGTCCAGCGCAGAAATGACCGTCTTGCCGGTACCGGTGGCAGCCACCACCAGATTGCGGGTGTAGCCGCGAATGGTACGCTCCGCCTCCAACCGGTCCAGTATTTCCTGCTGGTAGGAATAGGGGTTAATATCCATGGTATAAGCTTCGGCATTGTTGGTGTCGAAGTATTTTTCTGCCTTCAGCGCCCGTGCCAAGCGCTCCCGCTGATCCTCCGCATAATATTCAAATTCACGGTCATTCCAGTAATACTCGAAGGTCGCAGCGATCTTATCAATGGTTTCGGGCAGGTCACGCCGTGTGACCTTTGTGTTCCATTCCAGACCGCTGGTCAATGCGGCGTTGGAAAGATTGGAGGAACCCACATAGGCCGTCGTGAAGCCGGTTTCGCGGTAGAAAATATACGCCTTGGCGTGGAGCCGGGTCGTCTTGGTATTGTAGCTGACCTTGATGTGCGCATTGGGCAGCCGGCGCAGCTCCTCAATGGCTTTCACATCAGTAGCGCCCATGTAGGAGGTGGTGATGATGCGAAGCTCGCCGCCGTTCTGCGTAAACTCACGCAGCTCGTCCATGATGAGCCGCAGGCCGCTCCACTTGATGAAGGACACCAGCATGTCGATGCGGTCGGCCGAGACGATTTCCTTTTTAAGCTCGGTGAACATCTGCGGCTCGTGAATGGCCCCGGTGAAAAGCGAGCTTTGTGCGATGGAGGTCTCCGGACGCTCAATGTCCGCTGCCGTTTTTCCTACCGCCAGCCGTGGGTCGGTCTCCCGTAAAAGCGCAAGAAGCTGCTCCGCCCGCCGGTCAACGCCCAGCGCCTCAAAGTCAGCTTCTTTTGTCATATTCTGAATGAGACCGATGATCCGGTTGGTCAGTTCAATTTGCGCCGAAACATCGTCGCCGTTGTCCAGCACATTATCCAGGCCCTTTTGAACCACATCCGCCAGATACTGCGCCAGCACCTTGGAGGCCTCCGCCTTGTCAATGGGCGCAACAGCCTTGCGGGCCTCCGGAATACCCGCAAGCTCGCCGGTCAGGGCGTTGTTGATGACTTGTTCATACAGGCCGGGATGCAGCATAATAAAACCTCATTCCACCGAAAATCAGGGACCTCATATTTAGTTTTCATCGTATGCACGGTCGATGAGGGGCTTTGCCTTCTCAAAATCCGCACGGATTTGCAGACCATTCGATCCGGTGCCACAAATACTGGTTATATTATACATCTTTTTTAGGCGCAAAACAAGATGACCGGCATTTGCCCGACATCTAACCATATCAAGCGGCCTGCGGCAATATGAACTGACCACCTTGTCGTCGTGGGCTGATTTTCACGTCCGCTGCCGGTACATCCTCAAAGACCAGCGTCTGCTGACGCTCAACGCCATAGCAGAACACATAATGGCACTTCGTGTGCAAATAAAGGGTGGAATCTTACCTTTGCAGGGCTTTGCTTGAGTAGCAAAGCCTTATCTGAAATTGTTTGTCGAATTTTGCATTTTATCAGTTATAGCTTATAGTTTTTTCGATTTCTCCATGGAGTTTCAATCGTAAGTGTGATATGCTGTGGTCAGTCACGGGAGGAGGGTGAAGTTTTATGATCAAGCGCGAACTGTATATGAGCCGTATCCGTCCTTTTATCGGAACGGAACTGGTCAAGGTCATGACCGGGATCCGCCGCTGCGGAAAGTCGGTCATGATCTTATTTCGATTACATCTCCTCACTGAAGAATCCAGACTGCAACGAGGCGCTCAAGCGTGTCTGTTCACGAATCAACCTCGATGTGATCCATAGCTTTCTCGAAGGTGTCCCTGAACTGCTGCCGATCCAGCGTGAATTCTACCTGACCATGCTGACCGAGCGCAAGGAGAAAATCTTGGATTACAGCTTGGAACTTTTGATGAAGCAGGAGCAGCACACTTCACCGGTGCTGGGAATGTAAAACCGAATACTCTATTTCAAGGGCCGTGCCAACTGGCACGGTTCTCCTTTTTCGCATGAATAAGAGCAGCTGCTTTGTGCGCTCTCCAAAGGCGGGGAGAAAAGAATATTCATTGGTTAGTTGACACTAACTGCAGGTGATGCTATACTTTGGAACAGAAGCAAAAAGTGATGCTATCTTGGTGAAATCAGCCGAAAACGCAAAACGAAGCAAGAACAGCATCGGGCGGGCAGCCGCAGGGATGCGGCTTTTCTAAACCACATGAGTTAGCCGATGCTAACTAAATGACGCACATGTGCCCGTTAGATCCATCTAACAATATGCCGAATATGTGAAAACGGAGGGGTAAGATGTCATTCTTCGAAAATACCCGCAAGCCCGTAGGCTTTGGCGGGAAAATTATGGTCGCCATGATGAACGTCGGGCACAGCGCCGTGGCCCGGTGGGGGCTTCAATTTCTGAATGCTGCGCCGGACGCCAAGGTGCTGGACTGCGGCTGCGGCGGCGGGGCGAACATGAAAAGGCTGCTGAAAAAGTGCCCGCAGGGCATCGTCAAGGGCATTGACTATTCGCCCGTCAGCGTGGAGAAGTCAAAAAAAGTCAACGAGGCCGCCATCGCGGAGGGTCGCTGCGCCGTCCTGCAGGGCAGTGTGGCGGATATGGTGTTTGCGGACGACTGGTTTGACGCCATTACAGCCTTTGAAACGGTCTATTTCTGGCCCGATCTGCCCCGGTGCTTCCGGGAGGTTTATCGAGTGCTGAAGCCTGACGGGACTTTTCTCATCTGCAACGAAAGCAATGGCGATACGGACAAGGACAAGAAGTGGACGGAGATCATCGGCGGCATGACCATCTACAAGGACGCCGAGCTGAAGACGTATCTGGAGCAGGTGGGCTTTCACGATGTGCAGATACACAAAAAGAAAAGTTGGCTCTGCATCACGGCACGAAAATGAGGAAGGAGCAGTCAGATGAAGGACAATAAACTCCTATTCGACCGCAAATGCCACGTGCTGTATTCCCGGCCCTGCAAGAAGGAGATAAGGGCGAAAATCGCCCTGCACTATCCTGCGGTAGAGCGGGAGGCGGTTTGGGAAAAAGTACAGCGGCGGTATGCGGAATTTCTCTCCGACTGGCGCACCGATTTGGGCGGCAAACGGAACTTCCACAACGGCGTAGGCGGCACCTACGACTGCATCGCCATTATGAGCTACTATGTGGTCTGCAAAGCCGTCACATCCTTCCGCGAAATCGAGGAGATGGAGGAAAACCTAATCTTGCCGATCTTCCGCAGGCTGCGGTTCGTGGACTGCAACAAGCCGCTCTGGAGGAAGCTGATGTACAGGGCGTTTGTACGGGCGAAACGCGGCTGCGACAAGTGGCACGATTACGAGATGACGGTTGCGCCTTATGATAAAGATGACCCTATTTATTATGAATTTACGTCGTGTCCGGCAGCAGAGTTTGCCATCCGCCACGATCTTACAGATATCATGCCCGCCCTGTGCAATGTGGACTATGCTTCCATGGAGCTGCTCCACGCAAGGTTGGTGCGGACGACTACCTGCGTGGACGGCTGCCGATGCGATTATACCATCTGCGGCGATAAAGACCCGTATCTGAAGGCGCATCCCGAATACCGGGACGAGGTAGGATTCAGGAGAAACAAATAATTCTTCAGGCGGTGAGATAAATGCAAACTTTTATTGGAATCATGATCCCTTTCTTGGGAACAGCACTGGGCTCGGCCTGCGTGTTCTTTATGAAAAAATCCCTCGGCGATCTGGTGCAGCGCTGCCTTGCCGGCTTTGCTGCCGGGGTGATGGTGGCGGCGTCGATATGGAGCCTGCTGATCCCCGCCATCGAGCAGTCGGAGGGCATGGGCAAGCTGTCCTTCCTTCCCGCTTTTATCGGCTTCTGGGTCGGCGTGCTGTTTTTACTTTTGCTTGACCGGCTGATCCCCCACCTTCACATCGGGAGCGACCAGGCGGAGGGCCCGAAAAGCAGGCTGGGGCGCACCACCATGATGGTGCTGGCGGTGACACTACATAACATCCCGGAGGGAATGGCGGTCGGCGTCATGTATGCGGGCTTTCTTGCGGGGAATACACAGATCACGGCGGCCAGCGCACTTGTCCTGTCGTTGGGCATCGCCATTCAGAATTTCCCCGAGGGGGCCATCATCTCCATGCCGCTGCGGGCAGAGGGGGAGAGCAAGGGCAAGGCATTTCTCGGCGGCGTGTTCTCCGGCGTGGTGGAGCCCATCGGTGCGGTGCTGACGCTTCTTGCGGCACAGCTGGTGATCCCGGCGCTGCCTTATCTTTTGAGCTTTGCCGCAGGTGCCATGCTCTATGTTGTGGTAGAAGAACTGATCCCAGAAATGTCACAGGGGCGGCATTCCAATCTCGGCACGGTATTCTTTGCCGCCGGCTTCAGCATCATGATGACGCTGGATGTGGCGCTGGGGTAGGATTCATTTTTGAAAGAGGGTACAAAGATGGTTCGAACAACAGTTAAAGTTTCCGGCATGGCCTGCTCTATGTGTGAGGCCCACATCAACGACGCAATCCGCGCCGCATTCCCGGTGGAGAAGGTTTCCTCCTCCCATTCCAGGGGGGAGACGGTGATCCTATCTCAAGAACCACCGGACGAAAACGCTCTGCGCGCCGCCATCGGTGCCACCGGCTACACGGCGGGGGAGATCAGCATAGAACCCTACGAAAAGGCAGGCTTTTTCCATTTCGGGAAGAAGCAACATTAAGTGCATTCCGTTGCCGGTACTTCGGCTGTCGGTACGGCATCATTCTCCGGTACGAAGCAGTACGGATGGAACGAGCACACAGAAATCCAAAATTCGCTCATGAAATGTGCGGATATAGAAAAAAGTCGCTCATTTTTTGTGATTTCAATTGATTTCTCCACCGGGTATTGCCATAATAATAGCGAAGGAGGAGATTGAAACGAAAAATCGATGCTTTCCTGTCCAAATTTATTGTAATAGGAGAATTAATGAATAAAATGAAAAGCCGGAATGATGAACCGGCAATACAACAAAAAGAATATTCACAAGAAGAATATTATAAAAAGAAAAGGAAATCATTCAGGATTGCAAAGTTATCCTGTTATTCAGCGGAACTGATGGTAGTTATCGGTTGGAACTTGATGTTATCTTTAATTCTGTTTTTGGTACTGCTGTTAGGCACCTCGGCACTTCCGTATATAATGGATGTTACTATTGATTTCACACCTGAAACATTTTGGTGCAGGGGTGGTGTCTTTGTTAATCTATGTTTGGTCTTTCTTGTTTTATTTACTATTACAGGGTTTACATATGCCATTAGCTATAAAGTAACAGAAGTTATGTGTATACATCTGGATGGCGGGATAGATGGAGCTATGGAAGTAAATGATGCTGCCATGAGAGCGAACCTGAAAGGACAGGCAGCAAAGTTAGCCGGATTGGCTTATGTCGATACAGAAGCACTTGCAGGACCGATGGGCATTTTAACCAGATACTGCGTCCAAAATAATATAACAATGCTAACGCCGCGTTTCTTTAAGGTTTTGCACAGAATATTGGTCGCTGCGCAGATTCTTCTTGCATGTAGCTGTATCTTTGTATTGTTACATTAATTATCAGTAGAAATCTGCGGTTTAGCAGGACAATGAGAAGAATTGAGTTAAATTCCGCTTTTCCTACCTACGGCAGCCTTTCAACGGGCTGCCGTATTCGTTTTTCGGGAAATTTTCATTTGCACATTTGCCATGATGCGCGTCTGCGGATACAATGTAAAGCAGAGAAACGAATGGTTGAGCTGTCCCCTGACGAGGCGCGGCTGATGCGGGAAGCGCTTCTTGCCTTTGGGTAATAACCGGTTCATGGAAGCCTAATATCTCATCGATCATCCGATTCCTTGAAAAGTGCCGACAAATCCGACACAATCATATTGAAAAGCTGCTGCTTTACTAAATCGCAATCCGCTAAACAGTTCCGCCCGGCTCTCCCCAAAATCCTGTTTTCATGCTCCCCTCACCCCTCAAGCATATACTGCTTCCCGTAGGTGCGGTACAAATACAGGGCGACGAAAACGGTCACGATTTCCGAAAGGGGCATGGTGAGCCAGATGCCGGCGGTGACGCCGATGATCCGGGGAAGGATCAGGATAAACGCCACTACCAGGATCAGGGACCGCAGCGAGGAGATCAGCGCCGAGACCGGGCCATTTCCCAGTGCGGTAAAATAGCCGGAGAGGAACACGTTCCAGCCGATGAACAGGAACACGGGGCTGAACAGCTTGAGCGCCTCCCAGGTCAGGTCAAATACATGGCCGTCCTCCACAAACAGGTGGATGATCGGCTGCCCCAGAAGCAGCGAAACGGCTGTAATCAGGATGGAGCTGATGCCGATGGTCAGGAAGCTGTAACGGGTGGTCTCCCTGATCTTTTCATGATCCCCGGAGCCCACATTGTAGCTGACGATGGGGGCGGTGGCCACGGCGATGCCCATATAAAAGGCGATGAAGAAATAGTAGATATACATAATGATGGTGACAGCCGCCACCCCGTCCTCGCCGAAGTGCTTGAGCACGATCACGTTAAAGAGGAAGGTGGTAATGCCGGTGGACATCTCCGTCAGCATTTCGCTGCTGCCGTTGGTGCAGGACTTAAACAGCACCCGCCCGCTTGCCCTCGGCCGGCAGAAGCGGATATGGCTGAACTTCAGGAAATACACCAGCCCGATGAGCATACTCACGGTGATGGACAAAAACGTTCCCCATGCGGCGCCGAAGGTGCCCATATCCAGTACGGCCACAAAAATATAGTCGAAGATGACGTTGCAGACCAGCCCCGCCATAGACATCGCCATGCCCACGCCGGGCTTGCCGTCGGTACGCACCATGTATTCAAAAAAGAGCTTAAAGGACATGGGGATGCTGCCCAGAAAGATGACAAAGGCATAGGGCAGCACATGGGGAAGCAGCCGGTCGCTGCTGCCCAGCAATATGCAGATGGGCTTCAGAAAGACGATGCCGAACACCGTAAAGAACAGCGAAAGCCCCAGCAGCACCAGCGTGATAAAGGTAAAGATCTCGCTGGCCTCACGGTCCTTTTTCTGCCCCATTTTCTCCCCGATGATTGCCCCGGCCCCCGTTGCCAGCATGACCGAGGTGCCGAAGATGACGCAGGTAACGGGGATGACGATGTTGATGCCCCCCAGCGCATCGGAGCCGGCATATTTGGATACGAAAAAGCCGTCGATGGTGGTGTAAAAAGATAAAAAGATCATGGTGAGCACCGAGGGCACCAGATACTTTAAGAACTGCGGATAGGTGATCCTGCCTTCAAAATATTTCATGGTTCATTCTCCTGCTTGCGAAGTTACGATAATGACACTATAATAAAGGATATAGTAACTATATTGTCAAGAGGGATTTTATGAAGGATTTTTTCACCATCGGAGAGCTTGCAAAATATCAGAATATCTCCAAGCAGACGCTCATCTATTACGATAAAATAGGGCTGTTCCTCCCCGCCTATGTCGATCCCGAAAACGGCTACCGCTACTATACCGCCAAGCAGATCGACTATCTGGATACCATTCTCATCATGAAGGAAATGGGCTTTTCGCTGAATGAGATCCAGCAGCACATGAAAAACTACACCATCGATACCTCTCTCATCGCCCTTCGCAGGCAGCTTACCGTGCTGGAGCAGCAGATCGCCCATCTGCGGCTGGTGCGCAACCGGCTGGCGGACCGCTGCGCCCAGATGGAAAGTGTAAAGGCCTTTCAGGAGCGCAATCAGCAGCCCGCCGTCAAGGAGGTCAGCCCCCGGTACCTGCTCTATGCCCCGGTGGAAAAGCCCTACTCCTTCCGGGAGATCAGCATCGCCACCAAAAAGTGCTTTTCCCAGGCCTTAAAGGACGAGCTGCCCATCTACTTTCAAACCGGCGTCATCGTCCCCTACGAAAACATTTTGCAGGAACGCTATACCGAAGCGAGCATCGCCTTCCTGCCCATCGAAAAAACCAAAAAGGCCGGGAACATCCGCCTTCTGCCCAGGGGACGGGTCGCCTGCATCTACCACTACGGCACCTATGAATCGGTGGAGCTCTCCTACCGCAAGCTGCTCGGGTTCTGCCGGGAGCAGGGCTTCGAGATCATCTCGGATTCCCACGAATTCTGCATCAACGACTGCATCTCCTCCGGCGATGAAACCGAGTTCATTACCGAAATCTTCTTCTATATCCAAACGCCCAAAGCCCCGGACCTTCGTTGACCGGACGGCAAGGCGCAAAAACGAGCCGGAAAGATGATCCGTCTGCGATATGGGAGCAGCCCCGTACCGCAGATACATATCGGCCACCCATGCAGACCGGTGTGTGATTCCCATAAAAACTTACCACCTGTGTTCCTAAAACAACCACCTATCGAGAATCGGTAGAAATCGGTTCTTGATTTTCCTATACTGTAACCGTAGCGAGGAGGTGAACCGATGCAAATTGAAATCAAGATAGACGAAAAATACAAAGAGCCGAAAATCATCGTGATGACGGACAAAATGACCGATGAAGTCAATACCGTCATAAAAAGACTGTCAGACGAGCAACCGCAGGTCATTGCCGGCTTCAGGGAGGATGTGGTCGAGGTTCTGGAACCGTCTGAAATCTACCGTGTTTTTGCAGAATCAGGTAAGGTGTTTGCCGAGACAAATCACGGCGAGTATGCGCTCCGTTTGAGGCTATACGAGGCGGAACAACGGCTTGACAGCAAGACTTTTGTCCGAATATCAAACTCGGATATTATCAATCTGAAAAAGGTCAAGAGCTTTGATTTGAGCTTTGTCGGGACAATTTGTATATCAGTTCCGCAAAAAATCCCCCAATAATATGGGCGATTTCGATGTCATCAACGAGGTAGTGGACGAGGCAACCGCC
>JABLTO010018902.1_pt1 | contig 37725 bp, 31 predicted proteins | sample 7160091 | NCBI WGS metagenome assembly JABLTO01 (sample SAMN14651225, study PRJNA627086) | human gut metagenome | isolation source: feces | host: Homo sapiens
CCACGGCGGGATCGTGCGCCAGCTCGCCGCGGGGCGTTTTTCCGCCTCTGCCTGCGAGGTGGAGTTCGGCCCCGGCAAACCCTTCCCGCCCATTGAGCTCGCCCTTTGCGGCGGTGCGCGCTGCCTTCTTTCTGGCAAGATCGACCGGCTGGACAGCTTTACCGATGCTGCCGGGATGCGCTTCCTCCGGGTCATCGATTACAAGACCGGCGCGGCAAAATTTGACGCTTCCGATCTTTATTATGGGCTCAAGCTGCAACTTCCGCTTTATCTTGCCGCCGTTACCGCAGCGGATCAAGGCGCGGGGCGCGCGCGGCCTGCCGGTTTTTATTACCTGCCCGTAAAAACCCCCGTGCTCGAAGAAGGCGTTTCGGGCGATGCGCTGCTCGCCGAGGTGCAAAAGGCGTTCCGCCTCTCGGGTATCTCGCTCAACGATGGCGCGCTGCTCGAAGCGGGGGGCGGCGCCGCAGTGCTTGCTCTGCGAAGCACCAACAATGTGCCGCCAGATGCGCTCGCGCAAATTGAAACGTTCGCGCGCACAAAAGCCGCGCAAACAGCGGAAGCAGTACGGGCAGGGCACGCAGAGGCTGCACCCTACCGCAAGGACAAGCAGGACACCGCCTGCCGGCGCTGCGATTATGCAAGCGTCTGCGGGTTTGACCCCGCGCTGCCGGGCTGCACATACCGCACCGTGCACCGGGTAAAGCTGGAAGCGCTTTGGAAGGAGGTGGAGCATGAAGAACCAGTGGACAAATGAGCAGCGCCGCGCGATCGAGGCGGATGGAAACCTGCTCGTTTCCGCTGCCGCAGGCTCTGGGAAGACCGCCGTTTTAACCGAACGTTTCGTGCGCCTGGTTGCGCAGGGGGCTTCCGTAAGCGAATTTCTTTGCGTTACCTTTACCAATGCAGCGGCAGCCGAAATGAAAAAGCGTGTAGAGGCCGGGCTTCTCGCCGCAGCGGAAAACGCGCCGGACGAGCAGGCGCGCGCCCGGCTTCATGCTGCCGCCCGCGATGCTGCGCGCGCAAATATTTCCACGCTCCATGCCTTCTGCACAGAGGTGCTGCACCGCCATTTCCATGAAGCCGGGCTGGATCCTGCCTTCCGCGTGGCCGATGACGCGGAAGCGCGGGTGATGAAGCAGGAGGCTTGGGATGAAATCGCGGAAGAGCGCTATGCCGAAGAGGGCGGCCGTTTTTCCGCGCTCATGGATGCGCTGGGCGGCAATGAAGCGTATGCAGCCGAATTGATCCTCTCCCTCTATGGGTTTGCCCTTGCCCAGCCGGAACCGCTGTCCTGGTTGGAACATGCCACAGAACAATATCGCGCTACACCGGAGACGCTCGCAGCTTCCCCTGCAGTTTCGGAGCTTCTTCATCGCAACCGCCAGACGCTTGCGGCGGCGGCGGATCGCCTGCAGGGCATGCGGGATCTCGTTGCAGAAAAAGCGCCAAAGCTTGCCGCGCACCTGGATGAGGAAATTTTGATCGCGCGCGGGCTGCTGCTCCATGAAACGCGCGACGCTTATGCCGCTGCGCTTGCAAGCGCCGAAAAAGCAAGCTCAAAAGCCTCCTGGAAAGGGCTCGAGCCGGAAGAACGCAAGGCCGTTGAGGCGGCGCGCAAAAAGCTGCGGGATACGATTGAAGCGCAGAAGCAGGCTTATGCCGTGCCGCTTTCCGTGGAAGCTGAACGCTTGCAGGCACAATATCCGCTTATGCGGGAGCTCTATGAAACCATTGCTGCGCTGGATGCGCGTTATGCTTCGCAAAAGGCCGACCGCTCGGTGATCGACTATTCCGATATGGAACACAAGGTGCTCCGCCTGTTTCAAAACGAGGCAATCGCGGGGGAATACCGCCGCCGTTTCCGCTATGTTTTCATGGATGAATATCAAGACACCAACCCTGTTCAAGAAGAGATCATCTCCGCCATCCTGCGGGAGGATGGGCTGTTTCTTGTAGGGGATGTAAAGCAGTCGATCTACCGTTTCCGCATGGCCGAGCCGCGCCTGTTTATGGACCGCTATGCCCGCTACAAAGCCGGCCAGGGCGGCGCATGCCTCAACCTCAACGCAAATTTCCGCAGCGCCTCGGCCGTGGTCAACGCTGTGAACGCGGTATTCTCGCGGATCATGACAGCAGAGGCGGCGGAAATCGAATACGATGCGTCGGCGGCGCTCGTACAAGGGCGCATGGCAGGGGGCGCACCCGGCGGTGTGGAGTTGCTACTTGCAGATATGGCGGATCGCTTCGCTTTAGATGCAGCGGAAGAAGAAACACTGCAAGAGGACGCGCAGGAAGAGGAGGACCGGCCGGACGCCGTGGCGCTCGAAGCGGCCATGGCAGCTGAGCGCATCCATGCCTTAATGGAAACGGAGCGCATTATCGACCGGGAAACCGGAGCGGAGCGGCCTTTGCGTTTTTCCGATTTTGCGGTGCTCCTGCGCTCTCACAGGGGTGTGGCCGAGCTTTGGACAGAAGCGCTCGCGCTTGCCGGCATCCCTGCCTATGCGGAGCTTACGGGCGGTTTTTTCGAGGCGGTGGAAGTGCGGATTTTTCTCGAACTTCTGCGCGTGATCGATAACCGGCGGCGGGATATTTCGCTCGCTGCCGTGCTGCGCTCCCCCATCGGCGGCTTTACGACGGAAGAAATCGCGCAGCTGCGCGCCACCTATGGCCGGGATGCGGCGGGTGCGCAGCTTGCATGCGTGGACTCCCTGGCGCAGGCCGCGCATTATGATACGCCTCTTGGCGCAAAAGCGAAGGCCATGCTGGAGAAGCTTGATGCATGGCGCGCGCTTTCCCGCCTTTTAAGCGTGGAAGAGCTTTGCGGCTACCTGCTGGATGAAACGGGATATGCTTCGTTTTGCAGGGCTTTGCCTGGAGGGAAACAGCGAGCAGCAAACCTCAATGCGCTTGTGGAGCGCGCAAGGCTCTACGAGCAAAGCGGCGTGCGCGGCCTCTCCGCCTTCCTCGCCTTCATGGATAAGATCGTGAGCACCGGCACCCTCGGTGCTGCGCAAACGGCCGGCGCAGATGTTGTGCGCGTAATGAGCGTGCATCGCAGCAAAGGGTTGGAATTTCCGGTGGTCATCCTGGCAGGCCTTGCGCGGCCCTTCAACCGCGCGGCGCTCTCTGCCCCCATTTCAGCAGATGGCCTGCTGGGCGTGGGTGCAAAGCTCACGGAAGGCATTTTTAAACGGGAAACGCTTTTTCGGCGCGCCATCGCAGCGCGCTCTGCCGCAAAGGATCTCGCAGAGGAAATGCGGGTGCTTTATGTTGCCATGACCCGCGCGCGCGAGCGCTTGATCCTGCTTGCGGCGCTCCCGGATGCGGAGCGCACCGTGCGCGAAGCAGCGCTTCCTTTGAGCCCCGCGCGCGTTTCCGCGGCCCGGAGCTTTGCCGAGTGGATCCTTGGCGCGGTGCTCGCAACGGAGGATGGCGATGGCCTGCGCAAGCGGTACGGCCTTCCCTGGAAGAAAACCGCACCGGGCGGATGGATGCAGGTTTCCGTGCGGCCAGCCGTAGGCAGCACGTTGCTGGATGGGCGCCTCACGCAGGATGCATATGCGCGCTTTGCCCTTAAGGCGCGCGCGGAAGGGAGCATGCGCCCGGCGTGGTTGGACCGGCAATATGCATATGAAGCGGCCACCACGCTCCCAAGCCGCGTAACTGTGACCGGCCTTGCCGGGCATGAAATCACCATGGCGGAAGCGCCTGCCTTTGTGGAAACGGACAGGCGCCTTTGTGCGGCCGAGCGCGGCACAGCCGTCCATGCGCTGCTGCGCGCCATCGCTTTGCGCCCGCATACGGCGCAAAGCGTCACGGCGGAAATTGCGCGCCTTCAAAGCGAAGGGATATTAAGCGCGGCGGAGGCGGAAGCCATCTCCCCAGCACGCATTGCGGCATTCTTTGCTTCGCCGCTTGGCAAGAGGCTCTCTGCCGCAACCATGGTGCGCCGCGAGCTCGAATTCAACTACCGCGTGAGCGCCCGCCACCTTCTGGGCGTGGACACGGATGAGCCGATCCTGCTGCAGGGTGTGATCGATTGCTGTTTCTTAGAGGGCGGCACCTGGGTGCTGCTGGATTATAAAACCGATTTTGTGGCGCCGGGCACGCCGCCCGAAGAAGCCGCCGCGAAGCATGCGCGTCAAGTTTCCCTGTATGCGGAGGCGCTTGCCGCGCTCACGGGCACGCCCGTGGGCGAAGCCTATGTATGTTTGATCGGCATCGGCGCGAATGTGCGGCTCTTATAAAATGGAAATTTTTGCGGTATGCGCTTGACTTAAAGCGCGCTTGAACCGCTATAATGACCTCGTCATCTCAAAAACAACGGACAGGAGCGAAACAGCATGGAAAAAGCAAAGGTATATTTTACGGATTTTCGAACTGCTGCCTATGGCGATGGGCTGCCTTCCAAACTTAAAAAGCTCATTTACAAGGCCGGGATCGGGCAGATCGACATGGACGGCAAATTCGTTGCCATCAAGCTGCATTTCGGCGAGCTTGGCAACATCAGCTATCTGCGCCCGAACTATGCAAAAGCTGTGGCGGATGTCGTAAAAGAACTCGGCGGCAAGCCGTTTTTAACGGACTGCAACACCATGTATCCCGGCAGCCGGAAAAACGCGCTGGAGCACCTTTACTGCGCATGGGAAAACGGCTTCACGCCTCTGACCGTTGGGTGCCCCATTCTAATCGGCGATGGCCTCAAGGGCACAGACGATGTTGCCGTACCCGTGGAAGGCGGCGAATATGTAAAAGAAGCCAAGATCGGGCGCGCCGTTATGGATGCCGATGTGTTCATCAGCCTTTCCCACTTCAAAGGCCATGAATCCACCGGTTTTGGCGGTGCAATTAAGAACATCGGCATGGGCTGCGGCTCCCGCGCAGGCAAAACGGAACAGCACTCCAACGGCAAGCCCAGCATCGATGCATCGCTCTGCCGCGGTTGCCGCCGCTGCCGCCGCGAGTGTGCGAACAACGGCCTCGTTTTCAATGCGGAAACCGGTAAGATGACGGTGGATCTTGCCCATTGCGTCGGCTGCGGGCGCTGCCTTGGCGCATGCAATTTCGACGCCATTCAGTTCACGGAGGATAATGCCGTGGAAGTGCTCAACTACCGCATGGCCGAATACGCCAAAGCGGTCGTGGATGGCCGGCCGCATTTCCATATTTCCCTTGTGGTGGATGTTTCGCCTTATTGCGACTGCCACAGCGAAAACGATGCGCCCATCCTGCCCAACATCGGCATGTTTGCATCCTTTGACCCGCTTGCGCTCGATCAAGCCTGCGTAGATGCCTGCCTTGCAGTCACCCCCCTGCCCAACAGCAAGCTTACCGATAACATGGCGCGCGCCGACTTTGTGGATTATGGCGACCATTTCCGCAACACAACGCCGAAATCCGAATGGAAGGCCTGCCTTGCCCATGCGGAAAAGATCGGCCTTGGCACGCGGGAGTATGAGCTCGTGCGCATAAAATAAGCCCGTTGCAATCCATTAAGGGAAACGGCTTACAGCCGTTTCCCTGCATTTATTCACGCTTTTAAGCACGCATAGGGACACATTGCCCTGTGCGTTTTTTTGTGCGGCTCTATCTGCTGTGGCCCGAAAACGGCATGCACTTGTACTTTTTCCCGATAATTTATTGAAAAATTCGGGGTAATATGGTAAAATATTCCCGCATTGGTAAAAATTGTCGAATTATAGCACAGTATAACAGAAAGGATGTCGTTTCATGATACGCATAACTTCGAGCAATCTGCTTGCATTCCTTCATGCTTATTTTGCTTCACTGGGCCTTGAGCATGATGCAGCAGCTTTTTTGACTGCACACAACTTTACCGCCGCCCTTGTGCTTAAGCTTCCAGCCGTATGCCTGGTTCCCCAAAATAAGCCTGCAACCTCTCGCAGCAAGCAGACACATATTCATGTAACCGGCAGCAACCGCTACTTTTTCTTTAATCCAAATGAAATTGCAGATGCAGCCACTTCAACTTCAGATTATGAGCAACCGCTCATGGTTTCCATGCAGAATATCCGTGCGCTGCACGGGTCGGCGCTCACAGGCGATGCGCTCGAAATCACCGCATCTTCTACCATGGTCAAAATTGCCTATCGAGCCTCGCAGGAATCCCAAGTGCAAATCAGCAAGCTCCGGCTGGACGGCAGCAGTTTCATTGAATTGCGCAATGCCCTCTACGAAGATGATCTGTTGATCTTCCTTAAATATCGCACGGGCAACCAAATGTTTGCGCTCGGCATACCGCGTAGCTTCTATGCAGGCAACTACACGTTCAGTGACGATCTTTTCGAAGGGTTGGAAAGCAAAGGAGCTGTTACGGTAAAAAACGCGTTAAGCGCCGTAAGTGAAGCATATGATGATGCGGCGGTCGTTGAAAGCGATGCCTCCATTGCGGATGCCGTATACCAAGATATGGTAAACGCAGCCTCCCCCAGCATTACTGCCTATGTAGCAGAAAAATATATTCCCCCTACCTGGGCTGTAAATCACGGCAAGGAGCTGCGTCCGTCAACCAACCCTGCCATTGGGAAGGAAGCAATCTGCGATGCAGGCTATTGCTGCGCAGTGGATGCCGCACATCCCTCATTTTTAAAGCCGGATGGAAACCGCTATATGGAGGCGCATCACCTCATCCCGTTGGGATTGCAGGCAAGCTTTGAAAACAAGCTCGATACAAAGGCGAACCTTGTGTCATTATGCCCCCTGTGCCATCGGCAGATCCATTATGGCAGGCCGGAGGAAGTTGCGCCCCTTCTTGCGCGCCTTTATGAGGCGCGGGTAGAGCGCTTAAAGGAAAGCGGCCTCTCCATTACATTAGAACAGTTGCTTAGATTTTATGAGCTTTCTTAGCTTGTAGGGAGTGGCTTCAATGGGATTTTGCGGGTTGTGTGGTAAATCCGCAAAACCTTGCGCAGTAAAAGCTTCCTTGTAGGGTGCCGGGTGCTGCCAAAGGAGTGGGGCAAGTGGTCATGCAGGCCACCCCTGCGCTTACCCTTTCGGGACGATTCACCGTGTGCTGCTAGATCCCGTGCAAACTTTCCAGGGCTGAAACCTCCCAAAGGCCTCCAACAGGCCGCAGCACGTTAACATACCCCTAAGGCTGCAGGGCATCATTCGGCAGAATATGCTTCTGCTATCAATAGGCGGCAGGAATCTGTTCCTGCCGCCTTTGGTTTACCAGAAGCCTGGCTTCGTTTTCAATTCTTCTGTTTTCCCGCCTGTTCGTTGCCGTTTGCAAAGCTTTCCCGCTTGGCGCAACTCCGTTCGCGCTTACAGTCATCCCGGGGTTCAAAGCTGTTCCTTGATCGCCTTTGCAATGATCCGGCCCAGCATCGGCGGCACGGAATTGCCGATCTGCATATAGGTTTTCGTATATGCGCCGCGGAAAAAATAATCGTCCGGATAGGATTGGATCCGCGCGGCTTCCCGGGGGGTAAGGCCCCTCGCCTGCGCTGGGTGGATGTACATATTGCAGTCAAACTTCATGTGCGCCGTAATGGTTTTGCACACCTTGTTCGGTTCCAGTTTAAAATACTTATCCTTAAAAATCCCGTTGCGGCGGGCATAGGGCATAATATCGGCAATTTTAGGATCATCAGAGCGATCGCCAGGGTTGAGCCTGCTGAAGATTTCAATGTCCCGGTCGTTATTGTAGCGGGCTTTGTGGTTTAGCACGATCCGCATGCTGCGCCCTTGATTGATCGTTTGGATATAACCGTTTGTAAGCCCGGTGGCGCGGTCAATCGTTCTGCCTGTTTCGTCGCTTTCCGCCCCGGTCGCAGTTTTAATGCGGCTCGCCTTGAGCGGCTTTAGGCCATACAGCGCATCCGCCAGCACCCGGGGCTGCATCTCCCGCCCTATTTGCTCGATCCGTGCGAATACGGCATCGTTATCCCGGCCTACCCGGTTGCCGATAAAGATCAAGCGCACCCGGTTCTGCGGAATGCCATACTCCTTTGCATTGAGCACCTTCGCTGAAACAGCATATCCAGCCTGTTTAAAATCTGCAATCGCCTGGGGCGCAGCGGAAAGCATCCCCTTTACGTTTTCCATAACAAAAAACCGTGGACCGATCAGCTTCAGCGCTTCAATATAGCTTTTGTATAGATGGTTGCGGGGATCATCCAGCAACCGCTGACGGTTTGCCATGCTGAACCCCTGGCAGGGCGGGCCACCCGCAAGTACATCCACCACAGGGAAGCGTGCCAGCGCGGTTAAGTTGCCCATAACATCGTTGATATCACCATGCACGATATGCCTGCTTGGAATTTCCGGATGATTGTGCATATAAGTATCGATGCAGCAGGACTCGATGTCGTTTGCGAGGGCGATCATATACCCCTCCTGCGCAAACCCAAGGGACAGGCCCCCAGCGCCGCAGAACAGGTCGATGAGTTTGGGTGCTGTTGGGTCAATGGCATTTTGCGCCGCCGCAATGGCAGCATTGCAGTATTTATTCACGGGGCACCGCGCACAAGAACGCTGCGCTGCGCCGCAAAATCCGGCCAGCTTCTCCATTGCGCCCATAAAATCTGGATCCGCCTTTACCGCTGCGCAAATATGCGCTGCCCGCGCCATCCGATAGGGATCATCCATCGGGTGGGTCAAGCGTGACAGGCAAACCTGCGGGTCAGCGTGTCCGCCTGCTTCGAGGCCCACACGGATCAACGCCATGATTTCCTTGAGGTCATCCATATATTCCATCTAATGCCATTCTCCCAATCCCTCTAAGGTTTTGCGCACTTCTTGTGCCACTGCATGCGCAACGCTCACCGTTACCGCATTGCCAAACTGTTTATAAGCCTGCGCATCCGATACCGGAATTACAAAATCATCGGAAAATCCTTGCAGTCTAGCGCATTCCCGTGGTGTTAATCGCCGAATCCGCCCGTTTTGCGTAACATAGTTATCTTGACATGCGCGGTGCATTTTCCCCATCGTAGCACAAAGGGGGCGCGCAACTGGCAGATCAATTTCAGATTTCGCATTATAGCCGCCTGTTCCATTGGACAGGATTGTAGGAAGGATCCGTTCCGAAAGAAAATACTTTTCTGGAACATCGTGTTCAAGCAGGTCGCTGAGCTTTTTTTCCAGCACTACCTCTTTGGGCACGGAAAAAGCGGCTTGATGGTTTGCAAAACATACGATGAACGTCCTGTTCCTAATTTGGGGGACGCCATAATCTGCTGAATTCAGCACCATGGGGTACATGATATACCCCAGATCCTTCTGCAGGATATTTGCAATAACGGAAAACGTTTTACCTCGATTGTGCGTTTTCAAAGAACGGACGTTTTCGAGCACGATCGCGCGGGGTTTCCTGCCTGCTTGAATCTTGGCTGCAATGATTTCAGCAATCCGGAAAAACAGCGTGCCGCGCGCGTCCTCAAAGCCCAATCCGCCGCCCATCATGCTGAATGGCTGGCAGGGAAAGCCGCCAATAAGCACATCGTGATCCGGGATGTTCTCAAGCGGGATTGCATTGATATCGCCCAGTACGATTGGGAAATGGTGGTTTGCGCGATAGGTTTGCACTGCAAATTTATCGGAATCGTTCGCCCAGATGATGCGGTATCCAGCGCTTGTAAAGCCTTGATCGAGCCCACCAATGCCGCTGAAAAGGGAGACGGTATTCATTCCCGTTGCCCCTCCTCCGCCTGCCGGTTCCGAATGTATTGCCGAATCCATGCCCCAATTTCCACCGAAGCCGTTTTTCCTTCGCTTGCAAGGAGCTGCATGAATCTTTCTTTGATCGCAGGCTCGATAACCACCTCGATCTTCGCGGTCTTTTTTCTTCCCGCAGGGCGCCCGCAGGGGGATAGGGTCTCTTTCATATATTCCCTTTCATTTATGTGCAATGTTTTAATATGGATTATATCATATTTTTATCAGTATGTAAAAGGGGGATCCCGGCAGTAAAATGCCTTTTGGCTTACCGCACACGCACACCAGTTCTGGCGGCGCCATTGCTTTGCAGATCGGCATATGCTCTATTCGGGTTTCATAAAACCATGCCCCCTATTTTGCATGTGCGCTCGGAGTGCCCTGCGCGACAATTTCTCGCCGCGTTATCCCGCAAAAAAAGCCCGCTAAACCGTTGAGGTTTAACGGGCGCAATTGGAGCTGGTGATGGGAGTCGGACCCATGAACCTCGTCATTACCAATGACGCGCTCTACCAACTGAGCTACACCAGCACATCCCGCGGATGCGGAACGAATAGTATTATACCGAATCCAGCCGCCGAATGCAAGGTATTTTTCTCTCTTTTTTCATTTTATTCTCGCTCTGGGTTTCCATGCCCCTCATGTTTGCAGGCGCTGTCCCAAATCACGCCGCCGCGCGGCACCGCCATCAGCGTGCCGCCGCATGCCTGCCCCGCAGCTGATTGAAACCCAAACCGGGCAAGCAACTGCTTCGCTTCCGGTTGCATCGCAGCTTCAATGGTTGCAAACGGCATTTGCTGCGCCTTGTAAAGCATCACCCGCAGCAAAAGATCATCATACAGCCTGCCGCGGAATTTAGGCGCTACGACAAGGCGGTCCATGCGCACTGCATCGCGCTCGGGGCAAGGATACATTCGCCCTACAGCAATCGGTGCCCCTGCATCCGTATGCACAAAGAGATGCGCTGCCACGGCATCAAGTGCATCGAACTCCGCTTCGGATAACACCCCTTGCTCCTGCACGCGCACCATTTCACGCAGTGCACGGACAGGGGCAAATCCAGCACCCGTCCCTATGGTCCATTCTGTCATAAACATATAGTGACGCTCCTTAACGCTCTGTCATCTGTTCTATCTCATCATCGGTTGGTGGTGTTTTACGCATGCCCGCTGCAAACCGCTTCTCCTCTACACGCCGGTTCACCCATTCGCTCACCAGTGTATAAAGCACGGCCATTACCGGCACACATAGTATAATCCCTACGATTCCAAACAGCCCTCCGCCAAGCAATACTGCAATCATGACCCAAATTCCAGAAAGTCCCACCGCATTACCTACCACGCGCGGATAGAACACGTTGGCTTCAATTTGCTGCACCACGAGTACCAGCAGCACAAACCAGATCACGCGGGATGGATCACACACCAGGATAATCAGAGCGCCGAACAACGCGGAAACCCAGGGGCCGATAATAGGCACGATCTGAGTTATGCCAACAACAACGCTAATGAGCAGAGCATAAGGGAACCCAAAAATCGTCATCCCAATAAAGCAAAGCACACCAAGAATCGTGCATTCGATGATCATGCCATAGCAATAATGGTTTAGCGCCTGGTTCGTGCGCGTGCTCACATCCAGTATGCGTGCCGCTTTACGTTCGCTGAAAATCGCCACAATTACCTTTTTGCCCTGGAAAATCAGTTTTTCCTTGTTAAAGAGCGCATAGATGCTGATAATGACAGCAAAAAACAAGTCTACAACCGTTGCGGCGACACTTACAGTAAACTTGGCCGCACCGGTAACCAGCGTTGTAAGTTGCTCATCAAGCTGCGTCAAAAGGGTCTGCACCAAACCCTGGATACGTTCCTCCACCGCCTGGTTCAAGTTCAGCTTAAGCCAAATGTCCTCGCCCCAGACTGCAAGCGATTCGATATAACCGTCCATCCCGTTTGCAAGGGTAACGACGCTTTCTGTTATGCGGGGAATGATTAAAAACAGGATGGCCACAACAATCAGCAGAATAAAAACAATCGCAATCGCTTGGCACACCGCCCGTTTTAGCCCACAGATCTTCCATTTTTTCAATATGCGGTTTTCTAAAAACCGCATAGGCATATTGGTGATAAACGCAAAAGCAATGCCAATAAAAACAGGCCTAAGAATAGAGAAAAACGTGCCGACTGTATTTGAAACATCCTGCAGGTTTTCAATTGCCTCATAAAAAAGGATTGCGATAAGCGCAACTAGAAGCGGCATACGCGCGCTCCGCCAGATGCGCTGCTTTTCCCGCTTTTCCTGCACCTGCTGTTCATGCTTTTGCCATGCATTTCTTTCTTCTTCCGTGTCTATGTGTTTGGTTCCCATAGAGCCTTGATTTGCTCGATTCTGCGCCTGTGCAGCATCGTTTGGGTTATCGCCCTTCAATCGTTTTTTCCTCCAATTCTTTCTCGCGTGCCTCGCGCTCAAATTTCTCAGCAAGCAATTTTGCTGAAAGGTATGCGCTGATCGCATCGATCGCCATGCGGTTTTTTCCGCCACGCATAACGGCAAAGTCTGCGTCGTCAATGTATTTGCTGATATACTGCTCATACATCGGCTTAACCGTGGCAAGATACTGTTCCGAAATGTTTTCGATAGAGCGCCCCCTCGCCCGGATGTCGCGTTTGATGCGCCGCAAAAGGCAGATGTCCTTATCCACATGCATATAAACCTTGAGGCTCATCGCCCGGGTCATACGCGGATCATGAAACATGTGGATGCCTTCCAAAATCAGCACGTCCGGCGGAAAGATCCGCTCCTTAGTATCCGCGCGCATATGGTTTGCATAATCATACCCCTTACGCGTAATGGGGCGGCCGGCCGCCAAAGCCTCAACATCCGCAAGCATTTCATCATAATCGAACACCGCTGGTTCATCATAGTTGATGTGCATGCGCTCCTCAAACGGAAGGTGCGCGTGATTCTTGTAATAGCAATCCTGGCCGATAATAACCGCATTGCATGTAAGTGAATCCTTGATTTCCCTTGCCAGCGTGCTTTTCCCGCTTCCGCTTGCGCCGCAGATGCCAACAATGATCATAATGCGCCTCCGCATTGTGTATGATGTGACTCTCCATGTTAATTATACCCGCATATTCGTGCAACGTGCAAGACCCTGCTTGTCCATTGCAAAAAACATGTATGCTATTTCTATAGCTTAGTGCATATATTTCTTATTTTCCCGGAAATTTCTGCATCGAGCGCCTGCACAAAATCCTCCAGTTCCAGGTTGCGTTTGCCTGTAACATATTCGCTCTGCAAGAATGGAGGGCAAAGCTTATAATATGCAGGCACCTCGCTTTGGAATGCTTCCTCAAATGCACTTCCTGTGTCCTGCTGTTCCATTTCCTCCAAATAGTAGGGCGACGCCTTTATATAGCGTTTTACAAAGTATTGCGCTTGCGCGAGGCTGATGTCCCGTGCCAAAACGTTATTGCCAAAGAGCCAGAGCACAGATTCGCCTTCCTCAACCTCGTTGTTTCCGCAGATGGCGCGCAGCGTAAACAAACCGCTGCTCTCTTGCAGATCCAGATAATGATAGTTGGAACAGGTAAGCGCATCAAAAAGCCACAACGCCTCTTTCATAACCACAGCAGCATTCTCGTTGCTGATTGCATTGCATAGGTCGATCCGCTCGTTCCGAAGCGCCTGCAGGTAACCATACTGCACGGACACGTCGATCCACTGCGTAGAAAGCGGTGCTTCCCGCGTGCAATAATACAGCCGGCAGGATCCCTGTGCTTCCTTTCGCTCTGCCGCGACCGGTTCATAACCATAATAGACGATTTGATCCGGGGATAAGTTGGGATATGCAGAGTTATCCACAAGTTCCGGCTTGCGCAGCATCTCGAGGGAATGCAGGAAAGATTCAAGATACATACCATACACCTCACATTCTAAAAATAGGGGATTGGGCAAATTGAGCCTCCGTTTCCTCTGCATCTGTGTGGTATTCCACGCAATTCGCTGGGAATAATTCTATACAATCAATCTGATTGTGTGGAATGCCACAAGTCAGAAAGCTGAGGACCTATGGGGCAAAAGATTAAACAGGATATTTATATTGGCGGAAACATCCGCAGCCTGCGCATGAAGGCAGGCTTGACCCAGGAGCAGGTTGCGGCAAGGCTCCAAGTTTTTGGCGTTAACATGTCCCGCGATTTTTATGCGCACATCGAAAGCGGGGATTACAACATCCGCGTGAGCGAATTGGTTGGGTTAAAGCACATCTTTCATTGCGCTTACGATGACTTTTTTGCGGGGCTCTGAAAAATTCCGGCAACCTGCGCCCGAAGGCGGCGCCAGCTCTTACTGACAGAATACGCCCCCACTTGGGTAAATGCAATACCGCCTGCCGCTCTTTAGGCTGCAGCGGCGTCGGAATAGCGCAGCAAAGAAAGGGGCAACGGCCGCTTTTCGGCAATCGGCAAGCTGAAAGCGCTTGAGAATTCAAGCATATAGCTCCTCTTTCGAAGGCTTGAACCGGATTTGCGGCGCAAGATGCGTTTCCCCAGAGGTACAATGGAAAGCGCCCGCAGCATGCGCGCTAAGCCCTCCAAATGCTTGGGGAGGGTCGCATCGCCCTGCCGCAACGATGCCGTTCAAGCCCCGAAAAAGCAATGCAAGCCGCTCAACAGTTTAGAAAGCAGCGGCCGCTGCTTGGCTTCTGTTCCGTTCAAATGGCGCGGGTATAGCCTAAAAGCCACGTCCGCTCTTCTGGTTCAAGGTGTGGCGCAAGCGTTTCGTATACCATGGCATGATAGGCGTTGAGCCGCATGCGGTCGTCTGCGCTCAACAGGTTTGGATCCACTGCGTCAAGGTCGATGGGCACGCAGGTAAGCGGGGCAAAGCATAGGAACTGCCCATACTCGTTTTTCTCCGCTTTGCAGCAGACGAGCTCGTTTTCCAGGCGGATGCCATATTTGCCCGCAATGTAAATGCCGGGTTCGTCGGTCGTGACCATGCCCGCTTCGAGCACGGCGGAGCTTGCCGTATTCTGCCAGCGGAAGTTGTTTGGCCCTTCATGCACGTTGAGCAGATACCCAACGCCATGCCCCGTTCCATGCTTATAATCCACACCCTGCTCCCAGAAGGGCATGCGCGCAAGCACATCCAGGTTCGCCCCGCGCACCCCGGATGGGAAGCGCGCTGCGGCAAGGTGCAGCATGCTGCTGAGCACCATGGCAAAATGCCGTTTTTCCTCCTCCGTAAGCGGCCCGAGGGCAAAGGTGCGCGTAATATCCGTTGTGCCTTCATAATATTGCCCGCCGGAATCCACCAGCAGCAGGCCATGCGGCTCCAAAGGCACATTGCTTTCCGGCGTTGCGGAATAATGGACAATCGCCCCGTGCGGCCCATAGCCGCAGATGGTTTCAAAGCTTAGGCCCAAATTGCCGTCTTGCGCCCGGCGCAGCGCCGCAAGGTATTCCGCTGCGCTCAGCTCGGTCATCGGCGTCTTGCCGATGTTTTCCTTCAAATAGCGCATAAAGCGCACCATGGCAATGCCATCCTTAAGATGCGCTGCGCGCAGGTTTTCAAGCTCTACGGGATTTTTCACCGCCTTCATCCGCGTGGTTGGGTTCTCCGCTTCCACGATGGTGGCACCCGCTTTCAAAAGGCTCGCGAAAAGCGCATAGTTCACCCGGGATTCCGAGAGCAGCACCTTGGTTCCTGCGCCATAGCGGGAAACGAATGCGTAAACCGCATCGTAAGGCTGCACCTCTATGCCAAGCGATGCAAGATGCCCGCGCACGCTTGCATCCAGCTTTGCCGCATCCGCAAACAAATAGGCCCGCTCGGACTCGATCACCGCATAGCAGAGCACAACGGGATTGTAAGCAACGTCATCCCCGCGCAGGTTGAAAAGCCAGGCAATGTCATCGAGCGAGGTAAGCACATGCACGGGCGCGCCCTGCTTTGCCATGGCAGCGCGCACGGCGGCAAGCTTCTCTTGCGCCTCCTGCCCGGCATATTTCACATCCAACACCCATGCAGGCTTTTCCGAAAGCGGTGGGCGGTCCGGCCAGATCTCGCCGATGAGGTCGCGGTCCACGGCAAGGGAAACGCCCTTTTTGGCAAGCGCCTTCTCAAATTGCCGCCCCGTTGCGGCCGGCACTGTGCGGCCATCCATGCCGAGCACGCCGCCCTCCGGCATCTTCTCCTCCAAATATGCAAGCAGCGTTGGCACGCCCTCCTCGCCCGAGCGCTGCAGCACAATGGGCGTGCCGGCAAGCTGCTGCTCGCCCTGGAGGAAATACCGCCCATCCACCCACAACGCGGCTTCATGCTCAAGCACAACCAGCGTGCCTGCTGAGCCGGTAAAACCCGAAAGGTAAGCGCGCGCCTTAAAGTGTGCGCCAACATATTCGGAAAGATGGAAATCGTCCGTTGGAACATAATAGCCCGCATAGCCGGCCTCGCGCATCTTCGCGCGCAGCGCTGCAAGGCGTTGCTCAATTATCTGCATGCGTACCCCTTTCTTGGGCGTATGGAAGGGGCAAACAAAGTCCGCCCCTGTGTGTTGGTTGCCTGTTTTGCCTAACCTTACCGGTGCGGCAGATCCTTTTTTGCCACAGCTGCACACACGAGCTGCACAGCCGCCTCATAGTCCGCAAGGTCTGCGGTTTCCACGGGGGAGTGGATATAGCGCGTGGGGATGGAAATGCAGCCGGAAAGCACGCCGCTGCGCGTGCGCTGCACTGCGCCCGTATCCGTGCCGCCTCCGCGCAGCACTTCCGGCTGAACGCGGATGTTGTTCTCTTCCGCCGCTTTTTCCAGGAACGCGCGCACCACCGGCGGCACGATGACGGAGGAATCCATGACCTTTACCGCAGCGCCTGCGCCAAGCTTCACGCTCATGCGGCTGCACTTGGGCGTATCGCCCGTGCCGGTGACATCCAGGCTGATGTTGAGGTCCGGCTCGATCGCATAGGCTGCGGCGCCTGCACCGCGCAGGCCAACTTCCTCCTGCACGGTAAACACCGCATATACATCGTGCACATTCTGCATCGTGCGGAACGCTTCTACAACCGCCGCGCAGGCGATGCGGTCATCCAGCGCGCCGGAGGAGATGCGCCCGCCCATCTCAATAAAATTGGTAACATAGACCGCTACATCGCCGATCTGCACCTTTGTTTCGGCTTCCTCGCGGCTCGCCGCACCAATGTCCACAAACAGCTCCGGCATGGTTGTATCCTTTACGCCGTGCTTTTCGGTTTCAAAATACGTAACGCCGCGCGTGCCGTTTTCAAAGCGCACTTCACGCGCTGCCGAGATCACCGGATTTACGCCGCCCACGTTGGATACGCGCAGGAAGCCTTTCTCGTCGATATCCACCACGATGAGGCCGATCTGATCCATATGCGCGCTGAGCATGACTTTCTTTCCGGTGGTTCCCTTTTTCACGGCGATCAAATTGCCGAGCGCATCGTTATACACCTCATCCGCAAACGGCTCCACATAGCCGCGGATCACATCGCTCACAGTCTGTTCCCGGCCGGAAGGGCCGTATGCCGCCAAAATGCTTTTGAGCATATCCTTATCAAACATATCACAACACCTCATCGAATTTTTTGGTCTTTAGGAAGGAATCCGCAAGCCGGTATGCATCCTCAAAATCACGGATGGAAGCGATGCTGCTTGGGGAATGGATATAGCGGCAGGGGACGGAAATGCCGCCCGCAATGCAGCCGGAAAGCGCCTTGTGAATTGCGCCCGCATCCGTGCTGCCGCGCGTGCCCTGGCGCAGCTGGAACGGGATGCCGGCTTCCTTGGCTGCGCGCTTGAGCGCCTCGAACATCTTGGGTTTTACAATGGTGCCGCCATCCATAAAGGAGATGGCCGGGCCGCCGCCCACCTTCGTTACATGCTGATGGCCCTCGGCTCCGGGCATATCATTGGCAGTGGTGCCCTCGAGGGCAATCGCCACATCGGGCTTCACGTTATAAACGGCCGCCTGCGCGCCGCGCAGGCCCAGCTCCTCCTGCACGGTAAACACAGCGTAAAAATCGCACGCATAGGTGTTCTTCAGCAGTTCCAGTGCAATTGCGCAGCCAACGCGGTCATCAAGCGCCTTCGCCTTCATTCGGTCTTCCCCCAGGCGCTCCCATTTCGTGGTAAAGCATACATAATCGCCCGGGCTGACATATTTGAGCGCATCCGGCTTATCCTTTGCGCCGATGTCAATGAACAGCTCGCTGTGCCCCAGCGCGCGGGAAAATTCCTCCTCACTCTGGAGATGGATGGCCTTCGCGCCAATCACGCCTGGCACCTCGTTCGGGCCGATCACCACGCGCTTTGATACCACAACGCGCGGGTCGATGCCGCCCGCCTGGTAGGCAAGCAGGCCGTTATCCATGGCGCCCCAGACGATCATGCCGACTTCATCCATGTGGGCGCAAACCATTACGCGACGGCCCTCGCCTTTTTTGTGGGCATAAAGGTTCCCCATGGTGTCCACCCAGACTTCATCGGCAAAATCCTTTGCGATATCGCGGATATACCGGCGCACGCGGCCTTCATCGCCCGATGCGCCATTGAGGTTGCAGAGTGCTTCTAATCGTCCAAGCATAGCGTTTCCTCCCAATCGGCGCCGATGTTCGCGGCAACGCCCGCGATCACTTTGGCGCAGTTTTTGAGCGTTTCCTTGGAAATCACCTCAACGCTCGTGTGCATATACCGGAGCGGCAGGGAAATGAGCCCCGTTGGAATGCCGCCGCGCTCCACCTGCAGCGCCCAGGCATCCGTGCCCGTGTGCGCAATGCACACATCCGTCTCCCAGGGGATGTTCTGTTCTGCCGCAGACGCCTTGATCTTTTCAAACATTTTCGGATGGATGTTGCCCCCGCGGCACACGGAAACCTTATCAAATTCCACATAGTCGGTGGGCTTTGCGCCGGGCTGCGGCGCATGGCATACATCCATGGCGATCGCCATATCGGGGTTGATATGATAACCGCCGGCTTTCGCGCCGCCGCCTGCGGATTCTTCCTGCACGGAAGCGCAGAACACCACGTTGCAGAAAAGCTTATAGTTTTTCAAGATGTCCATGGCCTCCAGCATGCAGACGATGCAGGCGCGGTCATCGAAGGTTTTCCCTGCGATGAAATCGTTTTTAAGCTCCATGGGCGGGAAGGGGGCGAAGGTAACGTTATCCCCAACGCGCACAAGCGCGCGCACGCGCTCGGCAGGCAGGCCCGTATCGCAGACGAGGTCGTCGATCTTATAGGCTTTGTTTTTATCATCCTTGTTGAGCAAGTGCGGCGGCATTGCGCCGACCACAGCCGGGAGCACTTCGCGGCCGTATACGCGCACCTCGGAACCGGGCAACACGCGCGGGTCAACGCCTGCAACGGAGCGCAGACGCAGCATGCCGTTTTCTTCGATCTCCGTGACCATCATGCCCACCTCGTCCATGTGCGCCATGACGAGCAGCGTTGGCCCATCCGGATTGCCGATGCGGCCATAAGTATTGCCCATCGGGTCAATCCAGACATCGCTGGTATGGGCGCGGAAATATCCCTGCACGGCGCGGGACACGGCGGCTTCATTGCCCGTCACGCCCGGAAGCGTCGTGAGATCGGATATTGCCTTGAAAATATCCATACGCTTTGTTCTCCTTTTTCTGGATTTTCAAGCGGGCTTTGCCCGCAGGAAGCCGAGCGATCTGCACGCTTGCAGATCCTGTTCTCAACCAATTCGCATTGCACGGTTTTCCGGCCTTGCACAGGCCGAAAAACCGCTCTCTTAACTTTCATTCACACAACTTAGCTTTCACTTTTCGTTCGGCTCACATGCCTGCCGTAAAGCTCTCGCTCTGCTTGCAAAAGGCCATCCCGGCCAAGCATGTGCTTTAGAGCTCCATGGCAGCAGCCTGGCTTATGCGCATTACCCAATGCAATCTTTGATGACGCGCAGCGCGTTGCCATGGGTGATCAAATCCACCTCGCGCGCGGTGAACACCTTGTTCAAGCCTTCCTCCAGCATCGGCAGGCCGGCGCAATCCTTGAATTCCAACGTGGAGCTGATACCGTCGAAGTCCGAACCGAGCGCCACCGTTTCCACGCCCGCAACATCTGCGATATGCCGCGCATGGCGCACAAGATCCTCCACGCGGGTATATTTTGCACCTTCCACCAGGAAATCCGCTTCAAAGTTCAAGCCGGTCACGCCGCCTTTGCTTGCAAGGGCGCGGAGCATGTCGTCCGTCAAGTTGCGGTAAATGTTGCAGAGCGCCTTTGCATCGGAATGCGAAGCGACAAAGGGCTTTTTCGAATATTTCACCAGATCCCAGAATCCAGCGTCCGACATATGCGAGGAATCTGCGATGATGCCAAGCTCGTTCATGCGGGCGAGCGCCTCGATGCCGAAAGGCTTAAGCCCCTTATCGGACGCCGTTTTATTCGGGAACCCAAGGCTGTTTTCATGGTTCCAGGTAAGGGTGATCAACCGCACGCCGCGCGCATACATCGCATCCAAGCGCTCCAGCTTCCCTTCGAGCGGCACGCCATCCTCCACGGTGAGCATTGCGGACATTTTTCCCTCGGCGATATTCTTTTCAATATCCGCATAGCAACGCACCTGCGTGATTAGGTCAGCATTTTTTGCCATCTCCGCATCAAAGCAATCCGCCGTTTTCTCGAAATATTCCCAGGGCCCGATCTCTTCCCCAGTCGCGGCGTCATGCGCCGGCGTAGGAATATAGAGCGCAAAGCATTGCAAGAGGCTTCCCCCCTCGCGCATGCGCAGCAAATCCAGGTGGCAGTCGTTGCTGCGCAGGTTCTTCTTGCCGCAGCTGCGGTAAACCTCGCAGGCTACCGTATCGCAATGCAAATCAACAAAGCGCATCTTGCTCATCATAATCCATCCTTTCTCTCATGCAATTTTAAGTTAAACCTTTGCCGCGTTTATCGTCCAAGCGCTGCGCGTACGGCAGCACGGAAATCGTCCATGGTGCGGCTGTGGAACTTCCACCAGTGCTCCGGGTCAAGATGGCCGGAGGCCGTGCCGCGCGCATAGCCTTCGCTGTGGCTTAGAATTTCTTCCACGGAAATGGTTGGGAATTGGCCCATCAAGAAAACGCAGAGCTCCACAGCGTTCTTCCAGATCTTATCGAAATATGGCTGCTGCGCTGCCGCGTCGTAGCCGATGATGTCAAATTCCGTCCAATACGCCATATGCGGCGGTTCGCAGATCTCAACGCCAATATGGTCGTTGTTGTCGGTGCCGCCTGCATGCCAGCCGCGCATGTCCCAGGGCAGATACTGCATGACCCCTTCATCATCCAAAAATGCATGCACGCACACTTGTCGCCCATTCTGTTCGCTTGCGGGCTTATTCCAAAGGGGGAACCAATCCGCCGCGCGCACGCCCGGCTCTGCGGTGCTGTGAATCGTAATCCCGCGCGGCACGATCATGCGGCCGGCCTTGTAGCAATCGTTCTCCGTCATCAATTTGGTGACGATCTTTACCATGTTCCCTTCCTCCTTATGAGATTTTAAATTTACTATGGTCGTTGCTTTTTCTTCGCCTTTATTTCCCGCTCTCCACCTGCGGCGCTGGCTTTTTCTTTTTCAGCAGCTCCGGCGCAAGCTGCGCCAGAATGATGGCGGCAAACACGAGCACGCAGCCAAGCAGTTCCCTTAGCGTGAGTTTTTCCTGCAGCAACACCCATCCTGCAAGCACCGCAAACACGCTCTCAAGACTCATCAGAAGCGAAGCCATAGTAGGGCTCGTGTTCTTCTGCGCAATGATCTGCAGCGTATACCCAACGCCCGAAGAAAGCACGCCCGCATACAGGATGGGAAGCCACGCAGAAAGGATGTCCTCGAGGTTCGGCTTTTCAAAGAGGAACATTGCAATCGCGCAAAGCACGGCGCAGGTAAAAAACTGGATGCAGGACATGCGCACCCCATCCACATATGGGGTGAAGTGATCGATTACAAGGATATGGATGGAGAAGCAGCATGCGCATGCCAGCACGAGCAGGTCACCTTTGCTGATGGTAAACGCTTCCGTGATGCACAAAAGGTACATGCCCGCCGCCGCAATCAGCACGCTCAGCCATACGAGAAGCGGCACTTTTTTCTTTAGGAAAATGCCGAGAATCGGCACGATGATGATATAGAGCGCGGTAATAAAGCCTGCTTTGCCCACCGTGGTATATCCAATGCCGATCTGTTGCAGGGAGCTTGCAACCGCAAGCGCCGTGCCGCAGCAGATGCCGCCGATTACAAGCTTTTTCTTATCCTGCGGCGGCTTGGGGACGGCAAGGCGCGCGTTGCGCCGGTCAAAAAAGAAGATCACCGGCAAAAGCGCAACGCCGCCAACAAACGAGCGCACGGCGTTGAAGGTGAACGAGCCGATTTCATTTCCGGCATGCTGCGCCACGAAGGCAACGCCCCAGATGAGGGCAGTTAAAACGAGGAGAAGGTTGCTCTGAAGCGTTTTCTTGTTGTTCATATGTGTGGTTCCTTTTGAAAAATGGGCGCCTTTTCATAAACAATACGCCGCTTGTATTGTATCACAAGCGGCGTATTCCCGCAATTCGTGCAGGAAAAAATGGGTATGTTTTAAGCTTTGCCCTGTGCAAAGCAGGCGTAAAGGATTTTGGGGAACACGGTTGCGCGCACGCGCTTGCGGTAAGCGCGCTCCTCCGCTTCCCGCCCGCCCAGGAGCGATTTGTTTTGCAAGGCGTTATCGCTCACGCTGAAAAGTGCCGCCATGCGGTAGCCCGCAAGCTCGGCCGCACGGAATACAGCGGCCGTTTCCATCTCCACTGTGTTGCAGCCAAGCGCAAGGATTGCATCGATGCGGGAAAACTGCGCAAAAATGGTATCGATGCTAAAGTTCCGTGCCGTATGGAACCCAACGCCCTCTTCCCCGGCGATGCGCTTTGCCGCTTGGATAAGCCGCCCATTGAGCGCTGCATCCGGGTAGGCCCGCATGCCGAATGGATTGTTTTCTGCAAGCGATCCGGGAAGCAGGTAGCGGCTTGCTCCATCCCCGCAGACGGAAAATTCCGGCACAACGATATCCCCAAGGCACATGGCGGGATCGAGCGCGCCCACCGAACCGATAAAAATGCATTCTTCGCAGGCCGTAAGCCCAAGCGAAAGCGCAGCATCCATGCACACCGGTGCGCCGATATGCGTTTTGATGAACGTGACCGCTTCGCCTTTCGGGGGCGTTACATCCCACACCATGATTTCCGCATTGGGCACGGGCGAAAGGTATTCCGCCTCTCCAAAGGCTTCCGGCGCGAACATGGAAGGCTCCCACCAGGGAGCGAGGATCACCCGGCGGCGGATACACGAAGCCGGCACGCCAAGCCCCTCCTCCGCGGCACCCTCGAGCGTCCCGCCATAGCGCGCCATGCCATCCAGCAGGGTTTGATATAGGGCGTGATGTTTTTTCATAGCTGCCTCCTTCATGTTTTGATGTCTAGAGCACCTAGGCGCACCTTTTTTGCCCCAAACAGGCGCATTATGCAACGGAATACGGAAATCAAGAAAGGCGGCCAAAGGCCGCCTTGGGCTGTTAAAACGCCTCAGAAAGGCTTAAAGGTTCCAAGCGCGAAAGCATCACGTGGCACGCGATGCGCTATCCCCCTGCAGCACTGCGTTCGGCCCGCAAGCGCGTGCAAAGAAGGCAATGGAGTCCTTTTTAGGGATGGCCGATGCGCAAACCTAACCAAGGTTTCCGGAGGAGCGGCGCAGGGTCACGCCTGCGCGCTCTTTTTAAGCTCTTCCTCCTCGAGAATACGGTAGGCGACCTTGCCCACGAGCGTTTTAGGGAGCTCCGCACGGAACTCAATGTCATAAGGCATGGCATATTTTGCAACATGCTTGCGGCAGTAGGCGATGAGCTCCTGTTTGGTTTCCTCCGATGCTTCAAAGCCGGGCTTGAGCATCACAAACGCCTTCACCTTCTGCATCTTGAGCGGATCCGGCACGCCGATCACGCAGCTCATGTGCACCGCGTCATGCGCATCAAGAATATTCTCGAGCTGGGAAGGATATACGTTGTAACCGCTCGTTACGATCATGCGCTTGATGCGCTGCCGGAAATAGATGAAGCCGTCTTCATCCATCCAGCCCAAATCGCCCGTGTGCACCCAGGTCATGCCGTCCGCATGCGTGCGCAGGGTGTTGGCCGTCTCCTCCGGATGGCCGACGTACTCCATCATGACCGTGGGCCCTGCAAGGCAGATTTCGCCCTCCTCGCCATAGGGGAGCTCTTCCTCCGTGCCAACGCGGACGATCTTATAGAACGTATCAGGGAAGGGGATTCCGATGCTCCCTTCGCGGGACATATGATACGGGGTTAGGCAGCTTGCCGTCACGCATTCGGTTGTTCCATAGCCCTCGCGCACCTCGATGGTGGCTTTGTGCTCCTTGAGGAACTTGTCAAAGCGCTTTTTGAGCTCAACGGAGAGCGAATCGCCGCCGGAGAACACGCCTTTCAAGCAGGAAAGGTCAAGATCCTCCAGGTTCGGGATACGCAGCAGTGCCTCGTACAGGGTTGGCACACCCGCGATGAAGTTGGGCTTATGCTTTTTCAAAAGCTCAGCATACGTCTGCGGCGTAAAGCGCGGGATGAGGATGCAACGGCCGCCGTTGACGAGCATGGAATGAATGCTCACGCCGAGGCCGAAACCGTGGAACATGGGCATGATGGCAAGCATCTTATCGCCGGGCACAAACATCGGGTTTGTTGCAACGATCTGCGCGCCGAGCGCGTTAAAATTGCGGTTGGAAAGCAGGATGCCCTTTGTTACGCCCGTGGTGCCGCCGCTGTAGAGGATGACGGCGCCATCCTCCGCCTTGCGCGGGCGGATATAGTTGCCGCGGAACTGCGCGCCGTTTTTGAGGAACTGCTTCCAGAACAGAACGGGCGCATCCTTGGGTACGGGCGGGTATTTGCGGCCTTCGGTGAGCTTGTAGCCCAGCTTCATAGCGGGGTTGAGCGCATCCGCCACGCTCGTGATGATAAGATGCGGCAGATCCACATTGGGCCGAATCGCCTCAAATTTACCATAGAACTGATCGAGCGTGATCGCAGCTACGCTGCCGGATTCCTTGATGTAGAATTCGATCTCGCCCTCGCTGGAAAGCGGGTGGATCATATTGGCGATTGCCCCAACAAGGTTTACCGCATAGAACATCACGACCGTCTGCGGCACATTGGGCATGCAGATGGTAACCCGGTCGTTTTCCCGCACCCCCATGGCCATGAGCGCACGGGCGCAGGCGCGGATCTCTTCTTCCGCCTTTTTGTAGGTGGTTTTGCTGCCCATGAAATCCCAGGCGGTATAGTTAGGATATTGTTCTGCGATCTCGAACACGGCTTCCGCCATGGTCTTATCGGAATAGGAAAGCGTTGCGGGAACGGTATCATAGAAGCGCAGCCAGGGCGCTTTCACGGGGCGCTGTTCGGGCCTTTGATTCGCTGCCGCCGTAGTTGTAGTATAATTGCTCATAAAACTTAATACGCGACCTCCTGATTCGCGGGAAGCTCCAGCAGCTCCGGGTTTTGCAGAAGATGCTTGAGGAGCCGGATGGATTTGGAATAATAGTAGCCGTCTGCAATCCGCTCATCGAGCGTGATGCCCAGTTTGAGCATTTCATGCATTTCGACGTTGCCCTCCGCATCGTACACGGGTGCAAGGCGCTTCTCCCCGATGGTAGCAAACAGGGAATTGGTGCCCCAGTTGTTCAAGTGATGGTATGCGGCATTGAGCTTGATGGAACCAAGGTTTGAGATGAAGATCGTGGCATAATTGGGATCCGTTTTCACAAGCGAAAGCGGCACGCGGCCATAATAGTCCAGCCTGTGCAGAATCTTGATGATAATGCGCAGGATCCAACGCGGGAATTTGAGCAGCATATCCATGCCATCCGTGGAATTATCGGTAGCGTTGGTGCCGCGGTAGGTATAAATCTCCTTGTAGAGCTTCTGGTGTACGTCGTCGATGGTATCCTCCGGGTCAAAATAGAGGAACGCAAGGGATTCATGCGATTCATCATTGAACTGCTTTTTGATCACAAACGACGCTGTGAGGCAATTGCGCATATACATGCGGTTGCCCTGCACGAAGCGGTTCATCCGCGGGCGCAGCGTGACCGTTTTCACGAACGCCGCAAGAATGGCATGGAAAAACGTATACTTGAATTCGGGATCCTGCTGGTTTTTCTTCTCGAGGAACGCGTTGAGGTTGGTAAGGTCGATTTCTTCCTCGATGAAGGCTTCATTATCGGCGCGGTTCGGAAACAGGTAGGGCGTAAACCCGTGCATTGCATCGAGGTCACGCAACCAGTACCCGTCCCGGCGGTCGCCGCTCCGCCGTTTTCGGGCTTCCATTTTTATGAGTCCTCCATAAATAAAAAGTATAATGCCTTGGCGTTTGTCGCCCGTGTACAGGGAAAAAATAAAATAGGCCTCCTGTACACATATTATAACAGTTTGATTATATTCCAAAAAACGCAAAAAAGCAAATCCGCCTTTTGGAGAGCCAAGCCAACGCGCGCCAAAGTTTCGATGCTCCTCTCAAAAGCATCTGTTCGCCTGGCATCATTTGCTTGGCGCTGCGCAGGCATCCCCATAGGAGAACAAATGTGGCAAAAGCGGCACTGCTGTGCGCAAGGCTGACGGATGCTGCAAAACACACAGGGATACCGCCTGCGGTATCCCTGTGTTGTGGGTACGGTTGGCTGCCGCTATGCGCTTGAGGTATGCGGCGCACCACAGGCAGCCGCCAAAGGCTGCCTGCTTTCTCCTTTGCCCGTTTGCGTGAAGGGCAGGTGGGGAGCTCCCAGTGTTCCGAAAAGCCGTTTACCGCGTCCTGCAAAGCCACGCTTCCGCGGCAGCGGCAAGCAGGGCTGCGCCGTCTGCGAGGCAGCCTTCATCCACCTGGAAGCGCGGGCTGTGGTTCCCTTCCGGGCACGCTTCCGCCTGCGTGCTGAAAAACCAGAAAGTGCCGGGCCGCTCCCGCAGATAGCAAGCCATGTCTTCGCTGGCCATGCTGGGCGCTTCCGCCACGCGCACGCGCGCTGCGCCAAAAAACTCCTCTGCAAGCCCGCGTACCCGCTCCGTTTCCACTGCATCATTCATTACGGCGGGCGTGATCAGCTCCTGCTGCACCATGCAATCCCCGCGCATCGCCTGCGCAATGCCCCTTGCAACCGCTTCGATGCGCCGGGATAACCGCGCGCACAGCGCATCCCCCGCCACCCGCAGAGAGCCCATGAGCTCCACCGCATCCGGAATGATGTTATCGGAGACCCCGCCATGGATGGAGGTAATCGAAAGTACTGCCGCCTCCTTCGCATCGCATTCGCGGCTCACGAGCGTTTGCAGCGCCGATATGATCTCAGCTGCAATGGCGATGGGATCCACGCCCTGCGCGGGCGTACCGCTGTGGCATCCTTTGCCCTGCACCGTGATGGTAAAGCGCACCTTGGCCGCCATTGCGCAGCCGGGCTTCACCGCAACCGTGCCAACCGGGAGCGGGCCCATAAGCGTGCCTACATGCTGGCCGAACACCGCCCCAACGCGAGGCGCATCCAGAATGCCCGCCTGCACGAGCAGCTCGGCCACGCCGCTGAGCTCCTCGCCCGCCTGGAAAATCAAACGCACCGGCCCGGGAAGCCTCTCCGCACGCCGCGAAAGCAGCTTCGCCGCGCCAAGGAGCATGGCGGTATGCGCATCGTGGCCGCAGGCATGCATGTTCCCGTTTTGCGCCGCATACGGGAGGCCTGTTTCCTCCGCGATGTGCAGCGCATCCATATCCGCACGCAGCGCAACGCCTACGCCATCCCCGCCGGGGATGACGGCGGTAACGCTGCTGTGCCGTTCATAAGGAGCATCGCAGCTTATGCCCATACCTTTGAGCGTCTCCCGCACAAACGCGGAGGTTTGCGGCAGAATCCAGCCCGTTTCGGGCATCCGGTGCAAAGCGCGATACCATGCGGTTATCTCCGGCGCGAGCGAGCGCGCCTCTTGAAGCAGTTTTTCCATTTTTATTCTGTTTTCCTTCCTGTAAGATGGAGATCCCATTTGGGGCTGTTGCAGCCCAAGAAACCGGCGCGGCCGCCCGAATGGTTTCTTTCGGGCTGTGAAGCGCCCTTATGCCGCCGTTCCTATTATTGCAGGTTTTGTTTCTTTTTTGAAGCCGGAAATCCCTTTTTTCTCGCACTGGGGCGCGGCCTGCATCAAACCGCGGGCGCGTGCATCGGGCGCCATGACGCAAGCGTTAGGAACGCAGAAGCTGCATATACAGCGCCCAGTACCCTGTGGATTTTGGCGCACCGTCTTTGTGCAATGGACGTTTTCGCAATTTTCTGCTATCGTGATTAAGGCGCAAATTGATCATCTGTAATGGGGTGCTTGCAATGACGGCAAAACGGGCCAGAAAGCTCAGAAACGGCCTTATGATTTGCGGTTTTCCGATCGCATTGATGGCATATGTGTACTAACCCTTCTTCTATGTTGGCTGCGGCCTCATGTTCTCCTGTTTGATCCCCCCCATTTGATCTATAACAGATGCCCGCATTGCAAAAAACAGCTTGGATTGAATGAAGGCGCCTATTGCCAGCATTGCGGCAAGCGGATTGAGGACTAGATTACAATCGCGGAGCGTCGCTTTCGGATGATCCTATCGGCCGGGAAGCATCCGCTTCATTTGCGAGGTCTACCTAATTGAAGCGCTGCTCTGAATAGCCGCCAACAGCATAGATATATTTTCCAGCGAATGGACTGCTGAGACCATACGCAACATCCACTGATGCATTCTTATTCGATCCACAAAATTAGCGATTAAGAGCTTTTGTTTTAGGGGATCCTGGGAAAGCATCGTCATGAAGGGGACATATCGTAGCAGCTGCATTGGTATCGTCGGGAGGCATACCACAGCGGGTATGCCTCCCGCTTCTTTCGCGCCTCTGCCGCCAGCTGCCCGTTTCAAGGGCGCAGCGTCAAGTTCGGCCGTATGTATTTGTTCCGGCGCATGGCAGCCGGCTACAGGCAGGGTGACCTCCCCTTTCAAGGCGAGCCAACACAGCGCCAGGGCGAATGGAATCGAAAGTGACCGGTGTTTCCCTATGTCCCACTCCCTTTATTTGGGCCTTTTATTTAATCCATATCGAAAATCGAGTTGCATCCTTTTGTGCGCACTGGGTATTGAAGTTATTGGTATCAATCGCTAGCATCCGTTGGAAAAACCAGCTTGGCAAAGGCTCCCTAGGGATCCGGGAGGCACAGTCCCCGGAGGCTCCAATTCGGATTTGCAGTGCAAGCTAAATTGCCTAAAGGGGCAAAAAAGGGTTCCCTAGGTGTGTGGTAAATCCGCAAAAACCTTGCATAACAAACACAGGTTCCCTTCCGTGGCTACCCGACGCGCCTTTGCGCCAAAGGCGCTATGAAGTTCTTGAAAAAGCGGCGCACGCTCACTTTCTCGGCAGCGTGGTGCGTGGTAAAACAGTATGGATCCGCTGCGTAAATTAAGGAAGGTGAAGCTGCTATAAGGAAATTAGGGCGTAATTCCTTAAATATGGAAATCTTCCCTTCATGCATTTCTGATGCAGCACTTTCCGCGTTTATTTCTTCTGCCTAACAAATTGGGCGCCTTAAGAGCACGGGCGAACAGCCGAAGTCCCCTCATGGGGGCCGTTGCATGGCATCCGTTCTATATGCCCCCGTTTCTTAAATTCAGAGAAGGTTCTTTTTCTTGAAATAGAGGATCTCCAGCACAACGATCAGCACGCCCACAATGCAGATTGCAGGATACCCAAACTCCCAGGCCAACTCCGGCATATTGCAAAAGTTCATGCCATACCAGCCGGTTAAAAGCGTGAGGGGGAGGAAGACTGTGGAAACTACAGTAAGCACCTTCATGGCGGCGTTTTGCTGCAGCGAAATCTGCGTTTGATACATTTCGCGGATCTGCAGAAGATATTCGCGCAACGTTTCCACGTGGCTGTGCAGCAGCGCGACCCGATTCACAAAATAATCAAAGCTCCTGCAATCTTCTGCGGTAAGCATGCCGTTGGTATTGGAGCGCAGCGCCGTGCCAAGGCTCATCAGCTGGTAATAATAGGATTGAAGCGCCATAAGCCCGCGCCGATAGGGGATGAGCCGCTGGATAAAATCGCGGGGAAGTTTTTGCGTCAAAGCATCCTCCAGCGCAGAAAGCGCATCCTCGGTTGTTTGCAGATAGGGCGCATCCTCATCGATCCAGAGGTTCAGCATGCGGCAAAGCAGGCCGCAAAGCGTGGTTTCCAAGGGAAACTGATTTTCCCGAATGCGCCCGAACAACCGCTCCCTAAGTTTCTCTTCCCCGATCAGATACAGCCCGTTTCCGATTAGGCAAAAGCCTATCCTGCTTGGTTTTGCCCGCGTGCCGCCCTTTTCCGGGATGCAGACTATACCAAGGATGCAACTTCCTAAAAGCTCCACGCGCGTATATTCGGAACGCTCAAAAAAACGCAGCGCCGCCTTGTGGTGCGCAGCGCCCGCTATGGCATGGCTGAACTCTTCTACGGTAAGCAACGTTACGATTTTCGCGCCGTTTTCCTCCCAGCCCGTGTGAGATGGATCTACCTTATGCAGCATTTCCCCAAGCACATATTGTTTCACTGCGTTCGCCTCCTGCCAGCAGGCAAGTTGATTTGCTTTGTCTATCATATCATGTTTTGCGCCATCGTTCTACGGGTTGGCGCTTTTCACGCCGGGTGCATATGCTTTTAGAAAGGAGGGAATCCCATGCAGGCAGATGAATATGTGTTGCTCGGCGCGGCGCTTGCGTTGGAAATCGCCGAAGGGCTTTCCGGCGATGCGCTCGACGTGGCCGCCGCACTTTACACCGCGATCGGCGATCAGCTCGCGCTGATTTCCGCAGCACGCGCAAAAACGAAATAGAGGCGCAAAACGTCTTTGCGCGCTCAGCTGCAAACAAAGCCAAAGCCGCCCAAGGAGGGTGCCTTTGGCTTTAAAGCTGCAAGTTGAAACATGCCATGCTCAGCTCGGCCAATCATGCAAACGTTTTGTTGGAAAGATAAAGCGAAAATCCGGGCACAGCGGCTTGAACGCCTCTTTTCAACACGCCATGCCGCATAAGGTTGATGGAATGCGGCGCAGTCTGGGAATCGAAAAAAGCTGCGCCGCATAAAATAAGGCAAAAGATGAAAGGTTTCTGTTCGCTATGAAATCCGTTTCAAAAAAAGATGCCGCAAAGCGGGTGGATTGGAAGCGCCTCATCCTCTGCCTTGCCCTGCCGCTCGCCGTGGGCGGGCTGGCCGCACTCCTCACCGGGGAAAGCATGCAGCGCTATTCCGAGCTTGCCCAGCCGCCTTTTGCCCCGCCCGGGATTGTGTTTCCAATCGCCTGGACCGCGCTCTACCTCTTGATGGGCATTTCCTCCTACCTCGTTTGCGATGCACCTGCGCCGCTTGCGCTGCGCAAACGTGCCGCCGTGCTGTATATCCTCCAGCTTTTCCTTAATTTTGTTTGGCCGATCCTGTTTTTCAAATTCCAGGCCTACCTCGCCGCTTTCATCTGGCTGTTGGCGCTGCTTGGGCTCGTGATCGCCATGGTGCTCGCATTCCGGCGTGTCAGCCACGCCGCAGCCCGGCTGCAGCTTCCCTATTTGCTCTGGGTCTGCTTTGCGGCGTACCTAAACTGCGGCGCCTGGCTACTCAACGGCTGAGCGCTGCAAGCGGCACCACCTCGCACACCGTCAAAACGCCTTCCCGCACCCGGAAGCGCACATCAAACCCGGCGTATTCAAAGCCATAACGCTGCTCGGGGTCATCCTGGTAAGCCGGCCGTGGGTCCTGCGCAAGGGAAGCCAAAAGCGCCGCCCGCTTCTCCGCAGGAATGCAGCGGAGCCATTCCTCCGGGAATTCCACTGCAAGTGCATAGGAATACCGTTCGCCTGCAAACCCATCCTGCGCATCCGGGTGGCTGTCCGTAAACGACAGGTATGGTTTAATGTCATAAATGGGCGTTCCATCCATCAAATCGGCGCCGGAAACATGCAGCACCCGCCCAAGGCCCTTTCGTATCTCCACGCCCTCGAGCCGCACGGAGGAGAGGCCCAGCGGGTTGGGGCGAAACGGAGAGCGCGTTGCAAACACGCCCATACGCCGGTTCCCTCCCAGGCGCGGGGGCTTCACCATGGGCGACCAACGCTCCTGCCGCACCTCGGAAAAGCCCCAGATCAGCCAGAGATGCGAAAATTCTTCAATGCCGCGCAGCGCGTTTGCATCGCGGTATTCGGGTTCGAACACGATCGTCCCCGTTTGTTCCGGCACAAGGCCGCTCTGCCGCGGGATGCCAAACTTGGTTGTAAAATCGCTCTGCATGCGCGCGATCACATGGAGGGGCAGGGGTGCTTCCATAAGGACTCCTTTCCGAAAAGGCAACGTTTTCCAAAACTATTTTACAAAACCATTTTAAAACAGGAAAAAGCGATGGACAAGCCCTGCCGCGATGGTTCGAAACACGGCTGCGCCGCTTTTTTGAAATTTCCATGCCCGCCTTACGCCTGCGGCCCGGCCGGAATGCCATTTCGTGAAAACCTTGCCAGCAAGTTTTTTTGCGAATTTGCAGCATATTTTCCTTAAATTTTCCTCGCCCTTTAACCTCGTGCCACAAAATCCAACGCCATCTTTTAGGGACTACACCCTATCGAACCTCAAAGGATTCTGCAACAAGCGCAACGCCGCGAACAAGCCTTGCCAGCAGTTGGGAATTCTTAAATTCCCTTAAGCCGGGGTAAGCGCAGGTTCGCCGCAAACCGGCGCACATGGGCAGATCCGCTCCATTTCGCAGCAGTGCGCAACCTTTTTTCGGCGCATAAAAGCTGCGGGCAAGATTTGCCCGCAGCTTCCGTTCCCAGCGTTTCAGCTCCACTTGGAGTTTTTTCAACCGTTTTCCGTTCCCGCCGTGGTACCTTCCGGCGTGCTCTGCGCGTTGAACGGCAGAAGCGTGCCATCCGCCTGTGCGTAGACTTCCGTGGTGTTATCGCCCGCGCCTTCCAGCATCAGATGGTACATCTGCTTATCCATATAGGTTGCATATACCGCACTTTTGATGGTTGCCTCTGGATATTTCTCCTTTACTGCGTTGGTAACCTTTTCCGGCAGGCTGCTAACCTCCACGGTCTCGCCTTCTTTAAAGCCTTCGATCGTGTTATCCGCTCCATCGGTCGTGTCCGGTCCCATCGTTGGGGAAAGAGCAATCGTGGGATCTACCACGGGGCTTGCCGTCGGCTTCACGGTGGTGCTCGGTTTCACCGTGGGCGTAGGCGTAACGTCGCCGCTGTTGCAGCCGGCGCCGAGCAAAAGCAACGCGCAGAGCAATACGGCCAAAATCATACCATGTTGTTTCATACTGTGCCTCCTTGTTGATTCCGGCGTGCGCCGGCTCTTTTCTGCGGTTAGTATTCCCAACGCAGCGCGCAGTATACCATCATACGCACCGTGCAATCGAACGCGCTTGCGCGAAGGTGTTGCGCCTGTTTTTTCAATATGGTATGCTATGGAACGTATTCAATCCGCAAAAAATACGATTTTGCCAAAACAGGGGGAGTTTTGATGAGTTTTACGCTGCGCGCCTATGCGGCGCCAGATTTTTCCAAAAAACAGTTTATGGATGCGCCGGAATCCGTTTGGATGCCTGCCCCAGCAGATCAAGTTGCCCCGGAAGGGTTCCACGCGATGAGCATCTATCCGGAATACTTCAAAATTGGCGGCACCTGGATGCTCGCCCGCGAAAGCAGGATGGACTGCGTGCCCGTGTTTGAATATGGCGAAATCGCTGTGCGGGAAATCCGCACGCTGCGCCGCGGGGATCTTGTCGCCGTTGGGCGCACGGAAAACGGGGAAGACGGCATTTTTGTCCACCCGAACGGTTTTCAAGAAACCCGCACCCACAACGAAGTGTTTTCCTTCCGGCAGGGCCGCTCCCGCGAAACCGCTTTCTCCCGGGACTACGATGAGCTTTACGGTCTGCTTAGGCATGAGCGGGAACATGGGAAAATCGTTTGGGTAATGGGCCCGGCTTTTGCGTTTGATTACGACGCACGCAACGCGTTTTCGCTGCTGATCGCAAACGGCTATGTGCACGCCTTGCTGGCAGGCAACGCGCTCGCAACGCATGACCTTGAAGCGGCGTATCTCAAAACCGCGCTCGGCCAGGATATTTACACGCAAGAATCCCGCCCCAACGGCCATTACAATCACCTTGATACGATCAACCGCGCGCAGTATCACGGCAGCATCGCCGCGTTTATTGAGCGCGAGGGCCTCTCGGACGGCATTATGTACCAATGCGAAAAACACGGCGTTCCCTATGTGCTCGCAGGTTCCATTCGGGATGATGGGCCGCTCCCCGGCGTGATCCGCGATACCTATGTGGCGCAAGACCACATGCGCGCGCAGGTGCGCGAGGCTACAACGGTGATTTGCATGGCCAGCATGCTGCACTCCATTGCTACCGGCAACATGACCCCAACCTACCGCGTGCTGGCCGATGGTACCGTGCGCCAGGTGTATTTCTACTGCGTTGACATCGCGGAGTTCGTGGTCAACAAGCTGACCGACCGTGGCAGTCTGGCGGCGCGTGGCATTGTGACCAACGTGCAGGACTTCATCGTTACGCTCACCAAGGGGCTCGGGCTGCAATAGCCAAGCCCAGGCGCAGCGCTTCTTCTTTTTTAAAATTGAAAGGTTCATTGCATGCAAGCGGCGCGCATTCCCTGCGCGCCGCTCGATCTTTTCAATTGCAACGGAAACGGGTTAAATTCAATATCGTGCGCTCTGCCGCAGATGGCATTGCAGCATTGAATGCACCTGCGCAAATGCGGCATCATCCACAGCCGGCCGGCTTTCTCCTTCCACCTGTTCCGCGTTTCAAGCAAGCGCGTCCTGGTGCGCGCAACAGCGCTAAAATCCACCCCAAATCTTTCCAGGCACCTTAAACATGCGCGCACCGCAGCGGGCGCGCCCCATGCAAAAATGCCAAAGCAGCCCCTTGCAAGCGCCTATTGCATTGGTGCGCTTCGTTTGCCCTTTTCAAGCCGCTGAAGGCGCACGCTTTCCAAAGGATAAAATGCAAAAGCGCATCCGTTTCCCACAGCTGCGCAATTTGTGGTATACTAAAACGGTTCCGGCCGTTTGCCGGAGCGGAGACCAAAGAAAAACACAGGAGTTAGCACAAAATCATGCCCGAAATCCACAACAGCGTCCAGATGCAAGAAAGCGTAGAGACATCGTTTGCCTTCCTCGCGCGCACATTGCCGGAAGCCATGCAGAGCCTGGCAAAGCCGCAGGTGATTGCATGCGATTATGAAGCCCGAACGCTCGAGCTTGCGTTTGAGATCCAACACTGGATGCGCAACCCGAAAGACATCCTTCACGGCGGCCTTGCCGCCATGTTACTCGACAGCACCATGGGCATCCTCTCGCGTTGCTTTGCGCGCGGCGAAGGGATCACGCCCACCGTTGCTATGGAGGTTTCCTACCTGCTGCCGATTCCTGTCGGAACGCGGCTGCATATACGCGCGCGCGCAGCGCATGCCGGGCGTGCAATCAACAACATTCTGGCAGAAGGATGGGTCGAAGAGGCGCCAGGCAAGCTTGTTGTTACCGCTTCGGGTACATTTTATGCCGCAGGTGCGGCAGATGGCGCCGCGCAACAGGCATCTGCCGGTTTACGGTAAATCAATTTATCGTATCGGTTTACTTCCGTATTTTTTATCTTTTTTGCGTTGTGCTCCCCGCAAGTTGCATGCGGGGAGCATGGTTGCCCCACCAGCACAGTCCCGTTCCAAAATGCATACACGGCGTAGCTCTGTTCTGTAAATTTCATTTTATATTTATTCTTTTATTTTCAATATTTCATTCGTTTAATACGGTTTCTTCAGCTGATTTTTCGTTGTTTTAACGTTTATCTTCTGTTTGCGTAAAATGTAGAATTGCATCATAATTCATTCTTTTATTTACAAAATAGTCCATATTTCAAAAGGCAAGTGCAGTCCCACCGCTTCCTCTTTGCAGCGTTCAGTGGATTAATGCTGCATGCCCTTTTAGCGTACTAAAACCAGCCCGAGCACGGCGGAAACCGCGATCACCTTGGGCACGCTCCAGTTCCATTTCAGCATAAGGGCACCGCCCACTACCGCGATCACAAGGCTCTGCCAATGCAGCGCCCCAGCCTGGATCACAGTCCCATCGAGAAGCGTCAGCATGACTGCAAAAATAAGCCCCATGCATACCGGACGCACGCCATACAGGATATTTGTAAGCCCTCGGCTGTTGCGAAAACGCTCAAAGCATATGGCAACCATAAGCGTAAGCGTAAGCGTTGGCGCAAGCACGCCGAGGTTCGCCATAAGCGCGCCCGCAATGCCCGCCACGCGCATGCCGGCAAATGTGGCGCAGTTCATGCCCAACGGGCCGGGCGTCATCTCTGCGATAGCGATGATATCGATGACCTGTTCCTGCGTCATCCAGCCGTGGGAAAGCATCTCCGCATTGATCACGGGCACCATGGAAAGCCCGCCGAAGCTGGAGAATCCAACCTTTAGGAACGAAAAAAACAGCTCAAGGAAGATCATTTTTCATCGCCCTCCTTTTTGCGCATGCGCTCCTTCGCTTCCCCGATAAACAGCCCAGCTGCTACGCCAAGCAGGATGATGATGAAATTGTTTACCCCAAGGATGGAGAGCCCCGCCGCAAGCGCTGCCAGCACATAGCCGATCCAGTCCTTGAGCGCGCCCTTTCTGAGCCGCAGCGCAGCGGAAAGGATGATCGGGATCACCGCCGCGCGCACGCCCGTAAGCGCACGCAGCACATAGGGATTGCTCCGGAATGCATCATACACAAGCGTCACGAGCGCAATGATCACCACGGAGGGGATCGTAATGCCCACCACCGCGGCAAGCGCGCCCGGGATCCCTGCCATGTGATAGCCGAAAATAAGGCTCGTATTGGCGATCATGATGCCCGGCAGCGAGCGCGCAACGGAGGTGAAATCCAGAAGCTCCTCCTCGTTGATCCAATGGCGTTTCTCTACGAATTCCTGCTGCATCTGTGCAACGATGCTCCAGCCGCCCCCAAATGTGAAGCAGCCGATCTTGCAGAAAAACAACAAAATCTGCATTGCTTTTTTCCATTTTTCCATCATTTCATCATTATAGTACGCTTTTTGCGCAAAGAAAACAGGGAATCTCTTTCTGCGCCAATAAAAACCGGCCCCTTTTTTGTTTTTTTGCAAGAGAACATTTGCTTTTTGCCGCGGAATCGAGGATAATAGAGGCTGGCTTTAGCAAAGACGCAAAGGAGATGAGGTTGATCCCCATGCACATCACAAACGCACAAAACGATATTGAATCCATCCTGTTCAGCGAAGCCCAGCTTCGCAGCCGCGTGGCGGAGCTTGGCGCACAGCTCACCGCGGAATATGCGGACAAGCACCCCATCGTCGTATGCATCCTCAAAGGGGCTTCCTTCTTTTATGCAGACCTCTGCAGGATGATGCAATGCCATATCTCCATGGATTTCATCGCCGTTTCCAGCTATGGCGCAGGGTCGCAGTCCTCCGGCGTGGTGCGCATTCTCAAGGATCTTGATACCAGCATCACAGGCCGGCACGTGATCATCGTGGAGGATATCATCGATTCCGGGCTCACGCTCAAGCACCTGCGCGAGCTGCTCTCCGCGCGCAAGCCGGCTTCCATCAAAACCGTATGCCTGCTGGACAAGCACGAGCGCCACGACCCCCACATTGCCGCGGATCTCTGCGGGTTCCGCATCCCGGACGCATTCGTTGTGGGCTACGGCCTGGACTATGCAGGCTACTACCGCAACCTGCCGTATATCGGCGTGCTCAAGCGCGCGGCCTACGCTTAAACCGGCGCCTGCAGTTTGGGCGAATGGTCCAAAGGAAGCAATTGTTTACCCCAAGGATGGAGAGCCCCGCCGCAAGCGCTGCCAGCACATA
>JABLTO010165308.1_pt1 | contig 37714 bp, 29 predicted proteins | sample 7160091 | NCBI WGS metagenome assembly JABLTO01 (sample SAMN14651225, study PRJNA627086) | human gut metagenome | isolation source: feces | host: Homo sapiens
AATTCTCTCGTTGTTACAACCGTAGACTTTGCTCTTACATACTTCGTAGTTTCTGGTGAACTGGAACGTTCCGGTGTACCGCTTAATCTGGTTATCAACGATGCAGGCGGACTTTCCGTACTGACATCCTGGGCAGCTGGTAAATTCTCCAGCACCAGCATTTCTGAGTACATCAAGACAGAAGTTGAGCCGAAAGTAAAATGCCGTAAACTCGTTATCCCTGGTAAAGTAGCTGTTCTTAAGGGCGACCTTGAAGCAAAACTTCCGGGATGGGAGATCATTGTAGGACCTAGAGAAGCAGTTCAGCTTGTGAAATTCTTAAAAGATATGCAGGCATAAGCCGGCATAAAATATAATTTTTCTCAGGGAGGAGGAAACTCCCTGAGACATTAAAAACCATGTAAAGGAGAACACAGGTATGGCAAAATTTGTTACTATTGGAGAGAGACTTTCCACAACAGCACCAGCAGTTAATAAAGCATTTACAGAGAGAGATCCTGAGCCGATCCTCAAAAGAGCAAAACAGCAGCTCGATGCAGGTGCTACATACCTCGATGTAAATATCGGACCAGCAGAGAACGATGGACCGGAACTGATGAAATGGGCTGTAGAGCTTCTGCAGAGCAACTTTGACAATGTTCCGCTTGCACTGGATACTTCCAACGTTGCAGCTATCGAAGCTGGTATTTCTGTATACAATCGTTCCAAAGGAAAACCGATCGTAAACTCCGCTGATGCTGCAGGAAGAATCGGTTATGTTGATGTTGCAGCTGCTAACGATGCAATCGTTATCGCTCTTTGCAACGGTGAAGGAATTGCAAAAGACAATGATGAACGTATGATGTACATGCAGACTCTGATGGAGAGAGGTATGGAACATGGTATGGACGTTGAGAACGATATGTGGTTCGATCCGTTATTCCTGGTTATCAAAGGAATGCAGGACAAACAGATGGAAGTTCTTGAATTCATCAAAATGATCTCTGATATGGGAATGAAGAGCACCGGTGGTCTTTCCAACAACTCCAACGGTATGCCGAAACATATCCGTCCGATCATGGACTCCGCTATGGTAGCTATGGCTATGATGCAGGGACTTACATCCGCAATCGTTAACCCTAACGACCTGCGTCTGATGGAAACAATCAAATCCTGTGATATCATCAAAAATAATTACCTGTACGCAGATTCCTATCTGGAAATCTAATCAGTCTGACTTTTTTACGGCTGTAGATAAAAAAAGGCTGGAGGCTTCGCGGCCTCTGGCCTTTTTTATAAATATCAATAAGTCTGACGCCCAACGCCACAGCTGAAAGACAAGAATATTCACGAGGCGAGAAAGGTGGTTACCGCATGTTTAAGGTGACATTTGCATTTGAAAATGGCAGTGAGGTAGAAGCATTTGCCAATGCGGGGGATAATCTGCTGGAGGTTGCACGTGGTGCGAACGTGGCAATTGATGCACCATGTTCCGGAAACGGAGCCTGCGGAAAGTGTCGGGTGCAGTTAAAAGGCGGAGAACTGGACTCAAAGAAAACTCTTCATATTTCTGATGAGGAATTTGAAAAAGGATGGCGTCTGGCATGCATGAGCAAAATCTGCGCGGATGTGGAAGTACTTGTGCCGGACATCGCATCTGCTTACAAAAGCAGAATGAAAGTGGCAGACTTAAGTTCTAAAGAAGAAATCGCAATTTTTGAAAAAGCAAAAAATCAGGTCGAAGAGACCGGAATTCAGTTAAGAAATAGTCTGGAAGTTGTAGAACTCCAGATGACTGAACCAACACTGGATGATACCATGCCGGATGTTGAGAGACTGACAAGAGCACTTCGCAAATTTATGAATCTGAAACGGATCAGAGTTCCGTATGCAGTTCTCCGTAAACTTCCGGATGTACTCCGTGCAAGTAAATTTTCAGTGAAATGTGTGGTCCGCGTAACACCGGATGATATGTTTGTCTATGATATTTTTGATGCAAAAGAAGACGTGATCATGGGTGGACTCGCAGTAGATATTGGTACAACAACCGTTTCTGCTGTCATCATCAATATGGCTACGGGTGAAATCCTTGCCAAGAGTTCCTCCGGTAACGGACAGATCCGTTATGGTGCGGATGTTATCAACCGTATCATTGAGACAACGAAACCTGGTGGAATCAAAAAACTGCAGGATGCAGTGATCAAAGAAACGATCAACCCGATGATTCATGAGATGTGCAGAAGCATTCACCTTCCGGAGAACCAGATCTATCGTATGTGTGTGGCATCCAATACGACAATGAACCATCTGTTTGCAGGAATTAATGCAGATTACCTGCGTACAGAACCATATATTCCGGCTTTCTTTAAAACAAATTCGCTGTTTGCATCAGACGTCGGAATTGAGATCAATGGAGATGCCCATATTATTATGGCACCGAACATCGGAAGCTATGTGGGTGGCGATATCACAGCAGGTACACTGGTAAGTATGATCTGGAACAGACCGGAATTTTCACTGTTTATCGACCTTGGTACCAACGGTGAGCTCGTTTTTGGAAACTCTGATTTTATGATGAGCTGTGCCTGCTCTGCCGGACCGGCATTCGAAGGTGGAGATATCAGCTGCGGTATGCGTGCGACAGATGGAGCAATCGAAGCATGTACCATTGATAAAGAAACCATGGAACCGACATACAAAGTAGTCGGTGAACCTGGAACCAAACCGGTCGGTCTTTGCGGTTCCGGTATCATTGATGTGATCAGCGAACTGTTTATGACTGGAATCATCAACCCGAAGGGCAAATTTGTCCGTGAAGGTAAGCGTGTCCGCCATGACCATTATGGAATGGGCAGCTATGTGATCGCATTTGAGGAAGAGGCAGGATCTGTAAAAGATGTTGAGATCACAGAAGTAGATATCGACAACTTCATCCGTGCAAAAGGAGCTATTTTCTCTGCAATCCGCACGATGCTGTCTTCGCTTGATTTTGATGTATCCATGATTGATGATGTTTACGTTGCCGGTGGTATCGGAAGTGGAATCAACATGCAGAATGCAGTTAATATCGGAATGTTCCCGGATGTTCCGCTTGAGAAATTCCATTATATTGGTAACTCATCACTGACAGGTGCTTATCTGATGCTTCTTTCCACACAGGCCGAGAAAAAGACCTATGAACTTGCAGCAAATATGACATATATGGAGCTTTCGACAGTTCCGACTTACATGGATGAATTCGTGGGAGCATGTTTTATCCCACATACCGATGCATCTATGTTTCCGAATGTGCATCAAAGATAATATCCAAGTGTGAAAAATACAAATGCTGTTCATGCTTGCAGGATAAAGCATTTGTTTAATAACTTAGAAGAGGTGTGTTATGAGTTCTGACGTAAAAACAACAACATTTAGTCCGGCAGAAACAGAATCTGTAGGAGATAAACTGGGATATGGAAAAGACAGCAAAGAGCGTCTCCCATGGGAACATTATCTGAGCCAGTATCAGGAATCAGATCCAAAGGAAATTGCTGCAAGACTTGGCATTTCCTATGATGAAGAACAGAAGTATTTTACTCTGAAATTTCTTGGGACGGTTTATCAGATTTCCTGGCCGGATTTTCAGGTCAGCCACGAAGCGGATGATATGGGATTTTATCCTCTGGAAACCATGACCTATGCCAGAACTCTGACGATTCGTTTTCTGCTGAATGGTGCGGAAGCATCAGGTACCGGGAAATTCAAAACCTACAGGGAAATGCCGTGGGGTGAAGTATACCTTCGACAGTTTGACGGACGTTGTATCAAGCGGCTGGCATTCTCCTATGGAAACCGTATCAAAGATTTTCAGGCAATCATGGAACACATGCACTGTGTTCCGGTGAAGCATGGAGACATTGCTTATCAGCTGGAGATCTTTCCAGATTATCTGGTACAGATGATCCTGTGGGAAGGAGACGATGAATTTCCGCCATCCTCACAGATCCTGTTTTCGGATAATTTTCCGATATCTTTTCAGGCAGAAGATATGGCTGTTATGGGCGATGTGATCATCGGATCACTGAAGTCCTTTGCGAAATGTATATAAAAAGGAGGTAACTTTTATGGGATTCAAAAGTGACATCGAAATTGCACAGGAGTGCGAAATGTTGCCAATCACAAAGATTGCAGAAAAAGCAGGTATTGATGATAAATATCTGGAGCAGTACGGAAAATACAAAGCAAAAATTGATTATAATCTTCTGAAAGAAAGTGACAGAAAAGACGGTAAGCTGATCCTTATGACAGCAATCAACCCGACACCGGCCGGTGAAGGAAAGACTACTACAACCGTAGGTCTTGCAGATGCAATGCAGAAGCTTGGAAAGAGTGTTATGGTTGCTCTTCGTGAGCCATCTCTCGGACCGGTATTCGGTGTCAAAGGTGGTGCAGCAGGCGGCGGCTATGCACAGGTAGTTCCGATGGAAGATATCAACCTTCATTTCACAGGTGACTTCCATGCCATCGGTGCAGCAAACAACCTTCTTGCAGCAATGATCGACAACCATATCTTCCAGGGCAATGCTCTGAACATCGACCCGAGAAAGATCACATGGAAGAGATGTGTGGATATGAACGACCGTCAGCTTCGTAACGTAGTAGACGGACTTGGCGGAAGAACAAACGGTATGCCTCGTGAAGACGGATACGACATCACAGTTGCATCTGAGATCATGGCAGTCCTTTGCCTTGCAAGCGATATTACAGACCTGAAAGAAAGACTTTCCAAGATCATCATCGGATATACATATGGTAAAGTTTCCGAACAGAAACCGGTAACAGCTGGCGATCTTCATGCAGAAGGTGCAATGACTGCACTTCTGAAAGATGCCCTGAAACCAAACCTCGTTCAGACACTGGAACATGTTCCGGCAATCGTTCATGGCGGACCATTCGCAAACATTGCTCATGGATGTAACTCTGTAACAGCTACAAAAATGTGTATGAAACTTGCTGATTACACAATTACAGAGGCTGGATTCGGCGCTGACCTTGGAGCAGAAAAATTCCTGGATATCAAGTGCCGTATGGCAGGTCTGCACCCAAGCGCAGTTGTTATCGTAGCTACTGTACGTGCTCTGAAATATAATGGCGGTGTAGCAAAAGCAGACCTTAATAATGAAAACCTGGAAGCACTGGAAAAAGGACTTCCAAACCTTCTGAAACATGTAAGCAATATCAAGAATGTATATAAACTTCCTTGCGTAGTTGCTATCAATGCATTCCCGACAGATACAAAGGCAGAACTTGACCTTGTAGAAGCAAAATGTAAAGAACTCGGCGTAAACGTTGCACTTTCAGAAGTATGGGCAAAAGGCGGCGAAGGTGGAGTGAAACTTGCAGAAGAAGTTCTTCGTCTGGTAGAAGAACCGAACGACTTCTCTTATGCATATGAACTGGAAGGCTCTATCGAAGACAAACTGAACCAGATCGTACAGAAAGTATACGGTGGTAAGAGAGTTGTCCTGACAGCAAATGCTCAGAAACAGGCAAAACAGCTCGAAGCTCTTGGCTTTGGCAACTGCCCGATCTGTGTAGCTAAGACACAGTACAGTCTGACAGATGACCAGACCAAACTCGGTGCACCGACAGACTTCGAAGTTACTGTACGTAACCTGAAGATCTCCGCAGGCGCAGGTTTCATCGTGGCTCTGACAGGTGAGATCATGACTATGCCAGGACTGCCAAAAGTACCGGCTGCAGAGAGAATTGATGTAGACGAGACTGGAAAAATCACTGGACTTTTCTGATAAAAGCGGATTGGAAAAGACTTTGTTTTTGCTTTTTAAAGCAAGGTAAATTATGGTTTGGAAACCAAGAAAACCCTGAGGGGGACCATCTCACAGTTGCGAAGGCCGAAGGTCCCCCTCAGACTCCCCCTGCTTGGCCACGCTGAAAAACATGTCGTTTAGGAGAAGTGAATATCCTACCGGCTATGTTTAAAAGCTTGTTGTAGCAGGAGTCAGGGAGTATGTGGTGTTGGTATCGACAAGTAACGTTGACTGCCAATGCAGTATATTTCCTGATTGCGTGGCCCGGTGGGGTGCGCGAGGGGAGAGCGGCCTTCGCAACTCTGAGCGACTCCCCTCGCATTAAGTTTCTTTCGGTTTCCAAACCGATAAATATTTCTCATATTTCCAAATATGAACAGTCCTTCAGGATTTATCCTGAAATAAAAGAAATATTATAAATAAAAGAAAAGAATATTAAGATATCCATCTTAAAAATGTTTTTTCTAGGAGGAGAAAAAATGGGATTTTCCACAAGTACATGTACAGAATTCGTAGAAGTCCTCGCTTCTAAAGCCCCGGTACCGGGTGGCGGCGGAGCTTCTGCACTGGTTGGTGCAGTCGGAACTGCACTTGGCAACATGGTAGGCAGCCTTACGGTAGGCAAAAAGAAATATGCAGATGTAGAAGATGAAATGTGGGAGCTGAAAGCAAAATGCGACCAGCTTCAGAAAGATTTTCTGCGTCTGATCGAAAGAGATGCAGAAGTTTTTGAACCACTTTCCAAAGCATATGGCATGCCAAGAGAAACAGAGGAAGAAAAAGCAGAAAAAGCACGTGTTATGGAAATCGTTCTGAAAGATGCATGCTCTGTTCCGATGGAAATCATGGAAAAATGCTGTGAAGCAATTGATCTGATCGTAGAGTTTGCTGCCAAAGGATCCAAACTGGCGATCAGCGATGCCGGTGTTGGTGCAGCTTTCTGCAAAGCAGCATTACAGGGTGCAAGCCTGAACGTATACATCAATACGAAATCTATGGCAAACAGAGAATATGCTGAAGAACTCAACAAAAAAGCAGATGCAATGCTTGAAAAATACACAAAGATTGCAGATGAAACATTCGAAAGCGTTCTCGGACGCCTTAAATAGAAATACGGATTGCGCTAAGCGTGTATTGCAGAGTAATTCACATTTGTGAAGCAACAAATAATGAGCGGAGGAAATAGTTAAAATGGCAAAACAGTTATTAGGTAAAGAAGTAACAGCAGCACTGAATGAAAGAATCAAAGCCAATGTAGCTGAGTTACAGGGAAAAGGTGTTAACCCGACTCTGTGCATCATTCGTGTAGGTGAAAATCCAAGTGATATTTCTTACGAAAAAGGTGCAACAAAACGTTGCGAAACACTTGGGGTAGCATGTGAAAAAATCCTTCTTCCAGGAGATGTATCACAGGAAGAACTTCTTGCAACAATTGACAAAGTAAATAAAGATGACCATATTCATGGCGTTCTTCTGTTCCGTCCGCTGCCGAAACATCTGGATCAGGCAGTGATCGAAAATGCACTTGCAGCAGAAAAAGACGTTGACTGTATGACAGACCTTTCCATGTCTGGCGTTTATACAGGAAAGAAAATCGGTTTCCCGCCATGTACACCGCAGGCATGCATGGAAATCCTGGATCATTACGGAATCGACTGCACAGGTAAAAAAGCCGTTGTTATCGGAAGAAGCCTTGTAGTTGGTAAACCGGCAGCAATGATGCTGGTTAAGAAAAACGCAACAGTAACTATCTGCCATACAAAAACAGTAGATATGCCATCTGTAGCAAAAGAAGCTGATATCGTGATCGTAGCTGCAGGACGCGCAGGTGTTGTAGGTGCTGAATATGTCAGAGAAGGACAGACGATCATCGATGTAGGAATCAACGTAAATGCAGAAGGCAAACTTTGCGGCGATGTTGACTATGCAGCAGTTGAGCCGATCGTTGATGCGATCACTCCGGTACCGGGCGGTGTTGGAAGCGTTACAACATCTGTTCTGGTAGGACATGTAGTAGAAGCAGCAATGAGAAAGGTTAATGGATGATCAGAAACAAAAAAGCGATGCTCTTTTGTTCTCAGATAATACTGACGGGTGCCCTTATAACTGGGGCACCTTGTTTGGCATCTGGGGCAGAGATTGAGGTGGCCGAAGAGGATGGAACATCCGGGAGTGTTTTCGGGAGTTCAGCCACTACAGCAGACAGTGAGGAAGTCGATCATTCCGGTGAGGGACAGATTCACAAGCCGTCCAGTCTGGAGGTACCGGATTTTACTTCTGATCCGGATTTTGTAGATGATTCTACAGATAACACTTATGGATATTATACGATCATGGGAGATACGACCGTTTCTCTTGCACAGATGACTTCGCAGTATGAAGAACATGGAGCAGAATATCCTTCAGCTTCATTAAAAGATGGTGGCGCAGCGACCATAGATGATTTTTGTACGATCATCCTGGAAGAAGCGAATGCAGAAGGCGTCCGTGGAGAAGTCGTTTTTGAACAGGCGATGCTAGAGACCGGATGGCTGCAGTACGGTGGTGATTCCGGAATATCTCAATATAATTTCGCTGGCATTGGAACGACCGGCGGGGGCGTTGCCGGAGTATCTTACCCGGATGTGCGGACCGGGATCCGCGCACAGGTACAGCATCTCAAAGCTTATGCATGCGAAGATGCACTGAATCAGGACCTTGTGGATACTCGATTTGACATGGTGACCAGAGGGAGTGCTCCATATGTAGAATGGCTGGGGCAGCAGGAGAACCCGAATGGGGGAGGCTGGGCCGCCGGACCTAACTATGGAGAAAAACTCAGAAAATTGCTCAGTGATCTGAAAGCGGAGTGAGCAACGAAAAAGAGTGAGGCACATGGCCCCACTCTTTTTCACTTCAGTTCAATATCTACAAGTTCCTTTGGCGGAAGCTTCTTCGTACATCCGGCCAGGAACTTCTTCAGTTCTTTGGATGATTTGGCAACTGGTACATTTGTTCCGGCACCACCCATACATCCGCCCGGACAGGCCATACCTTCGATCATACAGCCCTTGAGTTTGCCTGCTTTGGCAAGCGCGAGGACTTTTTTACATTCAGCAAGACTCTCTGCATGTTCGATATGAACCGGTACATCCGGATAATATTCCTTAAGGCAGGCTTCGATCGCACCTGCAACACCACCTGCAACAGCATAACCACGTCCTGCAGCAGTCGCATCATGAAGAGAACCATCCTCTTCGAAAGAAGCAGGATCGATTTCGCGTGCATCAAACATGGTATCCAGTTCCTCGAATGTAAGGACAAAATCAACATCACTGCGGACGGTGCGGCGCATAGCTTCCAGCTTCTTGGATGCACATGGACCAACAAATACAACCTTTGCATCTGGCTGCTCCTGTTTTACCTTGCGGGCAGTGGCAACCATCGGTGTCAGTTCCTGAGAAATATTGTCGATCATGGTCGGGAAGAATTTCTTTGCCATCATGGACCAGGAAGGACAGCAGGAAGTCAGGAGAAATGGAAGTTCTCCGGTGGCAACCTTTTCGGCATAATGATGCGCCTCTGCAATTGCTCCGACATCAGCACCGAATGCAACCTCATGGACATCAGAAAAACCAAGAACCTGCAGAGCTGTCTTGAATTTGCCAGGAGTCACATCATCACCGAACTGGCTGATATAAGCCGGAGCGATGATGGCAATGATTTTTTCACCACCACGAAGTGCATGAGCCAGCTGGAAAATCTGAGATTTATCAGAAATCGCACCGAATGGACAGCTTACCATACACATACCACAGGAAACGCATTTGTCCTCCAGGATACTTGCACGTCCCTGCTCATCACTTCCGATTGCCTTGACACCACAGGCCTGTTCACATGGACGGATATTGTGAGAGATAGCATCATAAGGACAGGCGGCTTTACATTTGCCACACTTGATACATTTGTCCTGATCAATATAAGATTTTCCATCTTTCATGGAAATCGCACCCTTTGGACAGGCCTGCATACATGGATGAGCGACACAGCCGCGGCACATATTGCTGACAATATATTTGTTTGGCGGACAGGCTGCGCATGCAGATGGAATGACCTGCATAAGAGGCGGCTCGTAATATTTCTCATCGATGTTGCTGGCTGCCAGACCGTCGGTCAGATGGACAGCTTTGTTTTCCGGGCGAAGAGAGAGGCCCATTGCAAGACGAACCCGCTCGCTGGCAACGGCACGTTCTCTGTAAATACTTTCACGGTATTTGGCTTTTTCCTCTACGATATTATAAGGAATAGCTTCAATATCATGAATCAGGGTTTCGTCAGTGGATTCAAATCCGGCTTTGGCTACTTCGACATAAACCTTGTGGCGGATTGCTCTGACAGGTGTGTCATAATTTCGCATATGTATATCTCCTTCTATCGTATTGCAGTTATTCAGCTGACAGTATTACATGGAAAAACAGAATGAACTGCCATAAACCGGATAACTGAAAAATATTTTCATCTACCTGACATTATAATATAGGAAAGAAATTCTAAAATCAACTAAGATCATGTATTTTTGCAGGCACAAAACAGACGGATGCACAGAAGATTATATGACAATAAAACGAAGGAGAACTAAAAACAAGATTGATAAAAAATTATGCAACATGTTAAAAAAATCACGAAATAGTTGCGAAAAATAAAAAAATTAAATAAATTAATTCAAATTTTCGATATTTTTCTTGTTTAAAATATATATTTAATGTATAATCAAATATAGCAAAGCTGTGTAAAATAGACAAAAACAATTAGCACAGGAAAATTTATTTTTAAACAAGGAGGGAATTGAATGTTAGATCAGTCTTATTACGCGAAGACAGATGAGATCATCGAGCATTACGGACCGAAACCTGCATCATTGATCCCAATCATGCAGGATATCCAGGCGGAGTACCGTTATCTTCCTGGAGAGCTTCTGACGTATGTTGCATCCAAGATTGGAGTTACAGAAGCAAAGGCTTACAGTGTAGCCACTTTCTATGAGAACTTTTCCTTTGAGCCAAAAGGAAAATACGTCATCAAAGTCTGTGATGGAACAGCCTGTCATGTGCGTAAATCCATGCCGGTTAAAGAAGCTCTTATGAAGGAACTTGGACTCAGTAACAAGAAGCATACAACGGATGATATGCTCTTTACGGTAGAAACTGTATCCTGCCTTGGTGCATGCGGATTGGCGCCAACCCTTACAGTAAACGACGAAGTACATCCGAAAATGACACCAGAAAAGGCAATCGATCTGTTAAATGAATTGAGAGGTGAGACGGTATGAGTATTGTGAGTAAAGAAGATCTGCTCAATAAGCAGGCTGAAGCAAAAAATACCCTGGAATCTTTTACCTGTCGTGTGCTTGTCTGTTCCGGTACCGGATGTATCGCTTCCGGCGCACAGAAGATTTATGACGAGATGGCGAAACTGTGCGAGAATCTTGACTGGGTAAGCGTGGAAATGCAGAAAGATGTTCCGCATGTCGGTGTTGTTAAGACAGGATGTCAGGGCCTTTGTGAATTAGGACCTCTGATGAAGATTGAACCTTATGATTATCAGTATGTTCATGTACAGGTAGAAGACTGTAAAGAGATCGTAGAGCGTACTGTTATGGAAGGAGAGCCGGTAAGCAGACTGTTTTATCGTGATCATGATACCGCCTGTCCACATCCTTCTGACATTCCTTTCCTGAATCAGCAGACAAGAATCGTTCTTGAGAACTGTGGTAATATTAATGCAGAATCCATTGATGAATATATTGCTGTTGGCGGTTTTCAGGCTATGGCAAAAGCTTTCTTCGATATGTCCCCACAGGATGTTATCGATGAAGTAACAAAATCCGGACTTCGCGGACGAGGCGGAGCTGGTTTCCCGGCTGGTAAAAAATGGTCTCAGGTTGCTCGTCAGAAAGAAAAAGTTCGTTATGTAGTATGTAATGGTGATGAAGGTGACCCGGGTGCATTCATGGATGGTTCCGTAATGGAAGGTGATCCATATAAGATGATCGAAGGTATGACCATTGCCGCATACGCAGTTGGCGCAGAGAACGGATACATTTATGTTCGTGCAGAATATCCGCTTTCCGTTAAACGTCTCCGTATGGCTATCGAACAGGCTGAAGCTTATGGACTGCTTGGTGACAATATCCTTGGTTCCGGTGTGAATTTCCATTTACATATCAATCGTGGTGCAGGTGCCTTTGTTTGTGGTGAAGGTTCTGCCCTCACTGCATCCATCGAAGGTAAGCGAGGCATGCCGCGTGTCAAACCACCGCGTACAGTAGAAAAAGGTCTCTGGGAGAAACCTACCGTTCTGAATAACGTAGAAACTTATGCAAACGTTCCGAAGATCATTCTTCAGGGTGCTGACTGGTTCCGTACCATTGGAACAGAAGGAAGCCCGGGAACCAAGACCTTCTCCCTGACCGGTGCAATCGAAAACACAGGTCTGATCGAAGTACCAATGGGTACCAGTCTTCGTCATATCATTTATGATATCGGTGGTGGCCTGAAGAGCGGAGCTGCTTTCAAAGGTGTACAGATCGGTGGACCATCCGGTGGATGTCTGATCGAAGATCAGATCGACCGTCCGCTTGACTTTGACTCCGTTAAATCACTCGATGCGATCATGGGTTCCGGTGGCCTGGTAGTTATGGATGAAAATACTTGTATGGTTGAGGTTGCCAGATTCTTTATGAACTTTACACAGCGTGAGAGCTGTGGTAAATGCGTTCCGTGTCGTGAAGGAACAAAGCGTATGTTGGAGATTCTCGAGAGAATCGTAGATGGTAAAGGTGAAATGTCAGACCTTGATGAACTGGAAGAGCTTGCTACTATGGTACAGAGCATGGCTCTCTGCGGACTTGGCAAGAGTGCACCGCTTCCGGTTATCAGTACTCTGAAACGCTTCCGTGATGAATACGAGGAACATATTAAGGATAAGAAATGCCGTGCAAAAGTCTGTACAGCACTTCGTAAATTCCACATTAATCCGGAATTCTGTATTGGCTGCGGTAAGTGCGCGAAGAACTGCCCGGCAGGTGCAATCAGCGGAAAGATCAAATCTCCGTATCACATCAACAATGACGTATGTATCAAATGCGGTTCCTGTAAAGATAACTGTAACTTTGATGCGGTTTATGTGGAAGCATAGGAAGGAGGCTGAATTATGGGTACAATGACAATTGACGGTAGAAAAGTTGAATTTACCGATGAAAAAAACGTCCTGACCGTTATCCGTAACGCAGGCATTGATATTCCGACACTGTGCTATCATTCAGAGCTCTCTACATTTGGAGCATGCCGTTTATGTACAGTAGAGGACGACAGAGGCAAAACCTTTGCTTCCTGTTCAGAAGTACCGCGCGATGGTATGGTTATTCATACTAACACAAATAAATTAAGAAACTATCGTAAACTGATCGTGGAACTGCTCCTTGCAGCACACTGCCGTGACTGTACAACCTGTATCAAGAGTGGTGAGTGTGTCCTTCAGGAACTGGCACATCGTCTCGGCGTAAGAACCGTACGTTTCCAGAACACAAGAGAGCAGCATGAGCTGGATTTCAGTTCTCCGTCTATCGTTCGCGATCCGAATAAATGTATCCTCTGCGGAAACTGTGTACGTGCCTGCGAGGAAATTCAGGGAATCGGTGCACTTGGATTTGCATTCCGTGGAACAGAAGCAATGGTTATGCCTGCATTCAATAAAAAGATTGCAGAGACACAGTGCGTAAACTGTGGACAGTGTCGTGCATTCTGTCCGACAGGAGCTATTTCCATCCACACGAATACAGACAAAGTCTTTAAGGCACTTGCAGATCCGGATATCCGTGTAGTTGCGCAGATTGCACCTGCGGTACGTGTTGCAGTGGGCGATCATTACGGACTCCAGAAGGGCCGCAGTGTAATGGGTAAGATCGTCAATGCGCTTCATCGCATGGGATTTGATGAAGTTTATGATACCACATTCAGTGCTGACCTTACGATTATGGAAGAAAGTGCAGAATTCCTTAACCGTATTGAAAAAGGTGAGAAACTTCCGCTCCTGACATCCTGCTGTCCGGCATGGGTGAAATTTATTACAGATCAGTATAAGGATTATATTCCGAATATTTCTACCTGCAGATCCCCACAGGGAATGCTTTCTGCTGTTATTAAGGAATACTTCCGTGATCCGGAACATGCTCAGGGAAAGAAGACTGTAATGGTTTCTATTATGCCATGTACGGCTAAGAAGGCAGAAGCCGTTCGTCCGAACAGCTATACACATGGTGAGAAAGATACCGATATCGTTATCACAACCACAGAGCTTCTTCGTATGATCGACAACTTTGGCCTTGACTTTGCAGGACTTGAGCCAGAAGCATGTGATATGCCGTTTGGATTCGGTTCCGGCGGTGGAGTTATCTTTGGTGTTACCGGTGGTGTTACAGAGGCAGTTCTTCGTCGTCTGACTCCGGACCACAGTAAAGAAACAATGAGAGAAATCTCCGAGTGTGGTGTACGTGGAGACGAGGGAATCAAGGAATTCTCCGTACCATACAAAGGAATGGAAATCAAGATCTGCGTAGCCAGCGGACTTGCCAACGCAAGAATCGTTATGGACCGTGTAAAGAACGGAGAGGCAGAGTATCATCTGATCGAAGTTATGGCATGTCGTCGTGGCTGTATCATGGGTGGTGGCCAGCCGACAAGATCCGGTGACAGAACAAAAGCTGCCAGAGCCAGAGGTCTGTACAATGCGGATAATACAACGATTATTAAGAAATCCGATGAGAACCCGATGGTACTCGAACTTTACCAGGGACTTCTCAAAGGCAAGGAGCATGAACTGCTTCATAATGAGTTTTATTGATTTTTAACTTGAGGGTATGATGAGAGAGTAAGATAGAAATATGATGCCGGGGCACTACAACTTTGAGTAACTGTAGTGTCCCGGCTGTTTTGTGGGGAGTAAACTCTCCCTTGCACAATAATTCTCAATAGGATAGAATAAAAGAAAAAATATAAAGAGGTGCAAGGATATGCGTGAAATACAAGCATCAGTGATCACGGACACCATCGAGCGGCTTTGTATCGAAGCCAATCAGGTGCTTCCGGACGACATCAAGAAATCTATCCAGGCCTGTCGTGCGAGCGAGGACGGACAGATTGCCTGTGGAATACTCGACAACATCATCGAGAACTACCAGATTGCAGAGAATGAACAGGTGCCAATCTGTCAGGATACCGGAATGGCATGTGTATTCCTCGAAATCGGACAGGACGTACATATTGCAGGCGGAGACCTCACCGAAGCAGTTAATGAAGGCGTCCGCAGAGGATACACCAACGGCTACCTCCGCAAATCCGTAGTGAAGGATCCGGTCCGCAGAGGAAATACCGGAGACAACACTCCGGCGATGCTTTATACAGAAATCGTACCAGGCGAAAACATCAAGATCACAGTTGGCCCCAAAGGCTTCGGAAGCGAAAACATGAGTGCTATCCGTATGTTTAAGCCGTCTGCCGGCATCGAGGGAATCAAGGATTTTATCCTTGAAACAGTCGAAACAGCCGGACCGAACCCATGTCCACCGATGGTTGTTGGCGTTGGAATCGGAGGAACTTTTGATAAAGCTGCCCTTCTTGCTAAGAAAGCCCTGATGCGCCCGGTAGATTCCGAGAACGAAGATCCATATTATGCAGACCTCGAGAAAGAAATGCTCGAGAAGATCAACCAGCTTGGGATCGGTCCACAGGGATTTGGCGGAAAGACGACTGCAATCGGTCTGAACATCGAAACAATGCCGACTCACATTGCCGGTATGCCATGTGCGATCAACATCAGCTGCCACGTAACACGGCACAAAACGGAGGTGATCTAAGATGGAACGTCATATTACATTACCACTTACCGAAGAACTTGCGAGGACACTCCATGCAGGTGACACCGTTTATCTGACAGGAACAATCTATACCTCCCGTGATGCCGGTCACAAGAGAATGTGCGAAGCACTTGCCAGAGGAGAAGAACTTCCGTTTGATCCAAAGGATGCCACAATCTATTATGTAGGCCCGACCCCTGCAAAACCGGGTCAGGTCATCGGTTCCGCAGGCCCAACTACCAGCGGCCGTATGGATGCTTATGCACCAACCATGATGTCCGTAGGAGCCCGTGGCATGATCGGAAAAGGCGCCCGTCTTCCGGAAGTCGTAGAGGCTATGAAGAAATACAGTGGCGTTTATTTCGGAGCAATCGGCGGGGCAGGAGCACTTCTTGCGAAATGCATCAAGAAAGCAGAGCTTGTTGCCTACGAAGACCTTCAGTCCGAAGCACTCCGCAGACTTTATGTAGAAGAGATGCCGCTGGTGGTCATCATTGACTGTGAAGGTAACAACCTTTATGAGCAGGGAAGAGAAGCCTACCTCAAAGAGCATAATAAAAAATCATAACAGAACCCCCTTATGCATATAAATATAACAATACATGGGATTGTGTGAATATATGCAAGGGGGCTTTTTTATATGGAAAATTTTCAGGTTTACCGGGATATTCAGGCACGTACCGGCGGTGACATATACATAGGCGTTGTTGGCCCAGTCCGTACAGGAAAATCCACATTTATCCGGAGATTTATGGAGCTGGTGGCACTGCCGGATATGGAACCGGCAAAACAGGCGGAAGTGCGTGATCAGCTCCCTTTAAGCGGTTCCGGGAAGCTTATCACTACCGTAGAACCCAAATTTATCCCAAAAGAAGCAGTGAATGTAAATTTAGGTGATGACCAGAAAGTGCGGATCCGCCTGATCGACTGTGTGGGATTCCTCGTAAAAGATGCCAGCGGCCACATTGAAGACGGAAGAGAACGCATGGTAAAAACTCCATGGTTTGAAAAAGCGATTCCTTTTCATGAAGCAGCAGAGACTGGCACACGCAAAGTCATTCAGGAACATGCAACGATCGGACTGGTGGTTACGACAGATGGAAGCTTCGGCGAACTTCCAAGAGAAAATTTCACTGATGCAGAGGCACTGACTATAAACCTTCTGAAAAAACAGGGCAAACCATTTCTGATTCTTGTAAACTCCCAGATGCCATATAAAGAAGAAACACAGGAACTTGTCAGAAATCTGCAGAATAAATATGGTGTGACGACCATGGCAGCCAACTGCGAACAGCTGCGAAAAGAAGATGTCACCAGAATCCTTTCCAATATACTGTATGAATTTCCGGTAAGTGAGATTCAGTTCTTTGTACCAAAATGGGTGGAAATGCTGCCGAATGATCATGAGCTGAAATTGAAGCTGCTGGAGCAGATACGCGAACAGATGAAAAAATTACTTCATATTAAAAATATAACCCGGGAATCTGTTCAGCTGACAGCTCCTTTTGTGCAGGATGTCCTGTTGGAGGAGGTCAGTCTGTCCAGTGGAAAAGTGCGTATACGAATTCAGATCAGGGACGAATATTATTATCGTATGTTAAGTGAAATGAGCGGTATCCAGATGGAAACAGAATATGATTTGATCCATACGATGAAAGAACTCGCGGCAATGAAAGAACAATATGTCAAGGTGCAGGCGGCACTGGAGTCCGTGAGAGAAAGCGGTTATGGCGTGGTGGTGCCGGAACTTGACGAAATCCAGATTGAAGAACCGTCTGTCATACGACAGGGCAGTAAGTATGGCGTCCGGATAAAATCCAAGAGTCCTTCTATCCACATGATCAAAGCTAACATAGAAACAGAAATCGCTCCGATCGTGGGAACTGAGCAGCAGGCAAAGGATCTGATCCAGTATATCGGTGAAAGCGGACAGCGCGGCGAAAGCATCTGGGAAACAAACATATTTGGAAAGTCCATAGAACAGCTGGTGCAGGACGGCATCCGAAGCAAACTGACTTCCATTGGAGAAGAGAGCCAGTCCAAACTGCAGGACACCATGCAGAAGATCGTCAACGACAGCAAAGGCGGCATGGTGTGTATTATTATATAAAAACTAGGAAGGTCAGGAACCGGCATGGAGTTCCTGATCTTCTTTGGTTTTTGGTATAAAAACTCCGTGATTTTTCGAGAAATTTTCGCATCGGGGGGGGGTAAAACCAGATCCCAAGGGGTTTACAGAAATATATTTATGTGATAAAATGCAGATGTTTATAAAATAGACGGGGGAAGAAAATGAGCAACAGCGTAAGAAAAAGAAAATCAATCGAACATTGGAAAATTATCGCATTTTATCTGATCATCTACGACATTGTCGCAATCAACTTTTCGTATTTTTTTGGCCTCTTACTGAGATTTGATCTGGCCTATTCCAGCATACCAGAGAATTATTTAAGTGCATTCCTGAGGTTTGCACCTTTTTATACAGCATTTTCACTGATCGTGTTTTATGTGGCACATATGTATAATAGCGTATGGCGCTTCGCCAGCTTTACCGAGTTGAACCGCATTTTTGTGGCAACGGTGGTCACAACAGTATTTCAGGTAGTCGGAATCACGACATTTTATGAGCGAATGCCCGGTTCCTATTATATCGTAGGCTGCATTTCACAGTTTATCCTGACCGTGGCGGTTCGCTTTATGTATCGTTATATCACACTGGAGCGTGCCAAACGCGAAAAGGATGCGATGGCAACACACAGAACCATGATCATTGGTGCCGGTGCAGCCGGGCAGATGATACTGAGAGAACTGAAAACATCCGTCAAGGCAACTGCGAAACCATGCTGTGTGATCGATGACAACCCGAACAAATGGGGACGTCTGACAGAAGGTGTTCCGATCGTCGGTGGACGTGACAGCATCATGGCAAACGTCGAGAAATACAACATTGACCAGATCCTTTTTGCAATCCCTACCGCACGGGTGGAGGACAGAAGAGATATCCTCAATATCTGTAAGGAAACAAAATGTGAACTCAAGACTTTGCCGGGAGTATTCCAGCTGGCAAACGGACAGGTTTCCTTAAGCAAGATGAAAGCAGTAGCAGTCGAAGATCTGCTTGGAAGAGATCCGATCAAAGTAAATATGGATGAGATCTTCCAGTATATTAAAGGAAAAACAATCCTTGTTACCGGAGGCGGCGGTTCTATCGGAAGTGAGCTTTGCCGACAGATCGCAGGTCATGAACCGAAACAGCTGATCATTTTTGATATCTATGAGAATAATGCATACGATATCGAACAGGAACTAAGACGTAAGTACAAAAACCTCAACCTCGTTGTGCTGATCGGATCTGTCAGAGACAGCCGAAGAATCAATATGGTGTTCGAGAAATACAAGCCGGAAATCGTATATCATGCAGCAGCACACAAACATGTGCCGCTTATGGAGACAAGCCCGAACGAGTCCATCAAGAACAATGTGATCGGTACATACAAAACAGCGTATGCGGCACTGAAGCACGGTGCATCAAGATTTATCCTGATCAGTACGGATAAGGCAGTAAATCCGACCAACATCATGGGCGCAAGCAAACGTCTCTGCGAAATGGTCATCCAGAGTATGGATGCAGTCAGCAAGGCAGGAAGACTGGATGTCCTTCCACTTCTCCATGCACACATGGATAAATACTTCGAAGATCAGATTCCGGGAGACAGGACGACGGCGGCCATGAAGAACCGGCCGGAAGAGCGTTCCAGCGTACATATCGAGAGCGTCAAGAACAAAGACCGACAAGGTACACAGTTTGTGGCAGTTCGATTCGGAAATGTTCTTGGAAGCAACGGATCGGTTATTCCACTCTTTAAGAAACAGATCGAAGCAGGCGGTCCGGTGACAGTTACACATCCGGATATCGTGAGATACTTCATGACGATTCCGGAGGCAGTCAGCCTGGTACTTCAGGCAGGAACCTATGCCTGGGGCGGTGAGATCTTCGTTCTGGATATGGGTGAACCGGTCAAGATCGACAGTCTTGCGAGAAACCTGATCAAACTTTCCGGATATGAACCGGATGTGGAAATTCCAATCGTTTATTCTGGATTACGTCCTGGTGAGAAGCTTTACGAAGAGAAGCTGATGGCAGAAGAGGGAATGAAGAAAACCGACAATGATCTGATCCATATCGGCAAACCAATTCCGTTTGATATCAGTAAATTCCTCGGACAGCTGACCGAACTGGCACAGGCAAGTTACGAAAACAGTCCTCACATCGTTGAGATGGTAGAAGAAATCGTACCGACTTTCCATCCGGTAGGGAATAAGCCGACCGGCAATGAAAATATGTCTGTGGAAGAATTCCAGAGAGAAATTCACGAAACAGAACACAGGTAAATAATATGCAGCAAATTTAAGATCTGAAAGCATTCAGATTTTAAATTTGTTACATATTAGATAAGTTATAAATATAAGGATTAAATATGAAAAAGAGATTTTTCTTCGACAGAAAAGAGAAAAATTTACAGATAGATTCTGAAGAGAATTCGTTCGAGAGATGCGTGCTATGTGGTGCCGTTACTGATGTACCGGTGCAGATGCCGGTCAGTGAACGGAAATGTTACATTCCGGGAGCCGGACAGCTGTGCAGAGACTGCTGCAGGGAACTGTATGGCAGCGATGATCTCGGGACTACAGCAGAATCCGAAATCTGTAAAATATAGAAAGATTTTTGTAAGGGGGAAGCGTATGTATAAGAAATCACCACAGGGGTGGCTGAAACACTGGGATTTTATCCTTCTGGATATTTTCTGCCTTCAGCTTGCCTTTGTAGTTGCATACTTAGTACGACAGGGGTTGGAAAACCCGTACAGTGATCAGATCTACCGCACAGTCGCATTTGTATTTATGCTGTGCCAGATCGTGGTCATGTTTCTGGGACAGTCCTATCAGGATATCCTGAAACGGGGCTATTACATAGAATTTACCAAGACAGCCAAGCATGTATTGATGGTCATGCTGCTGTCTGTCCTGTATCTCTTTGCAACACAGCAGGCAGTCAGCTATTCCAGATTAACGTTGTTCTATACCGCATTTTTGTATTTATGCTTTGACTACGTCGGCAGGGTATGGCACAAAGAAAATGTCCTGAAAAAGAATGCGACCAAAAAGAAAGAAAAGTCCATGGTCGTTGTGGTAAGCCTCGCCGAAGCAAAAGAAACGATTGAAAAAATCCTGAGCAGTCCGATCCAGAACTTTTCTATCAATGGGATCGCGCTCATTGATGACAATCCGGGAGTAAAAGAAATCGCAGGCATACCGGTTGTCGGAAATATGGACACGATCAGTGAATATCTCTGTCATGAATGGGTTGACGAAGTCTTTGTCAAGATCAGCGAGACAGAACCATATCCACAGAAGCTGATCGATGAGATCATCACCATGGGACTGACTGTACATCTCAGCCTGGGTGAGATGGAAAAATCACTCAGCGGAAAGAATTTTATAGAAAAAATCGGCGGCTATTCGGTAATTACATCCAGTATCAATACCGCATCACCGAAACAGCTGCTCTACAAGAGGCTGATGGATATTGCCGGAGGAATTGTCGGCTGCCTGCTTACCGTGATCCTGATCGTTGTCATAGGGCCGATGATCTATATCAAATCCCCGGGACCGATTTTCTTCTCACAGGTGCGTATTGGCAAGAACGGAAAGAAATTCAAAATCTATAAATTCCGCAGCATGTATATGGATGCCGAAGAGAGAAAAGCAGAACTGATGAGTCAGAACAAAATGGAGGGCCTAATGTTCAAGATGGACTACGATCCGCGAATCATCGGCAGTGAGAAGAAGGATAAAAACGGTAATCCAAAAGGAATCGGAAACTTTATCCGTAAGACATCCCTGGATGAGTTCCCGCAGTTCTGGAATGTCCTGAAAGGCGATATGAGCCTGGTGGGAACAAGGCCACCGACAGTCGATGAATGGGAAAAGTATGAACTTCACCACAGAATCCGTATGTCAATTAAACCTGGTATCACAGGAATGTGGCAGGTGAGCGGCAGAAGCGATATTACGGATTTTGAGGAAGTTGTGAAGCTGGATACCGAGTATATCGAGAACTGGTCGATTGGGTTGGATTGCAAGATATTATTGAAGACAGTTAGTTCAGTGTTGAAGAGCGAGGGATCGATTTGAGAAAAAAAGATATTTTTGAAGAAAATAAAGAGTTACAGTCATCATTATTTTTAGCCCAGTCATATCAGGATGCCTGGGCTGATTATGGTCGTTCACTGAAAAAAGAACGTTTTGCGAGATGGGATTATGTTGTGCTGACAGCATCAAATGAAGAGCAGGCTGAGGGGTTCAGAGAACAGATTAAGCTTCATAACGATGAAGGATTCCTTCCAATTCAGACAAAATTTCTGATTCTTCCAGATCCTGAGGGAAAACGTGTTGGCAGTGGCGGTGCTACCTTAAACGTATTAAGGGCAATTGCAGAAGAAGAGAACAGCGGAGATTTTAGTGAAAAGAGGATACTTGTCATTCACAGTGGTGGCGATAGTAAACGAGTTCCACAGTATTCCGCCCTTGGTAAACTTTTCTCACCAGTTCCACATAAGCTGAAAGATGGAAGAACATCAACATTATTTGATGAATTTATGGCTGAAATGAGTGGCGTTGCCGGAAGAATTCGTGAAGGTATGGTGCTTCTTTCAGGAGATGTCCTTCTGCTGTTTAATTCTTTACAGATTGATTTTCCGGGAAGAGGGGCAGCAGCTGTTTCTTTTAAAGAAAATGTAGAAACAGGAAAAAATCATGGCGTTTTTCTCATGGGAGAAGACGGAAATGTAAAGAAATTTTTGCATAAACAGACTACAGAGACGCTGAGAAAGCAGGGAGCAGTCAATCAGCATGACGCAGTAGATATTGACACTGGAATGGTGATATTTTCGACAGAAATGCTTAACAGCTTATACAGTATGATCAGTAGTGATGGGATTTTTGATGCAGAAAAATATGAAACATATGTAAACGAAAGAGTACGTCTGTCATTATATGGAGACTTCCTGTATCCGTTGGCATCAGATTCTACATTGAAAGCTTTCTATGAGGAAAAACCTGAAGGAGATTTCTGTCAGGAGCTGACAGAGGCAAGAAAAGTTGTATGGGAATTATTACGTCCATACAGAATGAAACTTCTGCGCCTTTCACCGGCAAAATTCCTTCATTTTGGAACTACCAGAGAAGTTCTGAAATTGATGACAGAAGATTATAAAAAATATCAGTTGCTTGGATGGGAAAATCAGGTTAACAGCAGCTTAAAATCTTCTGATAAAATTGCGGCACTTAACAGCGTACGTTCTGTAAATGCAGAATGTGGAGAGGATTGCTATCTGGAAGTAAGTTATGTACATCCAGGTTCAAAAATTGGTAATCGTGTAATGCTTTCTTATATTGATATACATGGTGAGACTATACCGGATGAAGTTGTCCTTCATGGTTTAAAACAGAGAGATGATCAGTTTGTAGTACGCATTTATGGAATAAACGATAATCCGAAAGCTGCAATAACAGAAAATGGCTGTCCTTTCCTGACAGGAACTCTGGAAGAATTTATGAATAAGAATAATGTCAGGGAAGAAGAACTTTGGGATGAAGAAGAGACAAAAACACTTTGGACAGCGAAACTGTATCCTGTTTGCCAAAATATTTCTGAAGCAGTAAAGGCGGCTTTGAATATTTATAATCTTGTAAATGGTACAGGTGATATTGAAGCGTGGAGACAGAGTGAGCGAACCAGCCTGTGTTCCGGATTTGTGCAGGCATCACCAAAGGCATTGATTGACTGGCAGACACGAATGCATGAACTGGTAAAAATGGACAGCCTTGAAAAAGTAATTCGAGAGGGCGGTACATTAAAAGACGCAGAAGGACTTCTGCAAAAACCGGATTTGACTAAAATTCAGATAGAGTGGCTCGCACGTCACATAGCAAGAGCTGAGTTTGGAATTAATATTCGTCTTTTTTATTATATCGGAAGTTTACTGAATAATATACAGGGCGAAAAATACATAGATGCATGTTTCAAGGAGATTGGAAGTCATATATTACAGGGGACGCTGGATACTATTCAGTTTCATAAAGAGTGCAAAATTCAAAAAGAAGAACATACAGTCTGCCTGCCACTTCGTGTGAACTGGGGCGGAGGATGGAGCGATACACCGCCATATTGCAATGAGAATGGTGGAACTGTTCTGAATGCTGCCATCAGTCTGAATGGAGATCTTCCGGTAAAAGTTACTCTTCGAAAGCTAAAAGAAGAAAAAATAGTCTTTGACAGCAGAGATATGGATACACATGGAGAATTTACTGAAATTAAAGAGCTGCAAAACTGCGGTGATCCATATGATCCATTTGCTTTGCAAAAAGCTGCTCTGTTGGTTTGCGGAATTATTCCTAAGAAAGGACATGATTTAAAAGAGATTCTGCATCGTCTTGGTGGTGGAATTTTTATGAGTACAGAAGTGGTCAATGTACCGAAGGGAAGTGGACTGGGTACAAGCAGTATTCTTGCGGGAGCATGTGTAAAAGCGTTGTTTGATTTTGTTGGAATTACCTATACACAGGAAGACCTTTATGACCATGTACTTTGTATGGAACAGATGATGTCTACTGGTGGAGGCTGGCAGGATCAGGTTGGCGGCTTAAGTACAGGTGCTAAATATATAACTACAGAAGCGGGAATGCATCAGTATCCTAAAGTTAAAGAACTGGAACTTAGTCAGGAGACAAAAGACGAGCTTAATGAACGTTTTGCGTTGATTTATACAGGACAGAGACGACTTGCACGAAATCTGCTTCGTGATGTTGTTGGACGATATATAGGAAATGAGCCTGACGCGTTATTTGCTTTATCAGAAATTCAAAAAGTAGCAGCATTAATGCGTTTCGAGCTGGAGAGAGGCAATGTTGATGGATTTGCTGAATTATTGTCCAGACACTGGAAACTGTCAAAGAAACTCGATAATGGAAGTACGAATACCTGCATTGATCAGATTTTTGCAGTGATTGAAGATCTGACAGATGGACAGATGATCTGTGGTGCCGGTGGAGGCGGATTCCTTCAGGTAATAGTGAAAAAGGGTGTTACAAAAGAACAGCTACATAAGAGACTGAATCATGTATTCCAGGATAGTGGAGTGGATGTATGGGAAAGCAAGATTTTGTGGTAGGACAGAAATAAAGTTGAGTTACTTGAGGATTTTATGAAGAAGAAACTATTAATATATGCGCATTACTATATTCCAAACAGAGTATACTGTTTTTTCAATTGATGAGGAGAAAAAATGAAGAACTCTAAAAAGATGAAAGATGGCTTGACAAATATAGTGGGGGGCTAACTCGTTTATTAAGCAAGCATTAGTTATATGCGAATTTTTGCAACAATATCGTGGATAATGGGAAAGAATGAATTTTTAAGAAAAAATGTTTTATAGGAAATGGATAAAAGGAGATAGTATGTTTGATTATTTAGTAGTCGGCTCTGGTCTATACGGTGCGGTGTTCGCCCACGAAGCCAAGGAACATGGAAAGTCTGTGCTGGTTGTAGACAAACGCCCCAACATTGCAGGCAATATCTATACCGAGAATATTGAGGGGATTAACGTCCACAAGTACGGTGCCCATATTTTCCATACCAACAATAAAAAGGTTTGGAATTACATTACACAATTTGCTGAGTTTAACCGTTTTACAAACTCTCCTGTTGCCAACTATAAAGGCGAGCTTTATTCGTTGCCCTTCAATATGTACACCTTCAATAAGATGTGGGGCGTTGTAACGCCGGAGGAGGCAGCCGCCAAGATCGAAGAGCAGCGCCGTGAGATCACCCACGAACCGCAGAACCTTGAGGAGCAGGCCATCTCCCTTGTAGGGCGCGACATTTATGAAAAGCTCATCAAGGGCTACACCGAAAAGCAGTGGGGTCGCGACTGCAAGGATCTGCCAGCATTCATCATTAAGCGTTTGCCTGTGCGGTTGACTTTTGATAACAACTACTTCAATGCGCTTTATCAGGGTATTCCTATTGGTGGATATACCAAGATGGTTGCTAATCTGTTGGATGGTATTGAGGTTCGTTTGAATACAGACTATCTGGAAAACAAGGCCGAGCTGGATGCACTGGCTGACAAGGTGGTCTACACCGGCCCCATTGATGCCTATTTTGATTATAAGCTGGGCACGCTGGAATATCGTTCGGTTCGCTTTGAGAACGAGTTGCTAGACAAGCCCAGCTTCCAAGGCAATGCCGCGGTTAACTACACCGACCGCGAGACGCCATGGACCCGCATCATTGAACACAAGTGGTTTGAGTTCGGCAAGGACGAGAACGGCAGCGACCTGCCCAAAACCATCATCAGCCGCGAGTATTCCTCCGAGTGGAAGCTCGGTGATGAGCCGTACTATCCTGTGAACGATGTTAAGAATACTGCTCTGTATGCTGAATACAAGAAGCTGGCTGATGAAGAGCCGAACGTCATTTTTGGTGGCCGTTTGGGCGAATATAAGTACTATGACATGGACGCAACGATATCTTCTGCTTTGGACTTGTGTAGAAAGGAATTAGATAAATGAACGAACATACTGTTAGAGTTATAGTGGCAGCACATAAGCCATATGAGATGCCGAATGATAGGATGTATCTCCCCGTTCATGTTGGTGCTGCAGGGAAAGAGAGTATTGGTTTTCAGAGAGATGATGAAGGAGACAATATCTCAAATCTTAATCCATACTTCTGTGAACTTACTGGGTTGTATTGGGCGTGGAAAAACTTACCGGACGAATATATAGGGCTGGTGCATTATCGCCGATTATTTACTATGGAAGGGCATACTCTTACAAGTGCTGATATCAAACCATATCTCGGAAAAGTAAGGTTGTTTACGCCGCGTAAGAGAAGATATTACATTGAAACGCTTAAATCTCACTATTGTCATACACACTATTTAGCACATCTTGAGGTTACAAGGGATGTTGTGAAGAAGTTATACCCTGAATATATTAAGGCATATGAAACTGCTATTAACAGACGCTGGGGATATATGTTCAATATGATGATAATGGAAAGGGAATTAATCAACGATTATTGTACATGGCTATTCAGTATACTTAGTGAAGTCTATAAACAAGTTGATGCAAGTGCTTATCCGGATTTTGCAAAGCGTTATATAGGAAGATTAAGTGAAATCTTATTTAATGTCTGGATTGAAAAAAAATTGGATGATGGGTCACTGAAAAAGCAGGAAATCAAGGAGCTTAAATGTAATGTCGAGGAAAACTGGGGCGTAAAGATACCAGCGTTTCTGAAAGCTAAATTCTTTGGAATAAAATATGAAAAGAGTTTTTGAAGAAAAATATTAATTACATTTAATGTTTGCGAAAGTGGAGTACCTAAATGAGAAATGGATTACTTTTGGCAGCAAGACCATTATTACATGATGGCTTGACTGCCATTGAAATGGATGTGCTTGAGTATAATAAGGAAAAAATCAATTTTGATTTAGCATGTGGGTTTAATTTATCTAATGAATTCGTAAAAAAATTGAATGCCTTAGAGGTTGAAACTTATGCACTGCCAAGAAAAAAATATGTACCTGCATATATATATGGAATATATAAGCTCGTAAAAGAAAAAAAGTATGACTTTGTGTATATACATGGAAATAGTGCAATGTTGCTAGTTGAAGTGTTACCGTCGAAATTAGCTGGTACTAAAGTTGTAACGCATTGTCATAACACAAAATCAAACTACCCATTTATTAATAAGTTGTTTAAGCCATTATTCAACATTCTCGTAGATGAAAAGATTGGCTGCTCTGCACTGGCGTCAGAATGGGCATACAGTGGCAAGAACATTATTACGATAAAAAATGGTGTAGATATCGATACTTTTGAGTTTTCCGAGTTTGATCGATGTAACATAAGAAAGTATCTTGGTTGGGAAAAAAATAAAATAGTCGGCCATATAGGTAGATTTATTGATCAAAAAAATCATGAAAGATTAGTGGATATATTTGAATGTCTATATGCTATTGATTCGAATTATAGAATGCTTTTAATAGGAGAGGGACAGCTTAGAGACAGTATAGAAAGTAAAATATCCCATAAGGGATTATCTAATGTTGTTAAGATTATTAACCATACAGATGTTCCAGAACAGTTTATGTCTGCTATGGATATTATGGTTTTGCCTAGTCTATTTGAAGGGCTGTGTCTAGTTGCAATCGAGGCACAAGCTAATGGTTTGCCAGTTTTAATAGATAATTTTTTTGCTAAGGAAACAAGCGCAACAGATATTTGTGAAAGGATTGATTTATCTGAGAGCGATAGCTTGTGGGCCAAAAAAATAGAGTCGATGCTTGCAAAAGGAAGAAAAAATGTAAGAGATCAGTTAATAAATAAGGACTTCGATAAAGAAACAATGATGAAGAGTATCCAAAATGTTCTCCTGAAGTAGTTCGAGTCCCTTTGTTTAAGAAACTTGTGGAAAATAAGAGGAATGTGCAATGAAAGTTTTATTTATACATTTGGATAATATTATGATGTGCCCTCCAGCACTTAGTGCAATTCAAATTTTGTTAGATCTAGGTCATAATGTTAGTGTTTTGTCATATAATTTGGATGAACTTCCGGAATCAATAAAAAATGGAGTGACAGTTATTGATTTGGGCAAAAGAGTCAACCCTGATTCGATTGCAAAAAAATATTATTTAAGGCTTGAAAAGAGAATGCAAGCAAGAAGCTACGTTAAAAAAAATTATACTCAATATAATATGCTGTGGCTTACATCTGAAATTTCAGTAAGAGAGATTGGTAATATATTATTGAAAACAAAATATATTCTGCAGTTGATGGAGATGGTCAATTACGTGCCTCAAATCGGCAACAGTAAAATATTGCAATTTGATATTAAGAAATTTGCTCAGAGGGCGTATAAAGTCGTTGTGCCTGAGGAAAATCGGGCACATATAATTAAAGCGCGGTGGGAATTGGATGAGCTGCCTTCGATTTTGCCTAATAAGCCATACAACTTAACTATGAAGTCCGAATTGTCGGAGAAGGCTAAAGAGATATTAAAAACCTTGAAGCAAGAAAAGAGAAAAATTATTCTATATCAGGGTGGATTTACAGAGGATAGAAGATTTGAAGAGTTTGCCGAAGCAGTTGATCTTTTAGGAGGCGATTATGTTTTCTATCTTATGGGATTTCAGAACAACTATTGTAAAGAAATTTTGAAAAGATACCCAAATGTTGTTTATTTGGGAGCTTTGAATCCTCCAGAACATTTGATTGCTGCAAAGTATGCATATATAGGCATTTTAACATATATCCCTGTGAAGGCGGCATTTTATTCCGAATTAAATGCCCTTTACTGTGCGCCAAATAAAATTTATGAGTATGCTCTTTGTGGACTTCCTATGATTGGAACAAATGTTTTAGGGTTAAAATATCCTTTTGAAAAATACAATATAGGTAGATGCTGTGAAAAGCTCACAGCAAAGTGCATATGCGAAACAGTGCATGAGATTGAGGATAACTATGTGGAACTCAGGAAAAATTGCAAAAAGTTTTATAATGACATAGATATGAGAACTTTGATGGAGAAAATTTTACAATGATAAATGTGGAAATGCACGGAAGATTGGGCAATCAATTATTTCAATATGCGACTGCACGCTCGTTACAAGAAAAAACACACCAGCCGATGCAATTTAGTTTTAGAACGATTAATACCGAAAAAGATAAAGAGGGTAATACCGGTTGGGAAGATTCGTTAAAATTGTTTAGGGTGAAAGAGTATAAGACATATGTTGGGAATAAATCGGTTCTATTTTTGGACACATCAATTTTTCAGAAGTTAATAGGTCTTCTCTATTATTCTTTTTATAAGCCAATTCTTGTTCATGATGAACTCGATTTTCAGGGATTATACCGTTTTCAAAAAAAGTGGCAGTGGCTCTTGAGTAGGTTTGGAATATGGTGGATGAAACAAGGCTATTATCATTTTGTACCGTGTACTAAGTGTAAAACATATGTATTAAATGGTGGCTTTGAGTCAAGAAAATATTTTGATGACGTAAGAGATATACTTCGTTCGGAAATTGTTCCGATACAAGAGCTTAATGAAAGCGATAAAAAAATGATTTCTTACTTGCAAAGTGTTAATTCGGTTTGTATAAGTATTCGACATTTTGATTTATCAGATAAAAGAAGGGATAAACTGTTTAATGTTTGTTCAGTACAGTACTACAAGAAGGCAATAGATGTAATTAAGGGTAAGATACAAAATCCCGTTTTTTATATTTGTTCAGATAATCAGGAGTGGGTAAAGAGTCAGTTTGACTTTAGCTCATGTGATACAATTTTTGAAAATCCAGACAATAATGTTTCTGTGAAACTATATTTGATGACAAAATGCAAGCATTTTATTATCTCAAATAGTACATTTAGTTGGTGGGCACAATATTTGGGAAATTATGACGGGAAAGTGGTTGTTGCTCCTACGAAATGGTATAATTCAGACTTTGAATCGGAACTGTTAAATGACAACACTTTTATAAAGATATAATTATTTACATAGAATAGGAAAATTTATCCAGATGAAGGTTAAGATATCAGACATTTATTTAGTTAATTTTATTATATTAATATTGATTAATTCCAATGTTTTTTTGATTGGAAATTGGGGTTCGATTTTTAGAATAATCTCTGTTGTGATTGTGCTTTTCCTTTTTGGAGTATCGGCTGCCCGAAAAAATGCTGTTAGGTTTTATAAAAAGTACAACTTCATGTTTACATGGACTGTGATTTTCTATTTTGGAATGATTATATGTGCTATATACATGAATAGTAAATATTCAACACATTTCAGTTACATGTTAAGTCAGTTATATCATTATTTATATTTTTTACTTTTTTGGCCGATAATAGATTACCTTGAACAGAATGATAAAAATATCAACAAAGTTATTGTTTATATTGTTTCTGCAGTTATCTTTGTTCTTGTTTTGAAATCGGTTATATGGGTTTTATACAACTATATGGGAGTTGATATTGTTCACTATATGATGATTGAGGGCGGAGAAAAATGGGTTAGAAATGGAAAACAGAGGTTATTGCTTCCCCCTACAGTGTGCTTTCCAATAACATACTCAACATTGAAGATTCTTACAGAAAAGAGGTATAAAAGTATTATTAAGAATATAGTAGCGTTAAGTATTACTGTTGCTTATATATGGTTCGTTTATGCGACAAAGGCTATGCTAGTTGTTCTTATTTGTTCTTTTGTTGCGATTTGGATATATCAGAATAGGAAATCGATAGAAAAAGTAATGAAGGCACTATTTTTACTTTTTGTGTCACTCCTTTTAATTTTTGCTGGTAATCTAATCAATTTATACATTAACAGCATCGATTCGTGGTCTCTTTTATGTAGACGGCTTGCATTTGAGTATTATTTGGGTCTTATTGGCAATTATAAACTTTTCGGATTTGGTTTAGCAACTGAGTCAATGGAATTACAGAATGGCTGGGGAGGAAATTACTATTTTTCGGATCTTGGTATTATTTCAAAGTTCTTTGAATTTGGTTTGTGGGGGATTATTTTTATAATACCGTTGGTTAGAATTATTTGTTTAAGTTTGAATACAAAATGCAAGGATCAAAAATGCAAAATGCTTATGATCGGATTAGCGGTATATACGGTAGTTTCATCGCTTATGTCGAATGACATTTTTTTATATCGAAATGTCTTAGCTTTTCCATTTGTCTTTGCTCTTTTGGAGTATATTAATAAACACGGTAATGCTGAATTAAAATAATGGAGACGTTAATAAATTCCTTAGATGCCTTGTTGATTTGTGAAGTTTTTATGCTAACGCCGGATTTAAAAATTAAAGAGGTATAAATTTATGAAGAAAAAAATAATGTTGGTTTTTGGAACAAGACCAGAAGCAATTAAGATGTGCCCACTTGTCAATGAATTGAAGAAGCGAAAGAATTTTCAGACCATTGTTTGTGTAACTGGCCAGCATCGCCAGATGTTGGATATGGTTCTTGAAGCATTTGATGTCACTCCGGACTACGATTTATCTATTATGAAAGATAAACAGACGTTGTTTGATGTTACAACAAATATCTTGAATCGCATTAAGGATGTTTTGGAAAAGGAGAAGCCTAATGTTGTATTAGTACACGGTGATACATCAACAACCTTTGTAACCGCTTTGGCTTGTTTTTATTTGCAGATTCCGGTTGGCCATGTGGAAGCTGGGCTTCGTACATATAATATCTATAGCCCTTATCCCGAAGAGTTTAATCGCCAAGCTGTTTCCATTATTAGCCAGTTTAATTTTGCACCTACAGAACTTTCTAAGCAAAATCTGCTGAAAGAAGGAAAGAACCCGGACAGTATTTATGTTACAGGTAATACCGCCATTGATGCACTTAAGACAACAGTTCGTGAAAGTTATACGCACCCTGAGTTGGAATGGGCAAAGGGTAGCCGCCTTATTATGATTACGGCGCATCGCCGTGAGAATCTCGGTGAGCCCATGTGTCACATGTTTAAGGCAATTCGTCGTGTGATGGATGAACATCCTGATATTAAGGCAATCTATCCCATTCACATGAATCCTGCTGTGCGCGAAACCGCAAATGAGTATCTGGGAAATGACGATCGAATTCACATTATTGAACCGCTGGATGTACTGGACTTCCACAACTTTCTGAGCCGTAGCTACCTGATTCTGACAGATTCTGGCGGAATTCAGGAGGAAGCTCCTTCTCTGGGCAAGCCTGTTCTGGTGATGCGTGATACCACAGAACGCCCGGAGGGCATTGCAGCGGGCACATTAAAGCTTGTTGGAACGGAAGAAGAAACCATTTACAAGGAGTTTAGCCGCTTATTGTCAGATAAGAATGAATATGAAGCAATGAGCAAAGCAAGCAATCCGTATGGTGATGGACATGCGTGTGAGAGAATTGCGGACGTGCTGGATGGAGGTGAGTGTAGAGAATGAAATTGTATTTAAACAATAATACGGTTGATTCATTAAAAAATAATGCTTTCGGCTATTCTGTTGTTGCTACAACTTTTAATGACGAAAAATCAATAGAAAGATTTATAAGAGAGATTGAATGTCAAACTATTCCACCAAAGGAAATTATAGTTGCTGATGGAGGTTCAAAGGATAGAACAGTAGAAACACTAAAAAGACTTGGAAAACAAAGCTTAATCCCTATTGTTGTTCTTTATGGAGAACGGCTCAATATTGCTGAAGGCTATAACAAAGCAATTAAGGCAACATCTGAGAGATTTGTAGGAATTACAGGTATAGGTAATAGATATGAATCGGATTACTTTGAAAAACTAATTCAAAAAGTTCTGGAAAAGAATATTGATGGTGCCTATTCGCCGGTGAGAGGACTGGATACGAATGATTTTTCACGAAGTTACAATAAACAACTTTTAAATGGTGAATATGGTCAGCATATGGAGATTGCATCGAATCATGGAGTCTTGCTTAAAAAAAGTATATTCGTTGATTTGAATTATTTTTACGAAAAATTTATTTATGCTGGCGAAGATACAGAGTTTTATATGCTGGTGAAGGAAAAAGGGTATAAAGTTGAAATAGTACCCACAGCAATTGTTAGGTGGGAAACACCTGACAATTTTAAGGATTTCAAGAGGCAAACACGAGTCTATTCGATTGCTGGACTACAAATTAATCCAATCACGCAGCTTAAAATGATTATAAAATCCGGAGTTAAAATCATTGCTACGGTACTATTCATCATTGCTTGGTGTGCCACGTTGTTCTTACCAGTTGATTGGCTTGTAAAGCTATCTTCTTGCGTAGTGGCTATGGTTATTGCGCTTTTTATTCGCAATAAATTAAAACCGTTTAGAATCATGCAAATTTGTATGCAGATTTATTACACATTGGTCAACTTGAAGTATGCAAAATCAGAGTACAGGGTTAGGAGATAAAGCATGAAATACTTAATTCTCGGTGCCGGTCCAGCCGGATTAACAGTAGCAAATATGCTTAAGCAGAAGGGAATTGCTGACTTTTTAGTATTGGAACGTGAGGCAACGGCAGGTGGACTTTGTCGTTCTGTTGATGTTGATGGGGCTCCGTTTGATATTGGCGGTGGACATTTCCTTGATGTTCGTCGTCCGAAGGTAAATGAGTTTCTATTCCGGTTTATGCCTGAAGATGAATGGGACAAATATGTTCGTGACAGCCGGATTGTAGTAAATGGTAATGTTATCAATCATCCGATTGAAGCCAATATTTGGCAGATGAAGATTGAAGATCAGGTCGAGTACCTTAAATCAATTGCTTCTGCTGGATGTAACACTGGAAAGAAAATGCCGGAAGATTTTGTTGATTGGATTTATTGGAAACTTGGCTCTAAGGTTGCAGAAGATTATATGATTCCATACAATCAAAAAATGTTCAGTAAAGAATTGAACCAGTTAGGTACATATTGGCTAGAAAAACTGCCTAATGTCAGTTTTGATGAGACGCTACTCTCGTGCTTGATGAAGAAAGCTTATGGTACGCAGCCGGGGCATGCTAAGTTCTATTATCCTAAGAAATATGGATATGGCGAGTTATGGCTGCGGATGGCTGAGGTAATCAAGGATAATATTGAATATAATAAAGCAGTCAAAGGAATAGACTTTACTACGAGGACTGTGACAACTGCTGATGGAGAGAGGTATAAAGCAGATATTGTCATCACAACTATCCCGTGGATGGAATTTGATGATATTAATGGAATGCCGGACGATATCAAAGAGAGTATTGACAATCTGAAATTTAGCTCGATTCAGACGGAGTATTTTTCAGAGAATTTAGACACTCCCTGTCAGTGGATTTATTATCCTGATCCGAAGCTTTCTTACCATCGAATTTTAGTCAGACATAATTTCTGCCCTAATAGCCGAGGCTACTGGACAGAAACAAACAGTGAACGTGTGGACATGGAAGAGCCCAATGATAATTTCAAGTACATGAATCAATATGCTTATCCGTTGAATACGATTGAGAAACCAAAGATTATGAAAAAGTTGCTTGGTTGGAGCGCGGAACAGAATGTTATTGGGCTTGGCCGCTGGGGAGAACATCAGCACTATAATTCTGATGTGACTGTTGATTTGGCAATGAAGTTGGTTGTTAAATTGCTTGGAGAAAGTGTTTAATGGGAGTAGAAGAAAACAAGTCACTTAAACTCAATATGGTACTAAATGGGATAAAGGGCTTGATGAGTATCCTTTTCCCATTAATATCCTTTCCATATGTTTCGAGAATCTTAGGCGTAGATAGCATAGGAAAATATAATTTTTCTGTTTCGGTAATCAGTTATTTTCTATTATTTGCGGGTCTCGGTATTAGTACTTATGCAATACGTGAAGGTGCCAAAATTCGTGAAGATAAAGAAGATTTTGAACATTTTGCCAATCAAATGTTTACTGTTAATATAATATCGACAACTATTTCTTACGTATTGTTGCTATTTCTAATGTTGACAGTGAGTAAATTTCGGGATTACTGGGATATATTGGCAGTGCTCTCTGTACAAATTGCATTTACTACGATTGGCGTTGACTGGTTGTATTCAGTATATGAGGATTATTTATATATTACCATTCGAAGTATAGCATTTCAGGCACTGTCTATTCTTATGCTATTTATTTTTGTAAAAGATACTGATGATGTTGTTACGTATGCATTAATATCGGTATTGGCAAATGCGGGTTCGGGAATACTTAATTTCTTACGATCAAAAAAATACTGTCGTATTCGACTTGTAAAAATAATCAATTGGAAGAAGCATTTAAAACCAATTTTAGTATTGTTTGCAATGTCAGTAACTGTGACATTGTATGTGAGCTCTGATACAACAATTCTTGGATTCTTATGTGATGATTATACGGTTGGAGTTTATTCTGTATCGACTAAGATTTATACGATTGTGAAAACACTTCTTTCCGCTGTGCTAGTTGTTTCAATACCAAGATTGTCAGCAATATTAGGGCAAAAGTCAAAGAATGAGTTTAACGAAGTTGCATCAGACATTTATAGAACATTGATCACAGTACTGGTTCCTGCTATAATTGGAATAATTGTCCTTAGAAGCCAGATTATTTTGATTATTTCGAGTAATGAATTTCTAGCGGCAACATCATCTCTCGCAATACTAAGCATAGCACTATTTTTTTGCTTGGGCGCCTGGTTTTGGGGGCAGTGTATACTTGTTCCACTTAGCGAGGAAAATACTGTATTTAAAATAACAGTGTTAAGTGCGCTCTCTAATGTTGTATTGAATTTCTTGATGATTCCTATCTGGAAAGAGAATGCGGCAGCATTTACAACCTTGATTGCAGAAGCAATTTCATTCTTCGGGTGCACATTCTTCGGAAAGAAGTATGTTAGCCTGACGGAAGTAAGAGGGACGACACTCAAAGTTCTCGTTGGCTGTGCTGGCATTGTGTTAACTTCAGGTGGTGTTATGAGAATTATTAACAATGTGTATATGTCAACTGTTGTTACAGTTTGTTCGTCAATTTTTGTGTATTTGGTTATTGAAGTCATTTTGAAAAATGAATCTATTTGGAGTATTTTAAATTCTATAAAAGCAAAAATATCGAAATGATATAATAATCAATCGATAACAGTGTACTAACCTGCATGGTGGTTGCTTAGAAATACACACCGATACGAGGTGTGCAATAGGCAACGATTTATTATGTTATGATCAGCTGTGAAGGACGAAACCTATGATAAAAGAATATTGTTGTTAAAAGGTATGAAAAAAATATGAATACATCATTACTTATTATGGCAGCCGGTATCGGCAGCCGATTTGGAACAGGAATAAAACAGTTGGAGCCGGTCGATGAAGCTAACCATATTATCATGGACTACTCAATTCATGATGCAATCGAAGCCGGATTTAACAAGGTGGTTTTTATTATCCGTAAGGATATTGAGAATGAATTCAAAGAAGTCATTGGTGACAGAATTGCAGGTATCTGCAGCGAGCATAATGTGACTGTAGATTATGCTTTTCAGGATATCAATGATATTCCGGGCGTTTTGCCTGAAGGCAGAACGAAACCGTGGGGAACGGGACAGGCTGTTCTGGCAGCGAAGGATGTGCTGACAACACCGTTTATCGTGATCAATGCGGATGATTATTATGGAAAAGAAGGATTCCGTGCGGTTCATGAGTATCTGGTAAATGGTGGACAGTCCTGTATGGCTGGATTTGTTCTGAAAAATACTTTGTCAGATAATGGCGGAGTTACTCGTGGTATCTGTAAAATGGATGCGGAGAACAACCTGACGGAAGTTGTAGAAACAAAGAATATCATTAAAACCACAGAGGGTGCAGAAGCAGATGGAGTGAAGTTGGATGTTGATTCTTTAGTTTCTATGAATATGTGGGGACTTACTCCTGACTTCCTGAAAACATTGGAAGAGGGATTTAAAGAATTCTTTGAAAAAGAAGTTCCGGCGAATCCGCTGAAAGCAGAATATCTGATTCCGACATTTATCGGAGAACTGTTATCAGAAGGAAAGATGTCTGTGAAGGTGCTGCGCACCAATGACACCTGGTATGGAATGACTTACAAAGAGGATGTTGCAGCAGTAAAAGAAAGCTTCAGTAAGATGCTGGAGAATGGTACATATAAGGGAGATTTATTCTCTGATCTGTAATGCATGTAGCCACGGGAAACCGTGGCTATTGCTGAGAGTGAATTTTTAAAATTCTTTCGGAAGACAGAAAGAGCTTTATGACATACCGTATGATGAAGCTGAAATGAAGTATGATAAAATATATGGCATAAAGTGTTTTTACGTATACGGTAAATAGTTAGTACCGTGCTTTTCACCTAAAACCATGAGATAATCCCTTTGTAAAACTAAAAGTTTTTTAAAGGAGGATCTTATGG
>JABLTO010011146.1_pt1 | contig 37673 bp, 20 predicted proteins | sample 7160091 | NCBI WGS metagenome assembly JABLTO01 (sample SAMN14651225, study PRJNA627086) | human gut metagenome | isolation source: feces | host: Homo sapiens
AAGGAAGATAGTTACGAAAGAAACCCATCAGGGGTGTCTTTCGTTTTCAATCATCGCATTTTCAGAACTTTCATGAAAGTTTTGAAAATGCTTTTTCAGCTTGTCAAAAATCCTTTTTGACAAGCTGACGGCGTCCGCCTTTGGATAAAGGCGGACGCCGTTTTTGCCCTTTCTGATTGACAGGCAAAGGGGGGTCCCGCCGGATGGCGGGACCCCCTTTTGTTCAGCGCTTACCTGAGCGATCAGGCTTTCTCAGCTGTTGCGCTTTTTGCGGGACACGATGACCAGCACCACAGCCAGAGCGGCAGCGCACACCAGGACGATGATCCACATGGTGGTGTTGCTCTCGTCGCCGGTCTTGACGCCGGGCTGGGTGGGCTGATAGCCGGGATCGGCTGCGCCGCAGTCGGTGCACTTGCCGTCCTTGTAGTGATGGCCGGTGGCGTCGATGACCATGGTCTCCACCTCACCGCAGCCGGTGCAGGTGCGGGTCTTTTCGCCGGGCTCGGTGCAGGTGGGCTGGGTGGTGACGATCCACTCGCCGAAGGTATGCTCATGGGCGGTGCAGACCACGTCGTTGCGGTCGCGGACGCGGATGCGGGGAGCCATGGGGGTGCCGTCGGCCAGGACGAAGGTGTTGTCATAGGAGGCCAGGCCCGTGGCGGAGACCTGGCAGCCCACGGACAGGTTCGCCACATCGTAGGAGGTGGTGATATAGCCGTCGATGAACACGCGGGCGATCTTGCCCTCGCTGTCGCGGACCAGGATGGTCTGGACCAGGCCGTCGGCCATCTCATAGCCGGTGACGTAGCCGTTCAGGGTCACCAGCTGGCCCAGGACGGAGCCGTCGTTGATCTGGGTGGAGGTGACGGTTCTGGGGGTGACGGGGGTGGTCTCGCCGATCTTCTCAATGGAGGAAACCTGCAGCTCGTTCTCGCCCTGATAGGTCTCCGTCACGCCGGTGACGCGGACCACGTCGCCGATCTTGAAGTCGCCGGCCACGGGGAAGCAGTTGATGCCGCCGGTCTCATCCTGAACATAGATGCAGTCGAAGAAGGCGGTGGCCTTGTCATAACCGGAGGCGTTGGAGGTCACGACACCCTCAATGGTGTACTTGTGACCGGCCTCGGTCTGGGCCTGGACCGTGGCAATGTCGGTGATCTTCACGGGGTTGATGCGGCCCAGCAGGTTCTCGCAGATCTTGTAGTTGGAGTAGTTCTTCTCGGAGCCGTTGTCACTGATGGTGGCCTGGACCTCGAAGTTGGACATGAAGGCCGCGCCGGACACGATGATCAGACCCTTGCCCTCCAGCTGCTCACTGGCCATGGCCAGCAGACGGCTGTCGTTTTCGGCATAGGCGTACTTGGGCACGTTGGCGCCGCCCAGGCCGTCCTTATCCACGTCCACGGAATAGGTGGTGGGATGGGTGTACACCACCGGAGTCACCGTAGCGGGCAGGGCAGAGGTGGGGTTGCCGTCTGCATCCACGGCATACACGGAGGCGCCGCCATAGTGGCTGAATACCTCGGTGTACAGGCGGTCATAGGGATGAGCGGGGTCCACCTCCACGCCGTCGGTCAGGAAGCTCTGACCGTAGGTGTTGAAGTACAGACGCCACTTGTCCACGCCGTCGGCTGCGCTGCGGACATCGTCATAAGTGGCGTCGTCCGCAATACGCAGGCTGGAGCCCAGGGCCTGGAGCACCTCGTTCTGGGTGGCGGCCATGTGCTTGATGGCGGAATTGCTCTGGATCACGTCATAGTTCTCGTAGTTGTCGCTCCAGCCGGCCAGGATCACGGTGCCGCCGCCGGCGTTGAAGGCGGTAATGGCCGCCAGCTCTGCGGCGCTGTAGGTCCGGGGATCGGTCTGGGCGTCCGCCAGGCGGCGGGAGGGGGCGGTGAGGATCAAGGCCTTGAACTTGGGATTGGAGCAGGCGGCGATCAGATCGTCGCTGGTCTTCAGCTCCACGGTGCGGACGTTGTACTTGCCCGCCAGGTTGCCGAAGTTGCCCATGGAATCCTTGTAGTTACCGGCCACATACTCGTTGTAGTGGGAGGCGTCGATGCCGATATACACCAGGTCGTCGGCATTCAGCACGTCCAGGGTAATGTCCTTGGTGAACACATACTCCTTGCCGTCCTGCTCCAGCACCACGGTGGCGGTGACCTTATAGACCCGGGCGGTATCGAAGGAGATATCATAGCTCAGGTCCAGGGTGCCGCTGGCGGGAACGGTGCCCACGTCGGTGGCGGAGGTCAGCACCTGGCTGCCCACGGCATAGGTGATGGACTTGATCCTGGCGTCGGTGCTCTCGCTGTTGAACAGGGTGGTGGTAACGGTCATCTTCTCGCCGGTGACGGGAGTGGAGGTGCCGCAGGTCACATCGGAGATGCCCAGCTTCAGGGTCTCGCCCACCCACACGGGAGCGGTGACCGCCAGGTCGCCGTCACCCTGGGTGACGCGGATGTAGTAGTAGCTGTAGTCGGGGTCCAGGGTCACGGACAGGTCGCCGGTGGCCAGGACAGCGGGATCGTCCCAGGTATAGGCGGTCTTGCCGGAGTTGACAATGACCTCCACCTTGGAGATGGAATCGCTGGCGTCGGGGTCGTTGACGGTAACATGGATGTCCAGCTTCTCGGGGACCTCGGTGAGGCTGCTGCCCAGGAGCATGCCGTTGACGGTGTAGCCGATCTCCAGGTTCTTGTCCTCGGTGGCGTACATACGCATGGCGCGCAGCGCGTCGTAGATGCCCTCCTCGGAGAAGTCGTCGGTGAGGATCACGTCGCGGGCGTCGTTGGCGTTGCCCCAGCGGCCCTTGTGGTTATCCTGGTTGTTGGTGGGAGCCAGGTGCCAGCCCTTATCCAGCGCCATGGTGTAGTACTCATAGCTGGGATAATAGCCGCCGGCGCCGATCTGGCCCTCGCCGTTGCCGGCCTCCACCATGTACATGCGGCTGTCGATGACGGGATCCCAGAAGGCGAAGTCACCGAAGGTGCCGAAGGTGTTGCCGGGGTGGTTGAACTGGCTGAGGCTGTCTGCGCCCTCCTGCTGGCTCAGCAGGGCATAGTAGGCGCGCATACCGGCATAGTCGGTCTTGTTGTTCAGGGTGGTGTTGTTGCGGGAGACGATGCCGGGGGTATTGAAGGTGTTGATGTGGCCGGGACCGCCGGACCAGGTCATCTCGAAGCCCGCCAGAGCCACCAGGGAGCCGGCGTTGGCCTCGTTGAAGGCGGCCACGGCGGAACGGTAGCTGTTCCAGGTCTCCTGGCTGTAGGGGGTGGCCAGGCTCATGTCATACAGAGCGCCCTCGGGGTTGGCCGCGCCGCTCTTGTCGAAGTAGTTGGAGTGGTCGGTGAAGGCCACAAACTGCACGTTGGCGCTGTCGGGCAGGTTCTTCACATAGCTCAGAGCGGACTCCAGAGAGCCTGCGCCGTCGGAATACTGGGTGTGGCTGTGCAGCTGACCGAAGTACAGCTGATACCGGGACTCGCCCACGGTGAAGAACCAGCTGAAGGAAGCGGACTTGCCGTCGGCGCGGGTGACGGTGACGGTAACATTGGTGCGGCCGTCGGTCATGTCGGCGGCGGGGGTGTAGGTGGCCTTGCCGCCGGCACAGACGGCGTTGACCTTCTCCCCGTTGACGGTCATTTCCACGGTGGGATTCTCACCGGCGTTGATGAGCTCAGCGGAGATGACAGGCCGCTTGTCGCTGCCGGTCTGGCTGCCCTTGAGCGGCGTCACGGCGCCGATGGAGGGCTCGTCCACCACGGTGACCACCAGGCTGCCGCTGTAGCTGACGCCGGAGACATTGGTCACGCGGACGGTGAAGGTCACCTGATCGGACCCGGCCAGCATGGCGGCAGGCACATTGGCGGTGTAATTGCTGCCGTCGGCGGTGTAATCGGTGATGACACCGGCAGACCTGCCGTCCACCAGGATCTCCAGCTTCTGGACCGCCTTCGCATCGTCCACGGTAAAGGTCAGGGTGTAATCCTGGCCCCCCTTCACGGAGTCGGCGGAGGTGAACTTCACGGCGGGATCATTGACGATGCCGCCGTCCAGCTTCACGCTGTCGGCTACGCCATAGAAGAAGAAGGAGTAGATGGTGTAGTCCGTGACATTGTACATGCTATAGGTCTTATAGCTGTCGCTATAATACTCCAGGAACTGGCTGTATCTGCCGTTGAACTTGGCGGTGCGGCTCTCCAGCTGATAGCCGCCCACGCCGCCGGAGCAGGGCTCCACGGTCCAGTCGGCGTCGTCGCTGGCGGTGAGGGAATAGAAGGCATTGTTGCCGGTGCCGTTGGAGCACAGGTAGCCATAGGTCTCGTTGCGGAAGCGATAGTATTCGCCGCTGCGCTCCACGGTGAACACCACGCCGCCGTTGCCGGGAATGGCCTTGCCGTTGGCCACCTGGGCGGAGACGTTGTTGACGGCGGGGCTGTCGGTGTTGTCATTCTGCCCGGCCAGGACGCCCTGGGCATTCTGGTTGAACAGCACCACCTGCGCGCCCTCCTGGGGCAGGCTGCCGGCGGGCTGGTCCGTCTCGTCGCCTACCAGATAGAGCTGCTGGGCAAACAGAGCCTCGTTGCTGCCGATGGTGCCGAAGGCACTCCAGTTGTTCTTCTCGGCATACCACTCCAGATAGCTGCTGCGGCCCACGTTCTGGATATAGACGCAGTTTTCCGTGGCGGCGGGAAGGATGCTCCAGCCGGTGTGGGCCTTATCCAGGGGGGTGCTGGAGTATTTTTCGTCCATAGACAGCTTCTTGCCGTCGGCAGTGGAGAAGGTGTAGCTGCCGTCGGCGTTGACGCCCACGGTCCAGATGTCGGCCTTGGTATAACCGGAGAGCTTGCCATTGGTCATGGTCACGTCGGTGCCCTTGTTATAGAAGCCGGTGTACTCCGTGGACAGGGCCTTGCCGTTGGCGGGGTTGAATACCACCACCTGGTCGCCGTCGGATACGGAGGTAACGATGCCGCTTTTCTGGATTTTGAAGAATGCCTGGGCAAACAGAGCTTCATTGCTGCCGATGGTGCCGAAGGCACTCCAGTTGTTCTTCTCGGCGTACCACTCCAGATAGCTGCTGCGGCCCACGTTCTTGATATAGTAGCAGCCCTCGGTGGCAGCCTGCTCCAGTGTCCAGGCGGTGTGGGCCTTGTCCAGGGGAGTGCTGGAGTATTTTTCGTCCATGGACAGCTTCTTGCCGTCGGCGGTGGAGAAGGTATAGCTGCCATCGTCGTTGACGCCCACGGTCCAGATGTCCGCCTCGGCAAAGCCGGACAGCTTCCCACCGGTGAGGGTCACGTCGGTGCCCTTGTTATAGAAGCCGGTGTACTCCGTGGACAGGGCCTTCAGGTTGGCGGGGTTATAGATGACCACCTGGTCACCGTTCTTCAGGGGAGCGGTGGGATCATCAGGCTGACCGGGCTGGTCAGGCTTCTGGGTGTCTGCCACCAGATAAAGCTGCTGGGCAAACAGAGCCTCGTTGCTGCCGATGGTTCCGTAGGAGCTCCAATTGTTCTTCTCGGCGAACCACTCCAGATAGCTGCCGCGGCCCACGTTCTTGATGTAGAAGCAGTCCGCCGTGGCGGCAGCGCTGAGCGCCCAATCCACATTGGCCTTGTCCAGGGGGGTGCTGCTGTAGCTGGTGTCCATGGACAGCTTCTTGCCCTCGGCGGTGGAGAAGGTATAGGCGCCGCTCTCGGTGCGGTTCACGGTCCACAGCTCTGCATCCGTGTAGCCGGTGAGCTTGCCACCGGTCAGCTCCACATCCACGCCTGTGTTATAGAAGCCGTTGTACACGGAGGACAGAGCCTTCTTGTTGGCGGGGTTGAACACCACCACCTTGTCGCCGTTCTGCAGGGTGGTCAGATCGGTGACGATGCCGCTTTCCCGGGCGGGAACGGCGCTGAGCTTATACAGGGCCACGGGCTGCTGATTCTCGCTCTTATAATAGCGGAACCGGGTGCCGTTGGTGGCGGCTGCGTTATACTGCAGCGTGGTGTTGTTGCTGGCGATCTTCACATTACCATCAGCGAAGGTGATGGTGTTGAGCTCCGGAGTGGAGCCGGTGATGATCTTGTTGCTGCCGGACTTGCCGGAAATGTACTTTCCGCTGGCGGACTGTACGGACCAGCCGCCGGTCATGGGCGCGATGGTGAACGCGTACTTGGCGTAATCACCAACGATCTTGCCGTCGGTGATGGTCACGTCCACCTTGTTGCCCTCCTTGTCCAGGGCGGACAGGGAGCCGTCCATGATCAGGCTGCCCTTTTCATAGACGATCAGGTATTGACCGGACCAGTCCTCCTGTGCCTCGGTGACCTTTTCCCAGGTCCCGGACGCAGGCTCTGCCGCGAATACCGACACCGGCAGCAGGGAAACCAGCATGACCAGTGACAGCAGCGCAGACAGAAGTCTGGTGCGAACAGGTGTTTTCATCAAGCTATTACCTCCTTTAATTTCTCCCGGAGCTTCCCGCCCCACAGGTATTTTCATTGTAACATACGCTTCTATCAGTTTCCAGCTTTATTTACAGATTTGACACAAATTTTGCTAATATGTGCACAAGGCATGGATGATTGCACAAAGCCCTGCTTGACAAGGGGGGCGCAACTTGCTATGCTGGTGTCACCAATTGCCGAAAGGACCGGTATATATGAAGAAAAAAACGAAGGGGCCCGGCCCTGCCGCCTGGCTGCGGGAGAATAAATGGACGTGCGTCGTGCTGGCGGCGGCGCTGGCGGTGCTGCTGGCGGCGCGGCTGCTGGCGGCTCCCGTGCCGGTGCAGTCCGACGAGCCAGAGAACCGCGCGGATTACGAAAGCGCCTCCGTGGACCAGATCCTCTCCGATTCCACGGAGAAGGACCCTGCCTCCGACAACGGTTATCGCGGCGAGCAGCTGTTGCTGGTCACCGTCCGCTCCGGCGACTATAAGGGCCAGCAGATGCAGGTATATAACTATGTGGGGCCCCTGTATGGCGGGCCGCTGAAGGTCGGGGACCGGGCCACCGTCCTGATCTCCACCTATTCCGACGGCACCGTCAATGCCACGGTGTATGAATTCGACCGTCTGCTGCCCCTTTGCATCGTGCTGGTGCTGTTCATCGCGGCGGCGGTGGCCGTGGGCGGCCGGACGGGGGTCAAATCCCTGGTGGCCCTGGCGGTGACGCTGGTGTGCCTGTTCGGCGTGCTGCTGCCGTCCCTGATGAAGGGTGCCAACACGCTGCTGATGACGTTTATCGTCTGTGCCTATGTGGCGGTGGTAAGCCTGACCATCGTAGGCGGCGTGCGGAAAAAGACCGTGTGCGCCATGCTGGGCGCCGTGGCGGGCACCGCCCTGGCCCTGCTGTTCGGCCTGCTGGCCCAGGGACTGACCCGCATCGACGGCCTGCGCATCGACGACGTGGAGCCCCTGCTGCAGCTGCGGCAGACCGGCACGCCCATCGGTCTGCGGGGCCTGCTGGTGGGCGGCATCGTCATCAGCGCCCTGGGCGCGGTGATGGACGTGACCATGGGCATTGCCTCCTCCCTGTCGGAGGTCCACGCCGCCAATCCGGAGCTGTCCCGGAGGGAGCTGTTCCGCTCCGGCATGAACATCGGCCGGGACATGGTGGGCACCATGACCAACACCCTGATCCTGGCGTTTCTGGGCAGCGGCTTTACCCTGATCCTGTACCTGTATTCTCTGGGACTGTCCCCCCGGCAGCTGCTGAGCTCGGCCTATGTATCCCTGGAGGTGGTCAGCGGCGTAGCCAGCAGCGTGGGCGTGATCCTGTCCATCCCGCTGACGGCGCTGATCACGGCAGAGGTCTTTACCCGGGAGAAGAAATCCGGAAAGAGCGCATAAGCATAGAAGGGTTCCCGCCCCCGACAGGCGGCGGACGGACAAAAATTTAAGTTAAATTACAGCTTCGGGGCGTATACTTACCGTATACGCCCCGGGATGCGTTGGGGGAAAACGAAGGGAGGTGCCCGGTGAAGGCGCTGGTAAAGGAATTGCTGCACCTGACGGAGGTGCGGCAGCTGACAGAGGATGTGCGCGGCGGCGTTTCGCCGGTGCTGGTCACCGGCGTGGGACCGGTCCACCGGGCCCAGGTGGAGGCGGCCCTGCACCGGGACAGCGGACGGCCCCTGTGGGTGCTGTGTGCCGACGAACGGGAGGCCCGGCGTCAGGCCGGTGACCTGGCCGTGCTCACCGGGGAGACGCCCCTGGTGCTCCCGGCCCGGGAGCTTCAGTGGCGGCCTATGGAGTCCAGCCGCCAGTGGGAAAACCAGCGGCTGGCGGCCCTGTACCGCCTGGCGGACAGCCCCGTGGTGGTCACTACCCCGGACGCGCTGGTGCAGCGGTGCATCCCGCCCCGGGTTCTGGAGCGGACGGCACTGACCCTGGCCGTGGGCCAGCAGTGGGACCTGAACGCCCTGACCCGGCGGCTGGCCGGAGCCGGATACACCCGGTGCGACCAGGTGGAGGGCCCGGGACAGTTCGCCCTGCGGGGCGGCATCCTGGACGTGTTCTCCCCGGGCATGGAGCAGCCGGTGCGCTGCGAATTTTTCGACGACGAGATCGACTCCCTGGGCATATTTGACGCCGCCACCCAGCGCCGGGTGGAAAACCGCCGGGAGGCGCTGCTGCTTCCGGCGGCGGAGGTATTGCCCGGCTGGGAGGAGCATACGGCGGAGGACGCCGCCGCCCGGCTGGAGGCCGCAGTAAAGCGCCTTGCCCGGAAGCAGGGCACCCAGGCCCTGCGGGACCTGCTGACCGCCGATGCCGCCCTGCTGCGCCAGGGGGTCACCCCCAACGGCGCGGACCGCTGCATGGCGGCGGTGTACCCGGAAAAGACCACCGCCCTGGACTATCTGCCCGCGGATGCCCTGATCTGCGTGGAGGACAGCGGCCGCACAGCGGAGGCCCTGCGGGGCTGGCTGTGGCAGCTGAAGGAGGACGTGTCCGCCGGAATGGAGGCGGGCTTTCTGGCCGGTGAGCTGGCGGATTTTGCCGCCTCGGAGCCGGAGCTGGCCCTGGGGCTGGAAAAGCATCCGGTGGTGCAGCTGGACGGTCTCACCACCGGGCGGCAGCTGCTGCAGCCCCGGGACCTTCTCCAGCTGACGGCCAAGCAGCTGTCCAGCTACGGCGGCTCCCTGGAGCTGGCCTGCACGGACCTGACCCACTATCTCACGTCGGGCTACCGGGTGATGGTGCTGTGCGGCGGCGAGGTCCGGGCCCGGAACCTGCAACAGCTACTGGCGGAGCGGAAGATCCCCGCCACGGTGGACCTGACCGGGGAGAAGGCCCCGGAAAAGGGCACGGTGCTCATTGCCGTGGGAGCCCTGTCCGCCGGGTGCGAATATCCGGAGGGGCGGCTGGCGGTGCTGACGGAGGGGCAGCTGACCACGCCCCTGTCCGGCCGGGCCAAAAAGCCCCGGCCCAGGCGGGACAGCAATCAGCAGAAGCTCCAGTCCTACACGGACCTGACCCCCGGGGACCTGGTGGTCCACGCCCATCACGGCATCGGCCGGTTCGTGGCCATGCTGCGCATGCCGGTGGACGGGGTGGAAAAGGACTATATCAAGATCGCCTACGCCGGGCAGGACGTGCTGTACGTTCCGGCCACGTCTCTGGACCTGGTCAGCAAGTACATCGGCCCCGGCGAGGACAACGAGCGCACCAAGCTCAATAAGCTGGGGGGCACCGAGTGGGCCAAGACCACCCGCAAGGCCAAGGCCGCCGCCAAGGACCTGGCCGAGGGCCTGATCCGGCTGTATGCCCAGCGCCAGCGGCTGGCAGGCCATGCCTTCTCGCCGGACAGCCCCTGGCAGCAGGAGTTTGAGGACGCCTTCCCCTACACGGAGACCGACGACCAGCTCCAGGCCATCCGGGACATCAAGGCCGATATGGAGCAGCCCCGGCCCATGGACCGGCTGCTGTGCGGCGACGTGGGCTATGGCAAGACCGAGGTGGCCCTGCGGGCGGTGATGAAGTGCATTCTGGACGGCAAGCAGGCCGCCATTCTGGTGCCCACCACCGTCCTGGCCCAGCAGCACTATGCCACGGCGGTGAACCGGTTCCGGTCCTTCCCGGTGAACATCGAGGTGCTCTCCCGGTTCCGGACCCCCGCCCAGGTGCGGGACATTCTGGCCCGGACCCAGGCGGGAAAGGTGGACCTGCTGATCGGCACCCACAAGCTTCTGCAGAAGGACCTGCAATTTCACGACCTGGGGCTGCTGGTCATCGACGAGGAGCAGCGCTTCGGCGTTACCCACAAGGAAAAGCTCCGGGAGCGGGCCCGGCAGGTGGACACCCTGACCCTGTCCGCCACCCCCATTCCCCGGACCCTGAATATGGCCCTGTCCGGCATCCGGGACATGAGCACCATCGAGGAGCCGCCCCACGACCGCCAGCCGGTGCAGACCTATGTAATGGAGCACGAGTGGCCCGTCATTGCCGAGGCCATCCGCCGGGAGCTGAGCCGGGGCGGCCAGGTATATTACCTGCACAACCGGGTGGAGAACATCGAGTCCACCGCCGGACGCCTGCGGCAGTGGCTGGGGGAGGATGCGGCCATCGGCATTGCCCACGGCAAAATGGCCGAGCGGGAGCTGAGCTCCGTCATGCAGCAGATGGCCGACGGCGAGATCCAGGTGCTGGTGTGCACCACCATCATCGAGACCGGCATCGATATCCCCAACGTCAACACCCTGATCATCGAGGACGCGGACCGGCTGGGCCTGTCCCAGCTGCACCAGATCCGGGGCCGCATCGGCCGCAGCGCCCGCCGGGCATATGCCTATCTGACCTATCGCCCCGGCAAGGTGCTGACGGAGGTGGCCGGCAAGCGCCTGTCCGCCATCCGGGAGTATGTGGCCTTCGGCTCCGGCTTCCGCATTGCCATGCGGGACCTGGAGATCCGCGGGGCGGGGAACCTGCTGGGCCCGGAGCAGTCCGGCTATCTGATGAGTGTGGGCTACGACATGTATCTGCGGCTGCTGAACGACGCGGTGCTGGAGCAGCAGGGGAGGGGAAAGGACATCCGCCCCGACTGCTCGGCGGACCTGGCCACCTCCGCCCACATTCCGGAGCGGTATGTGCCCTCCGCCCACCAGCGCATGGACCTGTACCGCCGCATGGCGGCCATCCGCACCACGGAGGAGGCGTCGGACCTGGTGGACGAGCTGACGGACCGCTACGGCGATCCGCCCAAGCCGGTGATGGCCCTGCTGGACGTGGCCCTGCTGCGGGCTGCCGCCGCCGAGGTGTTCATCACCGATATCACCCAGAGGGCCGGTGTGGTGGCCTTCACCTTTGACAGCCGCGTGGACGTACCCAGCCTGATGGCCGTGTGCTCCATGCCCGGCTACCGCAATCGCCTGCGTCTGTCCGCCGGGGAGCCTCCCCGGCTCCGACTGCACCTGGCCCCCGGGGAGGACGCCCTCTCCGCTGCCGGGAAGCTGACGGAGGAGCTGCGGCTGAAAAAAGAAGAGCTGGGCAAAGCTGCCCGGGAAGGAGATAACTTATGAAAAAAGCATGGATCCGTCTGGCCGCCTCGGTGGTCCTGTCCGCACTGCTGGTGGTGGGCATTTCCGCCAGCGGTATCCTTACCAACGGCCACCGCACCGACGGCCTGTTCTATCAGGCCAGCGGCATCCGGCCCGACGCCGAGCTGCTGACCGTCAACGGAGAGACCATTGACGCCGAGGAGTATCTGTATTGGCTGGCCTATGACTGTGAGTATCTGGCGTACAACGTTCAGGACCTTGACTTTGACGCAGAGCTGTCCGACGGAATGACCTACGGGGCCTATGCCAAGCAGGACGCCCTGGAGACCGTGAAGCTGTACGCCGTGGTCCGCCAGTGGGCCAAGCGGGGGAATGTGACCCTGTCCGACGCCGACCGGGAGGCCCTGGAAAACCAGCGCCAGCAGTATATCACCTATTACGGCAGCCAGGAGGCCTACAGCAAGCAGATCCAGGGCATGGGCGTGTCGGAGGCCATGTTCGACGCCATCAGCCGGGGCTATTACCTGTATGCCGGGGTGCGTCAGGCGTTCTGTACCCCCGGCAGCGCTCTGTACCCTGCCCAGGAGGACATTGACGCCCTGGCCCGGCAGAAGGGCTATGCCACCAGTCTGCTGCTGTACTGGCCTCTGGACGGCCAGGATGACGACAACACCCGCCTGGCGGCCGAGAGCTTTGCCCAGCAGCTGCGGGACGCCCAGGACGTTACCGCCGCATATCTGGACCTGGCGGGCCAGCTGGGCATGGAGGACGTGACGGAGGCCGGCGTCACCGCCTCTGCCGGGGACATGGGCGAGACCCTGGCCGCCGCCGTGTCGGCGCTGGAGCCCGGCCAGGTCAGCGATGTCATCGACACCGGCAGCGCCCTGTATGTGGCCGTGGGCAAGGAGCTGGACCAGTCCGCCGTGGTCAATGCCCTGTTTGAAACGCAAATCAAGGCCGCCGTGGCCGACGCAAAGGTGGAATACAACACCCGCCTGTTCAACAAGCTGGACCCCGGCGCCTTTTATACCAGGCTCCAGGAGGCCCGTTCGGCTCTCTCCTGAGGAAAACAGTTTGTTAATTTTTAGTCAAACTAACAAAGGAACCGGGTTATTTCCTGTTCAGTCCTACGATTTTTCAGCGCAGAGCAATTCTGGGGGTTGACTATTCGACCGAAAATGACTACGATATAGGTACAGAGTAGAACCCCAAAACCAAATGTAGGAGGATAATTCCATCATGAAAGATCTGTATGTCGTCAATTGCTGCCGTACCGCTATCGGCTCCTTCGGTGGTTCCCTGAAGAACACCCCCGCCGCCGAGATGGGCGCCGTGGTGGTGAAGGAGGCCCTCAAGCGTGCCAATATCGCCCCCGAAAACGTGGATGAGGTTATGTTCGGCTGCATCCTGACCGCTGCCCAGGGCCAGAACGTTGCCCGCCAGGTGGCCATCAAGGCCGGTATCCCCTATTCCGTTCCCGCTTACACCGTGGGCATGGTCTGCGGCTCCGGCATGAAGTCTGTCATCGAGGGCGCCCGCTCCATCCTGGCCGGCGATTCCGACGTGGTGGTCTGCGGCGGTACCGAGAACATGAGCGCCGCTCCCTTCGCCTCCATGGACGCCCGCTGGGGCGCTCGCATGGGCGACAAGAAGCTGGTGGACACCATGATCAAGGACGGCCTGTGGGACGCCTATAACAACTATCACATGGGCACCACCGCCGAGAACATCAACGATATCTGGGGCATCACCCGCGAGGAGCAGGACGCCTTCGCCGCCGCTTCCCAGCAGAAGACCGAGGCCGCCCAGAAGGCCGGCCGCTTCGACGACGAGATCGTCCCCGTGATGGTCAAGGTCAAGAAGGAAATGGTCCCCTTCGCCAAGGATGAGTATCCCAAGGCCGGCGTCACCAAGGAAGGCATTGCCAAGCTGCGCGGCGCCTTCCCCGTCAGCCCCGAGTCCCCCAATCCCCAGGTGGTGAACACCTTCGAGCTCACCGGCATCCAGGATGCCGCTGACAAGGGCCAGCCCCGCGTCACCGCTGCCAACGCCTCCGGCATCAACGACGGCGCTGCCGCCATCGTGCTGGCTTCCGGCGAGGCTGTGGAGAAGTACGGCCTGAAGCCCATGGCCAAGCTCATCGGCTGGGGCCAGGGCGGCGTGGATCCCAAGATCATGGGCGTGGGCCCCGTGCCCGCTTCCCGTCAGGCTCTGAAGAAGGCCGGCCTGACCATCGAGGACATGGACCTGGTGGAGGCCAACGAGGCCTTTGCCGCCCAGTCCATCGCCGTGGCCCGCGAGCTGCACTTCGACATGAGCAAGGTCAACGTCAATGGCGGCGCCATCGCTCTGGGCCACCCCGTGGGCGCTTCCGGTGCTCGTATCATCGTCACCCTGCTGCACGAGATGCAGAAGCGTCCCGAGGCCAAGCGCGGCCTGGCCACTCTGTGCATCGGCGGCGGCATGGGCGTTGCCACCATCTACGAGAAGTGCTGAACAGCCCAGCGGCTTAACGCAAACGAATAAAAATCTCCCCGGCAGCCAGTCTGCCGGGGAGATTTTTTACCCGCTTCGCCTGCATGGCGGCAGTAGCGAGGCCATATACTGGGTGCTGCAGGGCAGTGTGCGCCGGTAATGGACAATGCGGCGCGATACTGTACAACGAACGAGAGACTTATCGGGAGAAAAATGTTGATTTTCCGGGTTGACAGACGAGTCTAAACGTGATAAAGTACACGATACTGGGTCGCTGGGCCCTTATGGGTGACGAAATGCCCCAAATGTTTACAAATTTTTCAAACTTTTTATGATATAATACCCTGGGAAGTGGGTTTGAGGCCCCGCACCTGACAGGAAGGGATGCGCCGGGCCCGACGATGAAAAAAGAATTTTTCCAAGTATCTAAAAAGGTAGTTTCTGCGGTAAAGGAGCGCAGTGTGCTATGTGGATGCCGTCTCTTGATCTGGCGGGGGGCCTGTGGGCCCGGGCGCGCCGGACTTTGTATACATTTTTTTCCCGGCTTAGCCGGTATGCACAGCGGTTCTGGCTGAGCCGCGCATATTTTCCCGTACTGCTGACGGTGGCGGGGGCGTTTATGGCTGCGGGGCAGCCGGTCTATGGTGTGGTGGCCCTGGGCTGCATCGTCATCTGGCTACTGGCCGCCTGCCCGGATCTGTTGGCTCCGGTGTGCCCGTTTTTCATGGCGTTTCTCATGTCCACCCAGTGCTACGGGCAGCTGGCGGACTTCTTGCCCTGCGCGGCCCTGGTGCCGCCGCTGGTGCTGGCGCTTCTGTGGCACTTTGCCGTGTGGCCGGTGACGCTTCGCCTGGGCCGCAGCGGCATGGGTCTGGCCCTGGTGTCCATCGCCACCCTGTTGGGCGGCTGCGACGTGATCTCCCGGAAGCAGGCCGTGGAGCCTCTGTCCCTGTACTATACCCTGGGCCTGGGGGTGGGGATGCTGGTGCTGTATGTGCTGTTCCGCTCCCACCTGACAGAGAAGCGGACCTATGACCTGCACCGGCGGTTTGCCGGGATTTTCTGCGCCCTGGGCATGTGCATGGCTCTGGCGGTGCTGCTGGCCTATCTGAAGGCGTGGCTGGCAAACGGAGCCGTGGTCGGTGTGCTGTATCTGTCCTATCGGAACTTTGCCACATCCGTTCTGCTGACGGCGCTGCCTATGCCGTTTTATCTGAGCCTGAAGCACCGGGGCCATCTGGTCACCGGCGGGGTGATGGCTCTGGCCCTGGCACTGACGGGCAGCCGCAGCGCGCTGCTGTTCGGCGCGGTGATCCTGGCCCTGTGCGGCGTGTATCTGATGCGTCACGGCGTCATCAGCCGCCGGTGCCTGACGGCCCTGGCCGTGGCCGCCGGGATCGCTGTTCTGGCAGCGGGCCCCGTGGTGCTGCAATGGGTGCTCCATAGCCGTATGGGCGAGGACATCCAGGACAGCAACTCCGACCGGCTCCAGTTTCTGGCCCGGGCGGTGGATGATTTCCTGCGGCATCCGGTATTCGGCATCGGCCTGTGCAGCACCCGGAACGCCGATGTGTTCAGCGGCGTAGAGGGCAGCATGGTGTTCTACCACAACAGCGTGGCCCAGGTCATGGGCAGTATGGGCCTGGTGGGCATCGTAGCCTACGGACGGCTGCTTCACGACCGCATTGCTCTGCTGCGGGAGGGTGGCCGCGACCCGTTCATGCAGGCGCTGGCCGTGTCGTATCTGGGCATGGTGCTGATCTCCCTGTGCAATCCCGGCGAGTTCTGCCCCTTCCCCAACGCTGCCATGATGGTGATGCTGTTTGCTCAGGCGGAGGAGGCCGTGGGAGACGTGGCTGTCCCTGTGCGGCAGCTGCTGGTGCGTCATCTGGGCGCTCCCGCAGGGTTCCTGCAGTTTTGAAAACGTAGTTATAACATAGTAAAATGCGGTGCAGTCCCTTTTCGGAGACTGCACCGCATTTTACTTTACACATTATTCGCCGTTGTCCCGCAGGTATTGCAGCCGCCGGAAGCTGCGCCGGGCCAGCAGAAAGCCCACAACCGCCAGCAGCAGGCACGCTGCTCCCAGCAGGAAGGTCCGGGCGTCCAGGGCCGCATGTTCGCATAGGAAGGAGAAAATGCGGTACGCCCCCATGACCAGCAGAATACCCAGCACCAGCAGGGCCACCAGCACGGTCATATCCGTGCACTCGTCGATCCGTTTCATATGCCCCTCCTCAGTCCGTTACCGCCACGTCCAGGCCGAACTCCTCCGGCAGGAACCGGGGGCACACGTTGCCGCTGGTGCAGATGGTGGAGGCGGCCAGCCGGGTGCCGATCTCGCAGGATTCGGCCAGCGTCTTGCCATAGGTCAGGCCGATGGTAGCTCCGGCAAAGAAGGCGTCTCCCGCGCCGGTGGTGTCCTTCACGTCCACCTTGCGGCCTGGACAGGCCCCCTGGTCCCCGTCACAGCTGGCATACACGGCCCCCTGGGCCCCCATGGTAACGATCATCCGGGGAATCCGGGCGCTGCGGATCTTCAGGGCCAGGATCTTTTGCAGCTCCTCCGGGGTCTTTTCGCTGTAATCGTCGGAGAACAGAATGCCCATCTCCTGCTGGTTGCACACAAAGCAGCTGGTCTGCTGCAAGAAGTCCCGGCGCTCCACGGCAATGCTCATGTTGGACACCACGGCGTATACGTCCTTTTGGTACTTCCTGGCGTACTGGAACACCCGCTTGACGATCTCCTTGTCCATGTCGATCTCCAGGGCGATGCTGTCGGCGTCCCGGAAGATCTCGTCCCCCTTTTCGTCCAGCAGGGCGATCAAGGGCCGCAGGTCCGGGCGCTTGCTGATGGCGGCGCACACGTCCCCCTGGTTGTCGAACACCGCCAGCCAGGTGCCCATGCCGTCGGGAGTGGACAGTACATAGTCGGTGTTCACCTTGTGATTTTTCAGCTGGCGCACCACGTCGGAGCCCAGGCCGGTGTCATCCACCAGGCTCACAAACGTTGGGCGCAGCTCCACGTTGGCGATGTCCTCCACCACGTTGCGGCTGACGCCGCCGGGGACCTGCTCCACCCGGCCCACATTGCGCCCGCCGGGGATATAGGTGGACGTGGGATATCCCTTGATGTCCACAAAAACGGCGCCCAGCACCACGATTCCCATAAAAACGTCCTCCTGCGACTATATTTTCTTCATTATACCGCCTGGGGACCGTTTGGGCAAGCCCTTTCGGCGCATTTGTCTTGACGGGCCCCGGCTCTGGCGGCATAATAGAGGCAGTATACAAAAATTTTTCCCCTTTTCCGCGAAACCGCCGGGATTTTTTGACGGGATGACAGGCAGAAGCAACTCGAAAGGAGAATGTCACCATGGAGGACCGCGACATCGTGACCCTGTACTGGCAGCGGGATGAGGAGGCCATCCGCCAGACGGACCGGCAGTATGGCCGGTATCTGTCGTCCATCGCCTTCCACATCCTGGCGGACCGGGAGGACAGCCGGGAGACCGTCAACGACACCTATCTGCGGGCATGGGGCTCCATGCCGCCCCACCGGCCCCGGGTGCTGTCCACCTATCTGGGCCATATCACCCGGCAGCTGTCCATCGACCGATGGCGGGCCCGGGGCCGGGTGAAGCGGTCGGCCTACGCCGTGTCCCTGGAGGAGCTGGGGGACTGCGTATCCGGCCGGGACACGCCGGAGGAGGCCCTGGACCTGCGGGAGCTGGGCCGGGCCGTGGGCGACTATCTCCGGACGCTGCCGCTTCCCGCCCGCCGGGCGTTTCTCTGCCGCTATTACTATGCCGACTCCCTGGCGGAGACGGCACGGGTCTGCGGCATCAGCGTACCGGCGGTCAAGAGTCAGCTGTACCGCACCCGCCAGGGGCTGCGGACATATCTGGAAAAGGAGGGCTTTGACGTATGAACCCGGAACAGCTCAGCGACGCCATGAATGAATTGCCCCAGGAGCTTTTGGAGGAGACCCAGGCCGCCCGGTCCCGGCGGAGGCCGCGATGGAAGCCGCTGGCCGCGGCGGCAGCGTGTCTGCTGCTGGCGGCGGGAGCCTGGGCGCTGGCAGGCCGCCCGGCGGAACCCGCCCCGGACCCGGAGCCCGGGGACCTGCCGGTGCTGACCATCGACAGGGACTACAGCGGCATGGGAGATTACCCGCTGTCGGCGGAGGAATTTGCCGCCTATGACGGCGGACCGTGGCAGGAGGGCATGGAGCTTGCCGCCCTGCCGGTATTCCGCAACACCACCCGCATGGACGTGGCCAACGGCTTCCGCACCGGCGGCGGAGACTATGCGCAGCTGCGGCGGACCATGGAGCAGCTGGCTGCGGCGGCGGGGGCGGACGTGGCCCAGTCTGCCGTGGAGGTCCGGGTGCCGGACGAGACGGTGCAGGCCGCCATGGAGGACGCCTGGGCCGGGGAGACCTGGCAGTGCGGCGTGACGTTTGCCGTCAGAGGGGGTCCCACAGAGCTGGCGCTGACGTGGAAGGATGTCACCGTGACCGTGGGGGAGAGTGGAGAGCTGTGGGTGAAGCTTTCCCGGCCGGAGCTGGCGGCTCTGACACCTGACGCTGCGGCGGCGTGGCTGCTGGAGCAGTACGGGGCCGTTTTCGGGGAGCAGACCCGGTATTTTATGGCCGCCCGGGACAGCGGCGGCTGTTCCCTGTATTTCTACCGGCCGGAGGAGGACCTGACCCAGGGCATCCTTCAGCGCAGCATCCTGAAAACGTGGGTCCGGCTGTCCGGCGGCAGCTGTGAGCTCCGGCTGTATCGGCCGGAGCTGTCCGACGCCAACACGGTGGGAGCTTATCCGCTGGTGACTGTGGACCAGGCCCGGCAGCGGCTGGCGGCGGGGCAGCACCTGTCTGCCTGGGAGCCCTTCCCGGGGGAGGACCGGGTCAAGCGGGTGGACCTGCAATACCTGGCCCGGCAGACGGACCGGTACTTCATGCCCTACTATGTGTTCTGGGTGGAATGTGACGACGGGGAGCAGGGCGTGTGCTATCGCCCTTATTACGTTCCGGCGGTGGCGGATGCCTATATTGCCGGCATGCCCCAAAGCCCCACCGGGGCGGCATAATGCTGCATATCGCTGGTTTCTGGGATATGGGCTGCTGGATACCCATGCGATTTTCACTCTGATACGGGCATTTTTCCCCAAATTGCAAGAAAGACCCCCTGCTTTTGCCGCGTGAAAGCAGGGGGCCTTTGGCATATTTTTTACCGGCTGGCGGCATATAACTCTTTAGGCTTCGCCGTTTGCCGCCTTCGCGCGCCTCACATCGCCAGCGCGATCCACCTGATCTGTGACCCATTGGCCCAGCATCGGGAGGAGCCGTTGGTCCGCAGGCGGAAGGAGCTGGCGGTGATCTGGTCCGCCACGCAGGTGGTTGCCGCCGCTGCTAAGGTGTCGCCCGCTCCGCCGCCGCTGGAGTTGATGCACTGGGCAGCTGATTTGTTGGTCCGCACCCCCGGCACCAGACCGGAGGCGAAGTTGACTGCATATCCGCACACCACGTTATAGGTGGCCGTGCTGTCAAAGGTGGGGGTGTTCTCCACCCGCAGGAAGATCAGGGATGGCACTGTGCCCAGATTGTGGGTGACGGTCTCGTATACGGCGTTTGTTACCGTCTTTCCCAGCGTTACAGTGCCCTGGGCCATTTTCAGCGTACCGGTGACCTTTCCCCCGGCCACATACGCCGTCAGACCCGCCAGGATGTCGCCCGCCGTGGCCGTGGCGTCGCCGGTATCCACTCCGCCGCCGGTGACGATGCCGCCGATGGCCTCCGGGAAATCCTCGGCGGCAAGGGGCGCAATACCGCCGGTCTTGCTGCGGATGGCGTCTGCAATAGCGCTCAGCAGAGCGCTCAGGGTGCTGTATTTTCCCATCAGTAGCTCGCCTCCATTGCCGCGCCGACGGCCGCCGTGATAGCGGCGCCGACCTGTGCCGCCGTCTGGTAGCCCTTGCCTGTCACGGTGGATTCCACCTGTGCCGCCGTCTGGTACCCGCTGTCATTGGTGATCTCGGAGGTCTTGACAGGCACACGGGTGTTCAGCTTCCGCACATACACCAGACCGTTGGCCAGCATGGGCGTGACCTCATAGCTGGCGTTTCCGGTCAGTGCGGCGGAGTTGGCGGAGCTGCCGCCGGGGACGTCGCCCACAAACGTAATGCCTGCCGACACCGTGGTGTACAGCTGTACCTCCGTGGCCGTGGTGTTCACCACCCGGAAGGGATTCACGTTGCCATAGGTATACGGGATGAACACCCGGGCCTTGGCACTGAGGGCCGTACCCAGCACCAGCGCCTTGTCGCACAGCAGCAGCTTGTAACTCTCGCTGCTGCCGCCGGTGGTCAGGTGTTCGTTGAGGTTCACCACCGTGTCCTGCAAATTGTCCACCGTCAGCTGATTGCCGGAATACCAGGTTTCCTCCGCCGGGTTCCGGCTGAGAAAGCCGGTGATAACGGCCTTGCCAATGGAGGTGTTGACGGCGCTCTGAACGGACAGCGTTCCCTTTATGCTCACCGCCGGGTCGTCCTCCACCGTCACGCCGTCCATGCGCAGGTTTTCAATGTCCAGCGGGATAATGACCCGTTTGGCGCTCTTGTTGACGACGTACAGCTGCCTGATCCGCAGGCTCCCCTTGCCGGACAGCCGCAGCGTGGGATTGGTCTCCCCGGATTTCTGAGTATGCCGCCAGCCGTCCACGCGGACGTCGAAGGTGCCGCCTGCGGCGCTGCTGGTGTAGATTATGGTCTTGGCGTCCGTCTCGATGTTCCGCAGGGTCAGCACGCCGGGCAGGGTAGCCTTGGTGGTGTACAGTGCGAAGCCGCCGATACCATTGTTCAGCATCCGCACGTTTTCGATGGTGATGTTGGTGGCCGTGCCCAGATTGGGCTCCACGTCGATGCCGTACTGGGGCGCCGTGCGGTCGGTGCAGGTGAAGTCACAGTCCCGCACCACCACGCCGTCCGCCTCGATAATGGACAGGCCGTTGCGGCTGCATTTGTAGGTGCGGATCCGCTCCAGCGTCACGTTCTGAGAGATCTCATCCATGGTCCCGTTGCCGCCTACGCACACGCCGTCGCCCCAGGTGTACCGGATATTCACATCGCTGACATGGACGTTGTGGCTGTTGACGATACGGATGCCGTGACCGCTCTCACCGGTGGTGGCCGTGTGGGACTCCCGGTCGCCGATGATGGTCAGCCTGCCCTCAACGGTGACGTTGTTCACGTTGTGGATGTTCAGCACGGCGTAGAAATCGTAGCCATTGGCGGTGAGCTGAAGGGTAGCGGCGTCGAAAAGCAGCCGCTGCCCGCTGTGTACCGTCAGGGCGGCAAAGAAATTGTTGTCCGCCGTGGTCGCGCTGACCTTGTAGGTCCCGGTGGGGAACAACACGGCGGAGATACCCCGTGTGCTGGCCGCATCCAGCGCCGCCTGGATGGCCGCCGTGTCGTCGGTGGTGCTGTCGCCCTTAGCTCCGAAATCCCGGACGTTGAGCATGTCCCGGTACTTTTTCCGCCACCCGGTGGGCTTGCCGTCTGCATCCACGGCGGACACCATGATCTGGTCATCCGCCGCCAGACCAGACAGTCCCATGGCGGCAGCTACGTTGGCCGCCGTCACGTCAGACAGCTGGTTCAGCTTGGCCATGACCTGGGCATACACGTCCTTTGCCGGTGCGGCGGGAGGACCGCCTGCCGTGGTGATCGCGTCCAGCACGCGGAAATCCGCGCCCCGGCTGGTGTGGACATCCCCGGCAAACAGACCGATCGACACCCATCCTGCCGTATTCTGCACGGGCAGCCCGGCAGAATTTCCGGTGAACACCACGTCCTGATGGGTGCCGTCCGGAAGCTGCACCCGCATGGTTTTTGTGTCAAACGATGCCCATTCCTCGTCCAGATCCCACAGCACCGTGTAGTCGCTGTTGCCGCAGACAATGGTTCCCGTTCCGCTGGCCCGCTTGTTCCTGATTGTAATTTTCAATTCAGGCATGTACATCATCTCCCTTCGCATATATCCACACACTGCCGGGAGTTATACACGGCGTTGCCTGTTTGCCTGCGGCGGAGCGGGCGTTTTTGCACAGCGGAGGGAGCGGCTGCTCATGCGTCATTTCCGACGAGCCCGTGTCCGGAAAAGCGAATTATTGGAACGCTGGAATACAAGCGGAGGTAAATTACATGTATGACCTAAAAATATAGCGTATTATCACGCGCCAACCCTTTTGAAATTTGATATAGAAAAACTTGCATTATCTGCCAGAATATGTTACTATTTGTAGGAAATGCAAAGCAGAGAATATGTCCTTGGAAAGAGAGATGTGGAATAGATGGAAAACAGTGCCGTGGTGAATCAGACTGGCTCGTTTTGTCCGGTGGGTTCTGCCCTCAGGGTCCCGCCGTTAGGATACCGTATGGTAAAGCGGGCCTTTGATCTGACCGCGGCACTTATTTTATCGGTGCTGCTGGCAGTGCCTGCGGCCATACTGATGCTGCTGATCCGCCTGGATTCTCCAGGACCGGCAATTTTCCACCAGGAGCGCCTGGGAAAAAACGGAAAGCCATTTATGATCCTGAAGCTGCGCTCCATGCGGCTGGACGCGGAAAAGAATGGCCCCCGATGGGCGGAGCGGAACGACAGCCGCTGCACGCGTTTGGGCAGCTTTCTCCGCAGATCCCGGCTGGACGAACTGCCTCAGCTCTGGAATATTTTGCATGGAGAAATGAGCTTTGTGGGACCGCGTCCGGAGAGGGCGTATTTTTATGACCAATTTGAAAAGACGATACCCGGGTTTCGGAACCGTTTGGCTGTCATACCGGGGCTGACTGGCCTGGCGCAGGTCAACGGTGGGTACGATTTAAGTCCTGACCAGAAGATCGTCTTTGACATGAAATACATCGAAAACTGTTGCGTGGGGATGGACCTGTCCTGTATGCTGAAAACGGTAAGACTGGTGTTTACCCACGAGGGTGCACGGTAAAGAAAATGAAGATTGCAATACTTGCAAACGACACGACGTATACATATAATCTGCGCGGCGCGCTGCTCCGGCGGCTCCTTGCCGCCGGCCACCGGGTGACCGTTATCAGCCAGCTGCGTGGGTTTTGTCCGGAGCTGGAGGCCATGGGCTGCACGCTTATCGGCATTGACAACGACCGCCACGGGAAAAATCCCCTTCAGGACGGAAGGCTCCTGCTGCGCTATCTGTCCATCCTGCGGCAGGAGCAGCCGGAGGCGGTGCTTTCCTTCAACATCAAGCCCAATATATACGGCGGCATGGCCTGCCGGCATCTGGGCATCCGGTTTCTGCCCAACGTCACCGGCCTGGGGACGGCCCTGGAATATCCGGGCCCGCTGCAGGCACTGACCTGTGCGCTGTACCGGATAGGCGTTTCCCGGGCAGACTGCATTTTCTTCCAGAATCGCTCCAATCAGGATTTCTTCGCATCGCGCCGTCTGATCTCCCCCGGTACCCGGAGCGTTCTGCTGCCCGGCTCCGGGGTGGACTTGGGCGCGTTTTCCCCGCTTCCGTATCCCCGGGGAGACACGGTTCATTTCTTGTTCGTGTCCCGGATCCTGAAGGAAAAGGGCATTGACCTCTATCTGCATGCGGCCAGAGCCATCCGCCGCACCCATCCGGAGGCCGTGTTCCACGTCTGCGGCTGCTGCGACGATCCGGCGTACCGGGCCGTTATGGAAAGCGCCGTCCAGGCAGGCGACATCGTGTATCACGGGGAGCAGCGGGATATGCGGCCGTTTTACGAAATGGCCTGCTGCGTCGTCCACCCGTCCTATTACCCGGAGGGCATGGCCAATGCCCTGCTGGAGGCCGCGGCCTGCGCCCGGCCCATCATCACCACAGACCGCAGCGGCTGCGCGGAGACCGTGGAGGACGGCCGGACCGGCCTTCTGATCCCCATCCGGGACCAGGATGCCCTGACGGCGGCGCTGGAGCGGTTTCTCTCCCTGCCCTGGGAACAGCGGTGTGACATGGGCCGGCTGGGCCGGGAAAAGATGGAGCGCGAGTTCGACCGCGCCATCGTGGCGGACCGCTATATGCAGGTCCTGTTTCCTCAGAAAACCATCACCAAGGAGCGTCAGGCCATTGGACTATAAAAAGATCATCCGCAGCCGGGCGGCCCGGGAAAACATCCTGCGGGCCCTGGCCTTTATTCCCGACGAGGCCATGCTGCGCATCCAATACCGGATCAAGACCGGCCGGGCGCTGCACCTGAAGCATCCCACCCGCTTCACGGAAAAGCTGCAATGGTACAAGCTGTATTATCGGGACCCGGACATGCTCCGCTGCGTGGACAAGTATGAGGTGCGTGCATATCTCCGGGAGCGGGGCTTTCAGGACCTGCTGCCCCGGTGCTTCGGCGTATTTGACAGTCCCGACCTGCTGCCTGTGCCGCAGCTGCCGGACCGGTTTGTTTTGAAGGATACCCTGGGCAGCGGCGGAAACGCCGTCCTGCTTTGTCCCGATAAAGACCGGGCCGATTGGCGCGCCATCCGGAAGACTGCCGCCGGCTGGTGTGCCACGCCGCTGGTCCGGGACGGCGGCCGGGAATGGCCGTACTACTCCGGAAAGCCGCACCGGATCCTGGCGGAGGAGTATTTGCAGCCGGCCGCCGGGCCGCTGACGGATTATAAGTTCTTTTGCTTCGGCGGCAAATGCGCCTTTGCCTATGTCTGCACCGGACGCCATAACGGCAGCGCGGTGGAAATACACATTGTGTCGCCGTCGTATGAGAAGCTGCCGGTCGTCCGAGTAGGCGACGAACCGTCGGACCGGCTGCCGGACCGGCCGGAGAACTTTGGGGAGATGGTCCGGCTGGCGGAGGCCATCAGCGCGCCGTTTCCCCATGTGCGGGTGGATCTGTACAATGTGGACGGGCTCATCCGGTTCGGCGAGCTGACTTTTTTCAATGCCAGCGGATACATGCTCTATGAGCCGGACTGCTTTGATAGGGAGATAGGGGAGCGGTTTTCGCTTCCGCAGCGGAGAGAACGACCCAGGGGAGGGGCATCATGAGAGCGCTGCTGGCAACGCAATTTTCCATCGTGCCGCACGGCGGCCGGTACTATACCAAATCTGCCTTTGCCGCCATCCTGCGGCGGTATGGCGCGGCCTTTGGCCCGCTGACGCTCTGCGTCCCTGTGAAGCAGACCTGGTCCCCCCTGCTGGAGGACGTTACGGAGGCCGTTTCCCAGATGGTGCCCGTTTCCCGGAACGACAGCATTCTGCGCCGGCAGCGGCGAGAGATGACCCGCGCCATCCGGGAGAGTGACCTGGTCATCGTGCGCTGCCACTCCTTTGTGGCCTTTTGGGCCTCGGACCTGGCACACCGCCTGAAAAAGCCCGTGCTTGCCGAGGCTATGTCCTGCCCCTGGGACGCCATGTGGAACCACGGGCCCCTGGGTAAGCTCATCGCCCCCTATATGTTTCTGAAAATGCGCCGGGTCATGGCCCGGGCGGACTATGCGCTTTATGTGACGCAGGAATTTCTGCAGCGGCGTTACCCGTGCCGGAATCCCTGGATCGGCGCGTCCAATGTGGCGCTGCCTGCACCGTCGGAGGAGGTCCTGACCCGCCGACTGGCGCATATCGCGGCCCAGGACCCGTCCCGGGTGACGCTGATGACCTGTGCGGCGGTGAATGTTGCCCATAAGGGGCATCGATTTGTCATTCGTGCCATTCCGCAGCTCAACGCCATGGGTATCCGGGTGCGGTATTTCTGCGTGGGTCAGGGAGATCCCCATGTCCTGCAAAGCCTGGCAGCCCGGTGCGGCGTATCGGACCAGGTGGTCTTTACCGGTGCCCTGCCCCATGAGGAGATATTCTCCATGCTGGATACCTGTGATATTTATGTGCAGCCCAGTCTCCAGGAGGGGCTGCCCCGGGCGCTGATCGAGGCCATGAGCCGCGGCTGCCCCTGCATCGGTGCGCGGACTGCCGGCATCCCGGAGCTGCTGCCGGAGGAATGCCTGACCCCCAGAGGGTCCGCCGGGGCCATTGCCGGTGCGGTTTCCGCCATGCTCCGGAGCGATTTGTCCCGATACGCCTGCGAGAGCTACCGGACCGCCCTGGCCTATCAGGGCCCGGTGCTGGATGCCCGCAGAAACGCCTTTTTTGACCGGATCCGGCTGGAGGTTGCCTCCGCCAGCGGGGGAGAGTGCTCATGAATCAGCATCGCCGCATAGGTCTGACGGACGCCGCGTCCTTTCTTTTGGCCATTTATTATTTGTGGTATCAGCTCCCCTTTATGCGTGCGACGTTTCAGGCGGAGCGCTATAAGTACCTGTTTTTTGCCTGCTTTGCGGCAGGTATCCTGCTGCTGTGCGCCGCCCGGCTGGAGAATTGCCGGATGCGTGTGCGGCTGACCCTCCGGGTGTCTGTGCTGACGCCGGTGCTGCTCTATATGGCCGTTATGGCCGTGTGCTATCTTCTGCACGCCGGCGACGCCGCCCGGCATATCCGCGTCAGCTTTTCCTTTTGGGGCACGCTGCTGGTATACCGACTGTTCTCCTTTGACCGCAGGGCCCAGGTACGCTTCGGGCGGTATCTGCTGTTCCTGTTCCTGCTGACGGCGCTGACATCCGCGGCCGCCGTACTGACGGACAGCTCCGCCGCCCGCGCCATCTCCAACGCCTCTCAGCGGCCGGAAGCCGTGGCCCGGGATTATGTGCTGATGCGCCGCAACGTCAGCGGCATCTATCTGTTCCAGGACCTGGTCATTTTTGCCCCGATATCGGTGCTGATGCTGCTCCAACGCAGAAAGCCCCTGATGAACGGGCTGATTCTGGGCTTCGTCTTTCTGGCGGTGATCAAGGCGTCGTTTACCATTCCCCTGTTCGTGCTGCTGGTAGTGTGCATTTTAACGGTTGTATCCCAGCGGCGGGGCGTTGGTCTGATGCTTCTGGCCGTGGGTGGCTTTTTCCTGCTGGCCTTTCCGCCGGATGAGTTGTTTTCCGCCCTGGCGGGCGCCATCGACAATCGTTATTTCAGCGCTCGCTTCGCGGAGCTGGCCCTGTTCCTCCGGCAGCGCAGCATCCGGGGCGACCTGCAGATCCGGCTGCAATGCTATCTGTATTCCCTGCGCTCCTTCGCCGCCCATCCGCTGGGGATCGGGCCGTGGTACAGCTATGTCGTCGGCGACCGGGGGATCGGCTATCATTCGGCCATTCTGGACGATATGGCCCGCTATGGGCTGGCTGCCTTGGCTTTTTACGGCGTATTCCTGGCGAAGTATTACCGGATGCTCAGGGAGCAATGGGCCAGGATCGGACTCCGGGCCGCAGCAGCCATCATTACGGCAGGATGGGCTCTCCTTCTGCTGCTGAATATCGCCTTCCGGGCGGCGGATGAGAGTATTTTTATGCTGTACATTCTTCCGGTCCTGCCGGATATCCTTTTACAGTCTCGTAAGAAAACGGAGTGAACGACATGCCTCGGGTACTACAGGTGCTGTCCTCCCTGCAAACGGGCGGCGGCGTCCAGGTCATGCTGAAAAATTACTATACCCAGCTGGCGCCGCTGGCCTTCCAGACGGACTTTGTGGTCTGCGGCACGGAGCGCGGAGGCCTGGAGCCCTGGTTCGAAGCACTGGGTGCAGGGATCCACCATATCCCGCCGCGGTCTGAGGACCCGGTGGGAAATCTCCGCGCCCTGCGGCGCATTCTGGCCGACGGACACTACGACGTGGTGCACTGCCACCAGGATTATCATGGCGCTGCGGCCATGGCCATGGCCAGGCGCTGCGGCGTCCCGGTGCGGATCATCCACAGCCACCAGGCCTATCCGCCGGAGAGCGCGCTGAAGCGGCTGCGGCGGAGGATCGAAAGCCCCCTGGTCATCCGCGACGCCACGGTGCTGGCTGCCTGCGGCGAATTGGCCGGTGCGTGGCTCTATGGACAGGATGCCGTGGACTCCGGACGGGTGGTCATCCTGCGCAACGCCATTGATACGGAGGCCTTTGCCTTTTCGCCGGAGGACCGTCTCCGCCTGCGCCGGGAGCTGTCCATTCCGCAGGAGGCCGCGGTCATCGGCCATGTGGGCCGCTTCTGCGAGGCGAAAAACCACCGGCTTCTGCTGGATATTTTCGCGGAATTTCACCGGCGCAGGCCGGATTCCGTGCTTTTGCTGGCCGGAGACGGGCCGCTTCGCCCGGAGATAGAGCACCAGGCTGACCGGCTGGGCCTGGGGGACAGTCTGCGCTTTCTGGGCATGCGCACGGACGTGCCGCAGCTTCTGAGCGCCATGGACCTGTTTCTGCTGCCCTCCCGCTGGGAGGGGCTGGGCATCGTTGCCGTGGAGGCCCAGGCCAGTGGCCTGCCCTGTGTCTGTTCGCATAAAGTGCCCAGGGAGGTAAAGCTGACCGATCAGCTCCGCTTCCTGCCGGAGGAATCCTATACAGCTCCCGCCGCCTGGTGCGGCGTCATGGAGCAGGCGCTGTCCGCCGGGCGGCGGGATGGCCGCGACGCCGTCTGCGCCGGGGGCTACGACATCCGCCGCCAGGCAAGGCGGCTGGAGTCGCTGTACCTTCACGGGACGCTGCCGTCCCAAGAGCTTTGATGCATATGGAAAAACTTTCCGGGAAGAAAATTGCGAAAAATATGATGCTCTCCGTGCTGGCGCAGGCCGTCTCGGTGCTGGTGGGGTTCGTGCTGAACCTGATCGTGCCGAAGTTCATTCCGGAGAGCGACTACTCCCTTTGGCAGAGCTATCTGCTGTACTCCCAATATCTGGGCGTTCTCCACTTTGGCCTGATGGACGGTATCGTCCTGCGGTACGCCCGGTTTGACTATGACGAGCTGGACAAGGACATGGTGCGCTCCCAGTACCGGGTGATCATGGAGCTGGATCTGCTGCTGTCGGCGGGGCTTCTGGCCATAGGCTGCCTCCTGCTCCGGGGAGATAACCGTGTGCTATGCATCCTGCTGGCCTGCACCGTATGCATTGAGATCACCTTCAACTACATTTCCTTCACGTTTCAGATCACCAACCGCATCACCCACTATGTGGCCTATATTGCCGTTTACCGGGTGATCTACTGTCTGCTGGTGCTGGGCTGCCTGGCGGCGGGGCAGAGCTCTTATATCTGGTTCTGCCTGGTCTATCTGGCGGCGGATGTGGCCGTTATCCTGTTTTTCGGCCTGCGATACAGCCGCCGTCTGCTGGTTGGCTCCATGGTGCCCAGGGCGCGGCTGCTGCCGGAGCTGCGGACAACACTCTCTGCCGGCGTATGGCTGATGCTGTCGTCCTACGCGGCCAATTTTCTGGTAGGCTCCGGGAAAATGGTGATCCAGTGGCGATGGGGCCTGCTGGTTTTCGGCAAGGTCTCCCTGGCCTTCAGCCTGACCAGCTTTTTCCTGCAATTTGTAACGGCCATCAGCGTGGTGCTCTTTCCCTCCATCAAACGGATGGAGCCGGACAAGCTCCCGGGCATGTATTGCCGGATCCGACAGGGGATTTCCCCGCTGCTGTTTGCGGCTATGCTGCTGTATTATCCCGGCTGTGTGCTGCTGCGCCTCTGGCTGCCGAAATACGAAGCCAGTGTGTCGTATCTGGGCATGCTGCTGCCGCTGATTATCTACACGTCCAAGGTCAGTCTGCTGACCAACAATTACCTGAAGGCCTATCAGCAGGAGCGGACCATGCTGCGCATCAACGCCTCCTGCGTTGCGGCGGGGCTGGCGCTGTTTGCTCTGGGGGCATGGGTGCTGAATAGTCTTACCGCTGTTTTGCTGCTGGTGCTGCTGTCTGTGATGCTGCGGTCCATGCTTTCGGAGGCTGCGGTCATGCGCATCATCCATGTGGACCTGCGCCGGGAATTCGTCATCGAATTTGCTCTGACGGCCGTGTTTCTGATCAGCACCTGCCTGCTCCCGTACTGGTGGGGCCTGGGGGTGTATGGGGCCGCCTTGGGCGGCTATCTGCTGGGCAAACGCAGGGATCTGCGGCAGCTGGCGCACACGCTGCGGCGAACATAGAAAGGAATGCTCATACATGAAAATTGCAATTGCCGGAATGGGCTATGTGGGGCTGTCTCAGGCAGTGCTGCTGGCTCAGCATAACTCCGTATGCGTGGTGGATGTGGCGGCGGAAAAGGTGGACATGCTCAACCGGGGCATTTCTCCCATCCAGGATAGCTATCTGGATGCGTATCTGAATAAGCCGCATCTGCGGCTTCGGGCTACTCTGGACCCGGAGGATGGCTATTCCGGGGCTGAATATGTGGTCATCGCCGTGCCCACCGATTTCAATCCGCGGGAAAATGCATTCGACACCGCCATGGTGGAATCGGTGATCCGCCAAGTGCTGCGCTATGCGCCGGAGGCCGTCATGGTCATTAAGAGCACGGTTCCCGTGGGCTTCACCCAGTCCATGCAGTCCAAATATCCGGCCGGCCATATTCTGGTCAGTCCGGAATTCCTCCGGGAGGGGAAGGCTCTGTACGATAACCTCTATCCCAGCCGCATCATCGTGGGAACGGACCTTGCCGACCCTGTGCTGACGGAGCAGGCGCACGCTTTCGCCCGGCTTCTGCAGGAGGGGGCAGAGAAAAAGAACGTGGAGCTGCTGGTGACCGGCTGCGGCGAGGCCGAGACCATCAAGCTGTTTGCCAACACCTATCTGGCTCTGCGCATCGGCTTTTTCAACGAACTGGACACCTTCGCCGAGCTGCGCGGGCTGGACACGGGCTCCATCATCCACGGGATCTGCCAGGATCCCCGGATCGGCCAGTATTACAACAACCCCTCCTTCGGCTACGGCGGCTACTGTCTGCCAAAGGATACCCGCCAGCTGCTGGCCAGCTGCCGGGAGACGCCCCAGACGCTGATCGGGGCCGCCGTGTCCTCCAACGGCTGCCGTAAAAGCTTCATCGCCCGGCAGATCTGCCGTCGGGTGGAGACGCTGGCCTCCCAGGAGAACAGCCAACCGGTGGTGGGGATCTATCGTCTGACCATGAAGTCCGGATCCGACAACTTCCGGTGCAGCGCGATCTTCGACGTGATGGAGCAGCTGCGCCAGGCGGGTGTCCCGATGCTGCTGTATGAGCCGGCCCTGACTCCGGGCCAGACGGTAGACGGCTGCCGCCGGACGGACGACCTGGCGCAGTTCAAGTCCCTTTCATCCCTGATTGTCGCCAACCGGTTGGATGATGGGCTGTCTGACGTACAGGATAAAGTATACACCCGGGATATTTTCGGGAGGGACTGACATGAAAGCGCAAAACGTGTCCCTGGAAGGGAAAACGATCCTGGTTACCGGCGGGGCGGGCTTTATCGGCGCCCGGCTGTCCCAGCTGCTGCTGGAGCGGATCCATCCGGTACGGGTGGTGGTTCTGGATGAGCTGAACGACTATTATGACCCTCGGCTGAAGCATTGGCGGCTGGAGCAGCTCCGGCACACGGCAGACCGGTATGCCGCCCAGGGAAGCCGGTTTGCCTTCGTCCGCGGCTCCATAGCCGATGAGCACCTGGTGCGCCGGACCTTTGCCGACTACGCCCCTGCCGTGGTGGTAAACCTGGCGGCTCAGGCCGGCGTGCGGTATTCCATCGACCACCCTGACGCCTATATTGAGAGCAACCTGGTCGGCTTTTTCCGGATACTGGAGGCCTGCCGCCACTCCCTTGACGGCGGCGGTCCCGGGGTGGAGCACCTGGTTTACGCCTCGTCCTCCTCCGTATACGGCAGCAACACCAAGCTGCCCTACAGCACGGAGGACAAGACCGATTCTCCGGTCAGCCTGTACGCGGCCACCAAGAAGTCCGATGAGCTGCTGGCCTGTGCCTATGCCGGGCTGTACCGGATCCCGGCCACCGGTCTGCGCTTCTTCACGGTATACGGTCCGGCCGGCCGTCCGGACATGGCATACTTCAAGTTCACCGACTGCCTGCGCCGGGGGGAGCGCATCCCTCTGTATAACTACGGCAGCTGCATGCGGGATTTCACCTATGTAGACGACATCGTGGAGGGGATCCTGCGGGTCATGACCTGTGCTCCGGCGGCTGCTTTCGCCCCGGAGGGCGCGTCTGCCCCTCACCGGGTCTATAACATCGGAAACAGCCAGCCTGTGAAGCTGCTGGATTTTGTCCGGACGCTCCAGCAGGAGCTGATCCGGGAGGAGCTGCTGCCGCAGGACCATGATCTTGCCGCCCACACGGAGCTTTTGCCCATGCAGCCGGGGGACGTGCTGGCTACCTATGCCGACACTTCACCGCTGGAGCGGGATTTCGGCTTTCGGCCGGCAACGCCGCTGCGTGAGGGCCTGCGGCGCTTTGCTCGGTGGTACCGGGCGTTTTACGGGCCCCAGAGCTGAGATAATAGCCGGACAAGACCGCCGGATATTATAAATTCACAAGAGAGAGGAGATCCACTATGTCAAAACCCCGGCAGCTTCACCGTGTGCTTTCGGTGCTGCTGTGTCTGTGCATGCTGGCAGGTATGCTGCCTGCCTATGCACTGGCCGCGGACTCGAAGGCTGCGGGATCCTCTGAGCTGACAAAGGGCAGCTCCATCGAGGGAACGGATTATTCCGTGACGTCGCTGAAGAATTACGCGATTGCCCCGGATATTTCCGAAAAGGTCATCATCACCAACAATGCCGCAGGCAACTCACAGACGGTTGCCAACGTCATGGAGGTGAACACCGCAGGCGGCCGCGCCAAGATCGTGGCCGGCTACGGCAACCGCAACCCCAAGGAACAGGGCTGGACCCTGAAAACCACCACGGACCAGGCCCATGTCTATGAAAAAGAGACAGGCCTGAACGTGGTGGGCGGCGTCAACGCCTCCTGGTTCAACATCAACACCGGCGAGCCCTCCGGCTATCTGGTGATGAACGGTGTTGTGCACCATGACAATTCCAGCCGCGCGTTTATCGCCGCCTTTGACGACGGCTCGGTGAACGTGTTCCGGGAGGGCACCACCCTGGCCCAGGCCGAGGCGGATCAGAGCGCCAAGCAGGGCAAGACCGTGAAGATCCTGGAGGCCGTGGACGCACTGGTGGCCATGGTCTGGGACGGCAAGGTGGTCGTCACCGAATCCGGCAACAGCGGCTACTATCCCCGCACCTGCGTGGGCATCAAGGCTGACGGCACCGTGGTGCTGTTCCAGGCCGACGGCACCATGGCTCCCCGCTCCGTGGGCTATACCGCGGCCGAGGAGGCCCAGATGATGGTGGCCCTGGGCTGCGTGGCGGCCATCCAGCTGGACGAGGGCGGCTCCTCCACCTACATCTCCCAGCGGGAGGGTGAGCAGGACGTCACCATGCGCAACACCCCTGCCGGCGGCAGCGAGCGCGGTATTTCCGGCACCATTCTGGTGGTATCCACCGTGGCGGCTTCCGGTGAGTTTGACCACGCTGCCGTTACCCCCAGCGATGAGTACTATACCCCCGGCTCCTCCGTCACCCTGACGGCGGACGCCATGGACTTCTCCGGTGCTCCCGCCAAGGCTCTGCCGGAGGACGTGAGCTTCACCGTCAGCGATGAGACCATGGGCACGGTGACCGCCGCCGCCGTAAACGGCAGCAGCGCCTCCGCCACCTTTGTTTCCTCCGGCAAGACCGGCGACGTGACGGTGAGCCTGGTCAGCGGCGGGCGGACCGTGGGCACCGCCGTGCTCCACATCCAGAACCCGGACAAGCTGGCCTTTACCTCCGGCGAGGTGAACCTGAACTACAACGAGGTCAGCGATCTGGGCTTCAAGGCTACTTACCAGACGGAGACCGTCCACCTGCAGGACAGTGACATCCAGTGGACCGTTTCCGATCCGGACGCCGGCAGCTTCACCGGCAACCTGTTCACCGTTACCGGCAACGTGAAGTATTCCGGCAGCCCCACCGTCACCGCTGTGCGCAATGACCTGACGGCCTCCATCACCGTGAACATCGGCATGGAGCCCACCATGATTATTGACGGCGGCGACGAGGACCCCTGGGACTATTCTACCATCGGCACCACCGTGGAGAGCTTTTCCGGCATGGCGGCCAACGCCGTGGCCACTTATCACTACGCGGGCCGCGGCGGCGTGGTGAAGGGCTCTGTAGTATCCGATACCGACGAGGCCTATGCCGATATCGTCCGTTTCGGCCACAACGCCATCAAGCTGGAGTACGACTGGACAGGCCTGACCGGCACCGACGGTGCGTGCCTGGGCCTGGGCGACAATCTGGCCATCGACGGCACCCCCACCGCTCTGGGCGTGTGGGTCTACATTCCCGAGGGCGTTCCTGTCCCCTGGCTCCGTGCCCAGATCGCCACCAGCACCAACGGCGGCCAGAGCTGGACCAACGCCTATATCAACTTCAGCAGCGGCAGCGGCGCCTCCGGCGAGGGCCTGAAGACCGGCTGGCAGTATCTGGAGGCTGATCTGACCCAGTATGCCGGTGCGCTGATCCGGGTCAACAGCGGCATGCTGTTCCGGGCCATGGTCACCACCGGCGGCATCGGCTGGTATACCACCGACGGCACGAAGCTGGACAAGAGCGACCTGAAGGGCTATATCCTGCTGGATAACCTGTGCGTGGTGTACGGTGCCAACAACCAGGATGTCACCGCTCCCGTGGTGAACTCCATCCAGCTGGTCAACGACGACGGCACCAAGACCGAGCTGGAAAACGGCGCGACCCTCAGCTCCGGCAATCTTCGCTTCTTCGTTACCTACGACGACAGCGAGGAGACGGATCCCTACGCCACCGGCGTGGAGTCTGCCTACTTCTACTTCGACGGCACCTACCGGGGAAGGTATGACCGGGACAACCTGGGCAGCACCTCCGGCCTGATGCACTTCGGCAGCGGTCTGCACTCCATCACCTTCTACCTGAAGGACGGCTACGGCAACGTCACCCGCGAGACCCGGTATTTCACCGTGGCCGCGGAGGAGACGGACGTGCCCGGTGTGTCTCTGGACCTGCGGGGTGAGCCCACTGTGGGCAAGACCTGGCAGCTGGCGCTGACCGCCACCGACCCGGCGTCCATCACCTCCCTCAGCGCCAATGTCTCCGTTTCCCGCAGCTATCCCGTCACCGGCGTCACCTTCCCGGAGGGCGTTACCGGTACGTATGACTATGACGCCGCCAAGGGCGTTGTGTCCGTGAGCATCACGGCCATCGACCATGCGGTATACACCGCCGGTGCCCTGGCTGTTATCGCCGTGGACATCCCCACCTCCGTTGCCGAGGGCAGCAGCGTCAACGTGCAGGTCACCAAGGGATCTTACGGCTGCAAGCAGACGGAGAACCTGGACATCAGCGACCTGAACCAGTACGCCACCGGCTTCACCACCCCCGTGACGAACCGGCCCATTGAGGCCATGTACCGCATCCAGGCGGACACTGCCGTGGTGGGCAGCACCGCCTCCGCCGCCGTCACCGTTATCCGGGACGGCAAGGCTGCCGCCGGTGTCCATGTGTACGCCAACGACGTGCTGCTGGGCGATACCGACGAGAACGGTCGGATCGACATCTCCAGCCTAACGGCCAGCCAGGGCAGCGTGAACCTGCGGGCTGCCGATGAAGCGGGCAACTGCTCCTATCAGATCACCCTGTTCAGCTATGACGCCGTGGGCGACGAAACCGGCGCGCCCTATAACGTCATCTACAACCTGGCTCCGTCCGCTGACGGCAAGACCATCACCTGGATGAGCAACCCCGCGCACAGCGGTGATCGGGCTGTGGCCCGGCTTTCCGCCAACGCCGACATGACCGGCGCTGTGGAGGTGGAGGGTACCAGCCGCCTGATCTCCTACTCCTCCAGCAAGCAGATCAACCGCGTCAACGGCGTGTCTCTGACGGGCCTTACCGCCGGAAGCACCTACTATTACCGGGTGGGCGACGGCTCCGTCTGGTCCGATGTGCGCAGCTTTACGGTGCCCGCCGCCGAGAAGCAGACCCGGTTCTTCCTGCTGGCGGATATCCAGGAGGAGGCCGCTCTGGAGGGCATGGGCCGCATCGCCGGCTGCCTGGCCGGGCAGTATCACTTTGGCGTCCAGCTGGGCGACGCAGTGGATAACGTCCGCTACTACAACCAGTGGCAGGATGCCCTGTCCCTGTTCACCCTGGACGGCATCCGCGATACGGATATGATCCACGTCGTCGGCAACCACGAGGCCGACGACAGCGGCAACGGCGCCATCGCTGCCAGGAGCGTGTTCGGCGTTCCCGCCGCCTGGTACTCCGTGGAGCGGGGCGACGTGTACATCGCCGTGCTGAACCACACCTCCGATAAGGATACCATCCAGCAGTTCACCCAGTGGCTGGTGGAGGACGCGGCCAAGAGCACCTGCACCTGGAAGGTGCTGGTGACCCATGTGCCCGCTTACTACACCAACCCCACCGGCGGCGGTGAGACTTACGTGCAGTATCTGCCCGCAGCCTGCGACGCGGCGGGGATCGACTTCTATTTCTCCGGCAACGACCACAGCTATGCCCGCACCGCCCCCATGACCGGCGGTCAGGTGGACGAAAACGGCACGGTGTACTACATCTGCGGCTCCACCGGCGGCAAGTCCTACTCCATCGTGAACAATCCGGACTTCCACTTTGACGTGGCCACGCTGAACTTCGACAGCGTCTATGTGGACGTTACCGCCGACCGCTTCCAGGCCACCGTTACCGCTTATAACGTGGCCACCGACGGCACCAGAACCGTTCTGGACCAGTACACCAGGCGCACGGTGCCGGTCTGCCAGAACGATGAGCACACCTACCTGTTTGACCTGGACACCAAGGAGCTTTTCTGCGACGTCTGCGGCCACACGGAGAACGCGGTGGACGAGAAGTTCTCCGGCTTTGTCCGCGAGCAGGAGAGCCGCCGTCTGATGTATCTGGTGGCCGGTGTGCCTCTGACCGGCCATATGCACTATGAGGATCGTTTCTACTTTGCCGACGATCAGGGCTATGCCTACGACGGTGCGTACAATATCTGCGGCGAGACCTGCCTGTTTGAGGGCGGCTTCTTTACCCGCAGCACCACCGCCGACGTGCGGGCAGCCGGCCGTTCCGGTACGAATGTGGACTTCATCCTCTATGGAGACGGTCTGTTCAAGTTCATGGGCACCGGCGAAAACTATCCCCTGTCCCGGGTTTGGAACAGCCCATGGTACAGCTACCGCAACTATGTCAGGAGGCTGTATGTGGACAGCGGCATCACGAATCTGGACCGCTGGTTCGCCTATTCCAGCCGGAACCTGACGGAGGTCACCTTCGCCGAGGGCAGCCGGATCACCCGGATCGACCAGAACGCCTTTGCCCGCTGCTCCAGCCTCCGGACGCTTCGGCTGCCGGAGACCGTGACCTATATCGGTTACGATGCCTTCACGGACTGCACGTCGCTGAGGGAGCTCTATCTGCCGGACGGCGTCAACGCCATTATGCCCAATGCCTTCACCCGGGACACCGCCCTGGTGCTGAGCGTGGGATACGGCAGCTATGCCAAGGATTGGGCTGCGTCCCACGGCTTTGCCTACACGGAGCGTGAGCCGGCCGTGGTGGCCTCCGGCGTATGCGGGGAGAACCTGACCTGGAGCCTGACCAGCGACGGCGTCCTTACCCTGGAGGGCACCGGCTCCATGGCCACGTACTATGGCGAGGCCAACATTCCCTGGCACGCCAACCGCGCCCTCATCACCACCGTCAACGTGGGTGCAGGCGTCACCAAGCTG
>JABLTO010165387.1_pt1 | contig 37585 bp, 46 predicted proteins | sample 7160091 | NCBI WGS metagenome assembly JABLTO01 (sample SAMN14651225, study PRJNA627086) | human gut metagenome | isolation source: feces | host: Homo sapiens
ATACCAGTCAGCAGCTACCAACACCGGAGACCAGTCAGCAGCTACCAACACCGGAGACCAGTCAGCAGCTACCAACACCGGATACCGGTCAGCAGCTACCAACACCGGAGACCAGTCATCAGCTACCAACACCGGAGACCATTCAGCAGCTACCAACACCGGATACCGGTCAGCAGCTACCGTAAAAGGTTTAGATTCTATTGCCATAGTTACAGGTAAAGATAGTAAGGCAAAAGGATCATTAGGATGCTGGATTGTACTAACCGAGCGTGGAGAATGGAATGGAAACACCTATCCTATCATTTCGGTAAAAGCATTTAAAGTTGACGGTGAATCAATCAAAGAAGACACCTTCTATACATTAGTTAACGGCGAAGCTATAGAAACTCAGTAAAATTCAAATAAATATACTATGAGAAAGAAAAAAGGAACATTAGTAAAATATAAAGCTCCTGGTTGGGAAAACAAAATCGGGAAGGTATATAGTGTTAGCGGTGACAAAGTAATGGTGAAATTTGGAAAACATGATTTTGTCGAATTATACAGTGATGAATTGGTGATAATGACAGTGTTATGATTTCAAATATATTAAGAATAAATTTAAAATAGAACAATCATGGTAAAGAGAATTACAGAAAAATGGACTGAGGCTTTGCTGAATATGAAAGTAGGTGAAGTAGTTGAATTTCCACTTGAAAAGGCTGAATCTATTGTCGGTTCTATTATTCCAAGACTGAGAAAACGAATGTGGAAGAGTAAATCGAATTGGAGCAGGGAAGGGAATTACGATATGGTGAATGGAACGTTTAGAATTAAAAGAGAGGCGTGATGATTGTTTTGTCTCCGGCGGAAATGCTTGTTGCAAATGAGTACTGCAAGGGACTTGCCGACAAAGAGGTAGCAGACAATCTAAATAAATCGGTTTGGACTGTCAAGACCCAGAAAAGAACGATATATCGGAAACTGGGTATCTCCAAAGATACGGAATTGCTTTTATATATGATTTGTGGTAAGCTAAAACGTGATTTCGACTTGAAGGAAATACGTAAACACGGGCTTGAGCTCTTGTTCTCTGTTTTTTTTATTATGATGCAGATTACTTGCAATAGTTCCGATTTACGAAGGATGAGAACACCATCGAGAGCTCGAACAGCTATGCGATACATACGAGCAGGGAATAGGAATAATAATGGCTTTAATTTTTTAGCTGCATGATAGAATGAAAAAGACAATACTAAAGGTGATGTTGCTTAATATATTGGCACTGCCGTGTATGTTAACTTTTAACGATGTGAACCCGATAACAGGAGACTGGAATTATACAATGAATCTTGTTGGTATAATATATTCAATATGGTTTTATCACAATGTCTTGAAAAAGGCTTTTAGAATATAAACCTCAGTATACTAAAAAGTAATTTGTCTTGTTTTTTATCGCTTTATCACAAGCATAGCGATATGAGAAGAGGACAAAAGATGAAAATTGAAAGGATTTAAAGAGCAAGGAGTAATTATGGTATCGATGCCGGAAGAGGTTTTATATAAACTAATAGACTATGCAAGAGGAATAGGACAAAGGGAAGAACGGATTAACTCTTTTAAAGAGCCTCAGTTTATTTCTCAAAATAAAGCTCATAAAAAATATGGGAAAGGGGATGTTTCTAAATGGGTAAAAGCTGGCTTGGTAAAGCGATATAAAGACGCTGACGGTAAATTACATTCTAGAGTTAGATATGATATTTTAGAACTTGAATCGGCCGCTTTTAAATGTAATTATATGAAGGAATTATCCCCTCTTGCAAAAGCTGAAATGAAAGAAATTATAAGTAAATAACCCTTTAAAAATTACGATTATGAGTAAAGAATTAACCTTAAAAGAGCAAGAATCTTCATTTGAGATTCAAGCAGCAGATTTGAGTACAAGTGACCTCCCTTCTCTAGAGGATGCTCAGGAGTTACCAGTTGACCTTTGTGGCAATTATTGGACCCCTGAACATGCTGGTGAGTTTAAGAAAATGTTTTTTGTAGAAATCAAGCCTCAAAAGGTTTTAAGTGCTAATGGAACTGGTGATCTGATTGATTTGGATTGTGCTATTTTTCTTGAGAGATCAGAGGATGGAGTAGTACAGACTGTGACTAATGGTTCTCGTAGATTGGTTGGTATTCTTGAACAATATATTGAGAATGGTTCACTTAAAAGTGGTGTTCCTCTTAAAATCACTTATATGGGTAAGAGAAAGAATAAAACCAATAATTTCCAGTCCGATAATTGGTCTGTAAAACCTCTACGCATAAACTTACCCGTAGTCGGATGATAGATTTTGATTTGAATAATTGTGCAGAAGGGGAGGAACTCAATCCTTCTGCCTATAATCCGGATGATTATCCAACGAAAGAAACGGTTCTGGATTTCATAGCGCTAAACTGCAATAAGAAACCTGTCAATATCGACTTGAAATCTTTGAGTGTGAATGGAGTAGTCAAGCGTGATCCAATGGAAACATATCTTGAAAGCAGACATATTTCTTCTTCAAATCTAAAGAGTGCTCTTAAAACTCCGCGTTCGTTTTATTATGACTGGGAGAGAGTCTTTGAAGAGAAACCGAAGCCCTGTTTTCAATTGGGTACATTTGCTCACATGGCTTTTCTGGAACCTCGTTTGTTTGAATTGGTAAAGGTAGAACCAGCATGCAATCAGGCATCAAAAGATGGTGTGATTCAAATGATTAAGTTCTATGAAGAACTTCTTGCAAATGAGGAAAATTATGCAAGGGATGCTGAAAGTGAATCTCCTTCTGAAAAATGGAATTTCAATGCAATCAAAGAGTACCGGGACGATCTGAAACAAAAGCTTATTGATTTCGGCTATTCTTTCATCAGTGAAGAAATGAATATGATTATAACCGCCTTGAAAAGAAACTATTATTGGTATGGTGGCGGTATTATTCCTCAGATTCTAAAAGGTGCATACTCAGAAGTCTCTTTCTATGGAAAGGATGAAGAAACCGGACTTAATGTGAGAGTTCGACCGGATTATTTTAACGTAGAAGAAAATATCGGCGTTAATGCTGTAATTTCCTTCAAAACCACACGGGCCGATGATCTCGGCAAGTTCTATTATGATTGTGCCAAACTCAAATATGAGTTGTCAGAAGGTATGTACCAAGAAGTAATGAGCGGCGTTACTGGACGAAACTTTAATGTAACCATAATGATTATGTTGCAGACAGTCGAACCCTATGATGTGGCTGTTCTTTTTTGGTCTCCTGATGATCTGGCTAATGGTAAGTATAAATATCACTATGCTCTTTCTATCGTCAAAGACTGCTTTGATAAGAAGTGGTTTCCCGGCTATGATGCTAAAGCGGAAGAGGGTGCTCGTGGTATAATTGACATGCAGCTTCCTGATTGGAGTAAGAAACTTCTTCATCCGGTGGCTATAGATGATTTTGAATAATGGAATTATGCAAAACAGATATTCAAACAATAGAGCGCCTACTTATGCAATGCTCTGATAAAATAAAGAAATACGCGCCTAAAGCATCTCCCGATCAGGATTTATGTAGAAGGTGCAAGAAAATGCTTAAGAAATTAAATACTAAGAAACAATGATTGATTTAAAAGACTATGTACCAGAGGAACTTAAATTCAAGCTTCCTACTACAGTAAAATTCCCCGAAGTTATTTTCTCTGATTGCGTTTGTATGGACGACGTTAAAAAGAAGTTATCAGAGCATTTTGTAACCATCCAAGAAAAGGATGTAATCGCTAACCGGGTTATGGATGATTATGAGATTTCAACTATCCGTGCGAACTATGGCGAGATTGCCGAGGAACAGATTCCGGAACTTGAAGCACAGTTCGAAGCTTTAAAAGCCAAGTTTAATGCTGAGAAGAAAGACTTTGAGGCAAAGATTTCTGCCTTACATACCCAGTTCAAAGACCTTGTGAACTTGGCGAAGAAAGGCATTAAGGATTATCCTTTAAAGATGATTGATACCTTCCGTATTCCTGTGATGGGGCATTACCTGTATTATTCATGGGTGAATGATGCGTTTCGTCTGGCGTTGGTTCAGGAAATACCAAAGCATGAATACAATGACCTTTTCAATTCAGGTGAAATGAATCAGGAAGCATTTAAAACACTTGGTTATGAATTACCTGATATAGATGTGAAGGATACCAGAAAGAACCTTCGCAAATTTGGTAAGGATGAGAATATTGTTGAAGTCTGGGAAGAAGACGGTCAGGATGTTTGGTTAGAACACTGGACCGAAGACTTCTTGGATGAAGATAATGGCGAGGTTGTTCCTATCCAACGCCATGAATGGCATAGAGTAGCAATTGAAGAAAGCCCATGGAGGAAAGAAGATGAACAGACTGAATCACAAGAAGGGGCGACCGACGAAGTATCGGCAGAGCCTGAGGAATAATCCTTATTGGGAAGAGGTGAAGCGTAAGGTTAGAATTCGTGATGGGCATAGATGCCAAGTGTGTGGTAAGACATACAATTTGGAAGTCCATCACAAAGTATATGACATTGCAGGATATTCCATAGTTGGGCATGAATTAGAGTTCCTGTATTGTCTTGAGACTTTATGTGAGGATTGCCATCGAATGAAACATGGTAAGTAAATTATCCCGGTGTCCGTTGGTTCGGTATCCGGGAGCTATTATTTAAACACTATTCGTATGAAACAGATTAGCACCAAACAAGCCCAGCGCAACAGAGAAGTTGCAAGAATAAAGAAAACATTGCCACCTTATTGCGCTATCTGTGGTAAACCTATGTCGGACGCAGCACATTTAGTGCCAAAGTCTGAATATCCTGAACATTATACCAATCCTCTTAATATCGTTGGATTGTGCCGGGAATGTCACAATAAGTATGACGATAATTTAGCTTTCAGGCAGAGGCAGAAGCGGCTTATAGAGCGTGTGAAGTCTTTTGATGAATGTGCAGCAAATAGATATTTTCGTTTATGAATAGCTATCAACTAATATCCAAACTTCGAAAGGTAAGGGGGAGAATCTACCTAACCACTGCCGCACAAGCTCTTTATCATGAACTTGTGGCTATCTGCAATGATATGAAATGGAAGGAAGTATTCTTCATTCGTAGTAATATTCTGTGTGGTAATTTAGATATATCTGATAATACATTGCGTAAATCTAGAGATAGTTTATCTGATGCTGGACTTCTTTTTTATAGGACTTGCAAGGATAAACGTATAGGCTGTTACTATTCTTTTTCTCAAAAGATAAGCGATGAGGTGTTATCATCCGCAACATCATCCGCAAATTTTGAGGATGAAAGTACGGATGATATTGCGGATGATAATGCGAATGAATCGATATTTCTAGTTAAAACAGATAAAGTCGTAACATCCGCAATATCATCCGCAGAATCACCCGCAAATTTTGAGGATGATAAAAAAACATCATCCGCAACATCATCCGCAAATTTTGAGGATGAAACGCAAATTACACCTATTAAAGATAATATAAACATAAAACAAGAAGAGAGTCTCGCGCGTACGCACGAGAACCCCCCACCCGAAAAGCCCAAGAAGTCCAGAAAAAAAGAGGGAGATGTAAAGCCTTTAGTTTATCCTTTCTCTTCGATAGCTTTCATGTCTGCTTGGGAAACTTTGCGAAATACTCCAAAATGGAAAAACAAGCTTAATTATGCGTTGCAGCTTTCACTTAATAAGCTTTCTAATTTTGAAGAAGAGTTTGCCATCAGGCAAATTGAGAGGGCAATTGAATCCGGATGGACCGGGGTTGTATTTACGGGAACTGAACGTGATTATCAAGAATGGTTAAACATCAAGTATGGAAAAACAGGAATCCAAGGACAAAACAATCGGAATGCTGATAAAGCAGCAAAGGCAAGAATGCTCCTTGATGAATATGCAGCCATCGAGCAGGGAAATTCTGCTATCAACCATCAAGCAGAGATACCCGACCTTTAAGGCCTTTTCATCTGCTTATTCCACTTCACTTCAAACAATTATTCTTTCAGATTTGGAAAAGGCTTATAGTGAGAAATCTCCAACAGTGGCTGATTTAGAACGGATGTACGGATGTGATTCTTCTTCGTTGTGGGTAAAAACTCAACTATTGACTATCGATTTTGCCTCTTCGACGAAAGAAAGTGCTGACTTAGACGCTCTGAATGAATTTTCACGGCTGTTTGTCGGGCAGTATCACTACATCAAGTTGACAGAATTTCTTCTATTTGTTGCCCGTTTCAAGCTAGGGAGGTATGGTAAGTTCTACGGGTATTTCGATACTATAACTGTCGGTGAAGCATTTAGAAAGTTCCTCCGTGAACGTAGCGAGGAAGTGGATGTTATCATTAGGAAGCGTAACTTTCCAGAAACAGAAGGACAGCAAACGGCAGTTGAACGATGTCATATTGCGCCTGATTACATTCAGGTTGAAATAAACCGGTATTTGAAGCAATGAAAGATTATTAACAATGGAGAAAGGAATAAATTATGAAAATACAAATTAACAGTTTAGAGGCATTAGAACGATTGATTGGAAACGATAAGGAAATGGAAATTTCCGTTAAGCAGTCTATCCTCAATGAGTTTGCTAAAAAGCATTTAAAATCAATCGCAAACAGTGAGGCAATGTTAAGTATTGCATCGTATGTAACCAAAGAATTAAAGGAAAGCGGATTCTATGGAATATTAGAACGTAAATCAAATCAAAGTTCCTACAATAACACTTATTTATCTGAGGAAGCAAAATCGTTAGTAAAGTTACAAGTCCGACGAGAGATAGATAATACTATTTCTGAAGAAGTATCGAAAATTAGAGAAACTCTTGTTCAAGATATAAGGAGTAGACTGGATTTAATGGCTTTATCTGTTTCTGAATGTATAAGAGAAGAAGTTCAGAAGGAAACTATTGAAAAATTAGTTCAGAAAAGGCTTAAAGATTTAATGGAAAAATGTTCGTAACAAGATAATAATAAAGAAAGAATTTGTTAGAAGAATCCAAATAAGTAACAAAGCCATCCCGGCGCCATGATATGCACTTATCGGAACTGGCCAGCCGACACCCGAATGACACGGGATGGCTTTATCTAAAGTAAAATCGGAAAATCCGATTTTGTAAAACAGTGATTAACCCTTAAAATGATACAGCCGCAACATTTCAAGTATTTTCCCCGGTCCCGACCGTCCAGGTACGCAAGGACTACATTAATCACTTCCGGCAGGAGAAGCCTTTAGAAGGAATATACTTCACCGACTTCATGCATGAAGTTCTTGAAAAGAGAAGCAGACGCAAGTCTGAACACTATGCAGCAGTTTATGATGCAATAATTAAGCATATAGACGGATTCTCAGAAGAATATGATTGTGACATCTTCACGAACTCAGTGACTGCTGAATTCTTGGACGACTTCATAATCTACTTGGAGAACCAGAACTTAAGACATAATACAATAGTAGGTTACATTCTAAAAATTCAATCTATGGTACGAAGAGCAGGACAATATAATTATGCAGTTGACTCGACTTATGACGAGATTGATATGCGGTTGGAAGATACGAATGCCGTGTTTCTCTCAATGAACGAAATCACGCGCATCTATTACTACAAGTTTGAGAAGCAGGATAAGAGGAAGGCTAAAGAGCGCATTCGGGACTTATTTGTTGTAGGTTGCCTTACAGCCTTGCGCTATTCTGATTATTCCGCGCTGACAAAAGACAACCTCCAGAACGGATATATCGTCAAGCGAACCAAGAAAACCAATGTAGACGTTAAAGTACCTGCGCACGATTATGTGAAAGAAATCTTTGCGAAATATGGCGGTAATATTCCTGGTGGGCTTTGTATCCAATACTTCAATAAGTACCTGAAGGTGATAATGAAAGAAATCGGACTAAATGACCTGATTACCTATTCCTATACTCAGGGAGGAAAGCTAAAGACTGTCACTCGTGAGAAATGGGAGCTTATTAGCAGTCATACAGCCCGACGATCCGCAGCTACTAATATGTATCTCACTGGTCGGATGAAGACGTTTGAAATCATGAAACTTACCGGGCACAGATCAGAACATAACTTCTTCCGTTACATCCGGCTAACCGGTGACGATACAGCTCGATCCATTTCCGGAGATATGTTTTTCAGAAAGTAAAATCATTATTAAGATATTCCTAAATACGATTATAGTCGATGTATGGGGAAGTACAATATATATCAGCGTGACGATCCAATAGGTTACTGAATGAGATTAAAGATTTAAGAGCCAAATATCATGGAAAGGATTAGATTTATAGATATCGCACATGCAATGAACGTGCACACCTTCATTATTTGGGAGTTTATTCGCCGCTATGGGCACGAACGTGACATAAGCAAAGACAAGTACGGTAAAGGTGATGTAAGTGCCGCAGAATGCCGCAAATGGATTAATAAGCTGTACAAGTACATACGCGAACAGGACTTCACGTATAAGCAGGATATCAATAAAAGGCAGTACTTGTTTAGGGATATGAGGAAGTACGCGGAAGAGAAGCAGAACGAACGGGACGTACCCCGGGAATATTCGGTAGACAAAGACGGTAACATCATTCGTTATTCTTGGATGGGCGCATCGAGGACTTTCGGGCATGTATGGAGATGGGTGCCTGAGTTAGGGGGATGGGCTTTTGTCGAGGTAATACGGTAGCCAAATGACTCTCCCAGATTTCAGGTTACGATTTTCGGGGTGTACTTTTGTGTCGTTCGCGCGCTCCATAACCAAAACCGCGCGCGCATTTTACCCACTAAAACGTAACACATGGCAGGAAGAAAGAAAACCGTCGTCGCTTCGATGGACGGCATACAGAAAGGCCAAGCCACGGGCGTAGCGCCTACACCAAAAAAGAAGATCAGCGAGTGCGGCGAGCTGTACGAGGTAATCCAGACCCGCGGCGTACATGGAGCGACGCTTAACAGCATAGAGGAATGCATCAACTACGTAGCCGAGTACATGCAGTTCTGTAAGGATAACCCGTACTTCACCTACGAAGTAATTAAAGGCGGCGCAATGGCCGGGCAAAAGATACCCATAGAGAAGAAACGTTCGCCGTCTGTCGGCGCATTCTGCCTGTTCATAGGCTGGAGCATCAAGGACTTTAACAAGAACCTCGACAAGCTGGGCAAGCTGGCCGAAGAGGGCAACGTAGAGGCGGAGAACCTGCTGCTCGGCTATTCCCTCATAAAGGAGCTTATCACTACCGATATGGACGAAGGGGCGCTCGCCGGGCTGGTGGATGCCACGTACATGGCTAAACTGCGAGGTCTGCGCGAGCTTAAGGACGTAACCAGTGGCGGCAAGGAGGCAGGGACGAAAGCCATGCAGATCAACGTATTGTCCCCTGAGGCCGTAGAAAACCTTAAAAAGTTAGGGGGTATCTAATGAACGTGACATTTACGTTTGAAAAGCTGCTGGACGCTTTCGTTAACCCACGTATCCGAGGTATAGCGAACAAAGGCGGTACGCGTTCCGGTAAGACATGGGCAGCGTTGCAATTATTGCACATACTATGCAAAAGCTGCGAAAAGCCGCTTGTCGTGTCCTGTGTTGCCGCGACCCTGCCTATGGTGAAACGGGGCATGCAACGGGATTTCCGCCAAATGCTGATCGCCGAAAGCGAATGGGACGAAGAGGCATTCAACAAGACGGAAGGGTCATACACCTATCAGAACGGAAGTATGATCGAGTTCTTCGGCATTGACAACGCAAGCAAGGTGCACGGCCCCGCGCGTGATATACTGTTCGTGAATGAGGCGCAAAGCATACCGCGCGAGACATTCCGTCAGCTTGATATCCGTACCCGCAAAAAAGTGATTATCGACTTTAACCCTGTGCGTAAGTTCTGGGGGGAAACGGAGTTCGTAGGCGACCGATACGTCACTATCCATTCAACGTACAAGGATAACCCGTACCTGACCGAGGAGCAGATCAGCGCGATCGAGAAGAACCGCAACGATGCGAACTGGTGGCGAGTGTACGGTGAAGGTGAGACGGGCGGCGTGGAGGGTAACGTCTACCCTGAGTACGAAGTTATCGAGGATATGCCGGAGACGTTTACAGGCCGCTGCCTCGGTCTTGACTTCGGGTTCGTGAATGACCCGACCGCGATAGTAGACCTGAGGTTTGAAGGCTGGGACCTGTACGTAGACCTGCTTTGCTATGAGACAGGACTACTTAACGCCAACATCGCCGAATACCTGAACTCCAACGGGCTTAACCGCATAGTGACGGTGTGCGACAATGCCGAACAGAAGTCGATCGTAGAGCTGCAGCAAAAGCGCGTGAAGGCAATGCCGTGCATCAAGGGGCGCGGTTCGGTGGCGGGCGGTATCGCACAAGTCAAACAGTTCAAGATGCACGTAACCAAACGTTCGGTCAAGATGCTGGACGAGCTGGATAACTACAAGTGGATCAAGGACGAATCGTCCGACACGTACACCAACGAGCCGATAGACGCTTGGAACCACGCGCTGGACGCGATGAGATACGGAGTTGATTACTTAATACGAAAATACCGTCCGAAATGAAAAAGTTACTAAGGAAAATCGGGTTCAAGTTCTCCATGTTGAGGAACCGGACCGTGTTACTACGCATCTGCAACTTGCCGCCCGAAGGTATGGCAACCCTGACCCATGACGAGGAGAAATTGTTGAAGGCCGTTATCAAATACCTTAAGCCGTCCCAGGTTGCCACGCGTAACGGTAAAGCGGTATACCGCCTTAAGAGCATTGAAGAAATAGGTCTATGGGCTATTTTGGAGACGCGTAGAGCCGAAAATCCCATCAGACGTATAGAAGCATGGACGGACGACAATTATTCGCCTACGACGCTATTAGACGCCGCCAAGCTCGACAAGTACATAATCGAGCAACTGGAGTACGCCGACAATCTGGAACGCGTCATTTTCCAGAATATGCGTAACACTGGCGAAAGCGCGCTGACAGGCGACGAGAACATCAGGCAGGCGAAGAACCTGCTCGGTCTTGTACAGATTACCGCAGAACTGTTTCACTGCAGTTTTGAGGATGCCAAGAAGATGAACTACTCCGATGCGATGCTCGCCATTGCCAAGCGTAACGACGAGATCGAGAAGGAGAAGAAAGAACTTAAGAAACAGCAACAAAAATACCGTTGATTATGACATTCGGAGATATACTTAACAAAGCGAGTGCGCGGGCTTTCCAGATGGGAAAGACGCTCGTGTTCGGAGGCACGGAAGTACAGAATGTAGCCGCCAACGAAATCAGCGATGATTTCTTCACGCTGGATGTGTCTAACGGTTCTTATGTAGACCCTAACGTTCCTAACGCCGTGTCATATACGATCATCGTTCGTTGCATGGGCGTATCGGCGTATATGCGCGATGATGCCGTAGAGATTGAGACGCTGATACGCACCGACCTGTTAATGCAGGAATTCCTGAAATCGTTCATCTGCGGGTACGAGATTAGCGGCATACGGCTGAGCAAAGTGCAAAACCAGTATGATAGCATCAAGTCGGGTTGGGAGGCGACATTGGACATCAGCTAATGGACAGTGAAATAGTGAAGTTGGTGCAGGGCGTACGAGATGAAATCGTAGCTAACTATTACCGGATGAAGTTAAACGCGTCCGGCGAGTTCGACCGCGAGACTAAAGTCGTAGAGGATGGCAAGAGCATAAAGATAGTCGCCCCTGCCTACATTTACCAGATGGAGGACGGACGAAGGGCCGGAACCATGCCGCCCGTATCCGCGATAAAGAAATGGATACGCGACAAGAACGCCAATGCCGGCACGGACATTCCCGAAGAAGCCGCATGGGCTATCGCCTACGCCATCAAGCGGGACGGCATACAAGTGCCCAACGAGTTCAATACGGGCGGAGTGGCGAGTAGCATCCTCAACCCTGATATGGTTAAGCGGCTGACGGTGGAAGTGAACCGCATCGTATCCACCAAATTACTAACAATTTTAAGTAAATGATATGGTAATAAAAGACTTACTCACAGGTAATACCGCAACGGGCGGCGGAAACCTTAACGTGGGAGCCATCGGGGCAAGCCTGTACACACCTTTACAGCTTACGGGCACGGGGAACGTAACGTCATTACGGCTATCATATTGGCGTAACGGCGTGAATACCGGAATCGGCGGTTACATACAGGTGTACGAAAATATGATATTGGACTTGTCCGTGATGGCCGCAGCCGCCGAATCCCTTCTTAAAAGCACGGTTACTACCACCAACACATACGACTACGTGAGCGTATCTTACACGGAAGGAGCAACAGCGTACACTATAGCACTCTATGTCATACACTGCCCAGCCAGATACGCGAAGTTTGCCACGTCCACCAGCCTGCAAAACTTGTCGGACTATTCGGACGGGTATTTTGAACGCCCGGACTTTGCCATATCCGGCAGCTCCCCTCTGGTAGGAAACTACTACACGCAAAGGGTGTGGTACGGGCAACGCGCCGCCAGCCAGTACATAGGCTACCGTAACGAAGGGGCCTCTGGAACGCCTACAAACGTGGCGCAGGGCTACGGGTGGAACCTCGCCAACCTAAGCAACATTGAGTTCAGGGTTAACGGCAATGGCGGGACATGGGGATATGCGCGCTATAAACGCCGATACCCTTACTGCCCCGACCGTACCAAACGCGTTACGCTTAAATGGCTGAACTCATACGGGCTTTACGACTGGCTGCACGTTTATGCCTATCAGATACAACCCGTGATGCAAAGCTACTATTATGGCGGGGCGCGCGTGACGTCGTACACTATAACGCTGGCCATACCCATAACGGACGAGAACAATACGGCCATTTTATCGCTTTGCCGATCAGCGGATATCCAAGGAGTGTGCCCCATAGACATCAACCAGTGGGCGCGCGTTACCGTAACCAATCCGACGGCATACCTCGTTCAGGGCGGTGCGCTGGGCAAGTCGGTTAACCTGAAATGTAAATTTGAACTAATTGAGGCATAAACATGGAAGTTACAATAACAATCGACGGTATTAAGCTTGACGGGTTATCCGCCGGGTCTGTGAAACTGAACGTGCAGAACGTTGATCCTATAGAGTTCTCCGAACCGACGGTAAGCTATTCTGGTTCGATCAGTGTTCCCCGGTCGGAAGTTAACGACCGTGTGTTTCGGGCTATCCGTTACCCGTGGCTGTACACCCGTAAATCTCCATATTACGCTAACATAGGTTTTGGCGGGCTGACATCCCCGATCGGGTCGGGTGTGTATAGAGTAAACGTTACCGCCTCTAACGACGCGTACAATATATCCTTGGTAGATCAAGCGAACAAGTTATCCGATGTAAAAGCTCCCTGTATGGCACGACCTGTGGGCGGCGGTACAAGCGAGTGGAGATCATCACTTGATTCCGCCTTGGCATACGGGTATGGCAACCAGATAAACCGACCTGCCATAGATTACCCGTCATACGGTAGTCTGGTACCAAATTATAGGTTTGATATAAATGATAACGACGCAATCACTACGGCGGGCGCAGTTCTGGATAGGGAATCGGCGCTTACGTTTGTTCGGTCGTATCCTACATTGGACGGCCAGTATTACCCGTCGATGAACATGATGTTCTCCAACTACCAAGTGGCACTCCCCATCGAGCAGTTCGACAGTGTGGATTTCTCAGTAGTCGCGCAACCCGGCAGCTTTGTCATAATGCCATCAAACGCGCCCGCCACTATATACCTCGTGTCTAACCGGAGCAGTGCCGAGTATATAGCGTTTACACGTGGGTCTGCCTACGTGGACGGGGCGTATAAGTATACGGCGGACACGTCGCAGTTTTTAAAACTCCGAGGCGTGAAGAACAGCGCTACATACTTTTACTTTTCGGATAACAGCGCAGGAACAGGTACGGTACGTGCGCCATACACGGGATTATCCGCAGCCGAGGCGTACGGCATTACTTTGCGGGTGTCCGCGGTATCGAATCCCGATGCATCTACCACGTCTGTGTTCGACATAGGGTTTACACAGGCGTATGACTTGGTTCAAGCTTACTGCAAAGCGTTCGGATGGACTTATGACTATAACCCGAATCCGTTTTCCTTAAAACTACGCCCAATAGTGAGTGACACCGTGGTTAACTGGACGGGTAAAGCTCAAATAGACACGGCTGTGTACGCTCCTGTATCCAACATGTCACGGGGATACCTGTGCAAGGTAGGAGAGCTTTCCGCATTCGTCCGAGGTTCTGACCGGGCACTTAACGCGATAGCGAACGGCCCGGAAAGCAATCTCCCTGTTGCCGGTAGGGCTGCTACTAAGACGGTTGATATGGTTCAAAGTTCTACGGGGTTTATTGTTCTTGACTGGTTTTCATCCCCCGACGGCTACCAGACATACTTTAACCAGCACTTCGCAAAGTTTACGCCCGGGTGGCAGGTTACTTGTACCATGAACCTGAGTTACTTTGACGTATTGGGAATGGAAATGGATGCCAAGTATTTCGTAGGTGAGCTGGGCGGGTATTTCTACCTGAGAAGTTTACAGAGTTGGGACGCGTCCAAAGAGACAGCCCAGGTTACGCTGATAGCAATTAACAAATAATTATCGATTATGGCAGAAAATGTTACATTATTGGATATATCGTTAGACTCGTCGGGGGCGCTTGACGCGCTGGACGAGCTTATCGCGAAGTCAATTGAACTTGCAGACAAGAAGAAGCAACTCAGTGCCGCACTTAAAGACGAGCAGGCGCAGGTAACGGCAGCAGGTAAAGCGTTTAAGGCGGGGTCTCTATCGCAGGAAGAATATCGAAAGGTAGTAGCCAACTCGACGAAAGCTCAGACGGAGTTGTCCAAAACAATGATAGAGACAAACAAGTCTATCGCGGACAATAACGCCGAGATAAAGGCTAACACTACCCTTTTGACGAGTCAGGAGGGCAGTGTTAACGCATTGCGTGCCCAACTTGCAAAGAATACCAAGGAGCTAAACGCCATGAGCGCAGCTACTCGAAACAATACGGAGGGGGGCAAAAAGCTTGCAACCGAAACCAAGGAAATTTCCGACAGATTGAAGGAGATGGAGAAGGCTGTAGGAGACAACAGGCGTAACGTCGGTAATTACGCGGAAAGTGTTCAAGAGGCGCTATCGAATACGAAAGGCTTATCAGGCGCTACAGGTGCTTTAGCCTCCAACATGTCGGGTGCTGTGGGGACCGTCAAGTCATTTAATGCGGTTCTGAGGGCTAATCCTGTCCTTGCCATTGTCGGTATCATCTTGACGCTGATATCAACGGTTGAAAAGCTGATGAAACGCAATACGGAGATGGCAACAAACCTGAAAGCCGCGTTTGCCCCGTTCGAAGTGATATTTTCCCGCATACTGGACGGCATTACGAACATGTTAAACGGCGTTGCCAAGGCGATAGACTGGGTATCTACCAAGATCGTCTCATTGCTTAACAGTATAGGACTTATTTCCGATGAGACAGCAAAAGCAGCGAATGCGGCAAAGGAATTAACCCGCGCTGAACAAGCCATATTTGAATCGGAAACCGACGCGCTGGTTACTTTATCCGCGATGTCTCGCGAACTTGCTAACCAAAAAGCTCTGATAGCCGATCAAACGAAGTCGGTGAAAGAAAGGAACGCAGCCGCCAACCAAGGCTTATCTACGCTTAAGCAGATGAGAAATATAGAGGTAGGCATACTGCAACAAAAATTCGATCAGATCGTTGCTGAAAACCAATTGAGTAAAACGCAGGCTGATGGAAGACGCAAACAAGCGGAAGCCCTTGCTGCCTTGCAAGCAAAGCAAGCGGAATACACGGAGAAGGAAAAAGAGCTTATCTCTCAAAGAAGTTCTTTTCAAAATCAGGAGATCGCTAAAAACTCAGCCGCTGCTGCTGCAGCCGAACAGGCAAAGGCACAAGCGGCTATCAAAGCTACGGAGGAAGCAGAGAAGCGGAAACGAGAGTTGCAGCAAGAAACTATCAAACAGATGGAGATAGCTTTAACGACACTCGATCTTTCCATTAAGGAACGCGAGTTGAACAACGATACGAATGTTACTAAGTTGGCCAACCAGCAGGAACTCGCCGAAAAGAGCTTGGAGATCGAACGCTATCGATTGGAACAAGGATTGATAACTCAGCAGGAGTATGCCAACAAGGAAACGGCCCTAAAGTTGGAAACTATGAAAATCCAACAGCAAATGGAGGCCGACCAAGCCGCACTGGATAAGGAAAGGCGCGCTATGGATGAAGCCAATCGCAAGGAACTGGAGATGTCAGAGATAACGAACCAGTATGATCTAAGGCAAGCCCAGTTGGATGCACAATACGCACAGGAGATGGCAGCAGCCGAAAGGATAGGCGCGGATACAACTCTTATACAGCAGAAGTATGAAAAGGCCAAGGAAGAGAATGCCAAAGCACGTGTTAACGCTGAGTTGACAATGGCGGCGGGATTGGCAGGCCAGATGTCTTCTTTACTCGGCGAGGAAAGCGAGGCCGGAAAAGCCTTTGGAATTGTACAAGCAACTATCAATACTTACCTGGGCGCAACTAAAGCATTGGCGCAGGGCGGTATCCTTGGTATCGCACAGGCAGCTATCGTTATCGCTTTCGGTATGAAACAAGTAATGTCTATCGCCAAGCAGAAAGACCCTGACACGAAAGTCAATACCAGTGTTAAGAAGTACGCGAAAGGCGGTCAGATCGTCGGAAGGTCTCACGCTCAAGGTGGCGTAACGTTCCGGGGAGATAACGGGCAGGTATTTGAGGCCGAGGGCGGCGAGAACGTTTATATTATGAAGCGGTCCGCGAGTGCCGCGATTAACGCGTTATCGGCATTGAACGAGGCGCACGGGGGAAACTCGTTCGCTACTTCTGGCCTGTACAAGTTCGCCGACGGCGGCATGGTGGCGAGCATCTCGGAGGCCAACCGCTTAACCCGTCAGATGGATAACATACGTTTGTCGAACGAAAGTATAAACCAATTGGCAGGGGTTGTTATCGGCGCTGTTGCAAACATGCCTAACCCGGTGGTATCCGTTCAGGATATAAACTCGGGACAGAGTGACGTTGCGGTAGTGCAAAATTTAGCAAGCTATTAACCAAACGACTCACTCAGAAATGGCGGTTGTATTTCAACCGTCTATTTTTGCACAAAACGGAATTTATGAAATTTGAAAAACTAAGAATCATTCAGTCGGGTACTACCGCCAACGTCGGAGAATGGGAAGGCGGTATATACCCGTTAAACATTACGAACGATGCCGTTCAGAGCGTTGTAGCGCTAGGGAATGAAAAGCCCGTTCATTGCAGACGTACCCACAACGGCAAAGATATGCTGGACGGGTATTTAGGCAGATTCACCAATTTCGTTTATGATAACGGGGTCGCCTACGCAGATTTCGAGATGTCCGAAGCTTTGGAAAAGGCGTATCCTAACGAAGCCGCCTTCATCGCGACAATGATCGCAAAAGAGCCTGAAATGTTAGGTATTTCCGTTATGGGTATGGACGAAAGGATTTTGAACGGTACTGCAATAGATGTTACGAAATTTGTCGAAATATATGCGTGCGACATTGTGGGTTTACCCGCAGCCACTTCAAGTCTATTTAATAATAACCAAAAAGAAAAGAAAATGAACAAATTTTTCAGTGCTTTTGCATCAATGCTAAAGAAAAGCAGTTTTGCCACTGAGACCGTGGAAACGGTAAGCGGCGATAAAGTAACGATTGAAGCCAAGGGCGAAATCATGGCTATCGGCGATAAGGTCTTCGATAGCGATGGTAACGTACATCCCGACGGCGAAATCCGTATCAAAGTCGACGACGCCATTCTGGTTTTGCGAATCGAAAACGGAATGATCGCCGAGGTCAAACCGTCCGAAGACCCGCGCGACGAACAGGAGGACGAGATCAGAGACGAAAGAGAGATCGGCCGCGAAACCCGTAGATCGGGTGGCGTTCCCGACGAGTTCTCAAACCGCCTTGCCGCTTTGGAGGCTTCCGTATCTTCGATGGAGACCTCTGTTAATAACCTGACTGCGCAGTTTAACCGTGCAACCCGTACGCCGAACACGGCGGGATCAGGAATGCCGAGAACCGGCAAGACCCAACTAAGCAAATCCGCAGTTTCCGAAGCTGCTAAAAGATTTTATAACAAATAAACAAAAAAGACTATGGCATTTACATTTACTGACCTTAATAAACTAAATCTTAACAGCCTTAACGATGTGATCTCGTTGACCGTCGGCTTGGCTGGTGAAATCTCGAGAGGTATTACCGTACTGAACGGTATCGCAAACAACACTCCTGTTGTGTCTCTTACTGCAGCGGACAAAGCGCTGAAAAAATCCGCGGGTTGTGGTGGAACAAACTTCTACGACTCGATCAGTGACAAGGTTAAGTATTACACCATGGCGCCTATCGAGTTGCCGATCGAAATCTGCTTGCAAAACTTGTGGGGCAAGATGGTAGCTCGCGGAATCAATCTCGACGACAATTTCTCCGAAACAGAATTGGCGGGATTCATTCAGGCGGAAGTTCTGAAAGTGCTGGAAGCGGACCTGTTGCGTTTGGCTTGGCTGGATGGCGACGTTACAAGCTCGGCCACAGGATACGGCATCTTTACTAACGGCGGTATCATCAAGCAGTATAAAGACTCCACAATGACCGAAGGCGCGTTGACTCTTACCACCGAAGGCGTTCTTGCAGCCCTTCGCGCTTGCGTTGACGGCCAACGCCCGGACACTTTGGATCGCTCGGAGTTCTTCGTATCGTCAAACGTCATGCGACTGTACAAAAACCTGTTGGAAGACAAAGGCAACAGCGCGGCACAAAGTTTCTTGGTTGACGGAAGACCTGAGTATTTCTTTGAAGGGTACAGGGTTACAGATTTGCGCCACGTGTCTAACGCCGCTTTGGCAGATGGCGCGGATACGGCGTTTATTGCTTTCACACCGAAAGACAATATTCAGCTCGCATTGGAAAGCGCGGAAACGGTTATCGCACCGTTCATTCAGGACGCTAAGAGCCGTAACTACTACTCACAGACTTTGTTTGCCGCTGACGCAATGCTGGTGGCACCCGAGAAAATGCAGTTGTGGTTGACCGTAAGACCTTCTACGGGCGGATAAAAATAACTAAAGGGTTTGGGAGTAAAAAACCGAACCCTTCTCATTTTAAAACAAATGATATGGGAAAAACTTGTTTATCAAAACTACAGGGAAGTATCCTTACTAACTGTACGATACCCACACATGGCATAAAAAACATATATTTGATACACGTCCAGGACGCGACATTAACCTTTGCGTCTGATGGTGAGATAAGAACGATTACCTTTGCAACAGGTACAGGATGTTACAAAGTGGAAGGGTATAAACAAAATATCCAAGTAACTACGGCTATCAGAACTATGGACGCCTCCAATAAGATGGATATATCCGTCATGTTTAAAGTCCCATCTAAGCTGGTGGGTGCAAGCATGCGATTACTGACTGGACGTTTTTATGTTATGATAGAGTCTAACGATATGTACTATTACTTCGCTGGCTCTATTTCTCCATTAGAATGTTCCGGCTACGACCTAGACCTAAATACTAACGGACAGTTAGCAACTGTTACTTTAACTGCACCAGACGGATCGGCAGGAAATTACTTGCAGAATATAGAGACTGCGGCAGTGAATACAATTTTAACAAATACATCAATTTAATTATGGCATGTATATCAAAATTAGCAGGCGGATTCGCGTATGACTGCGATACGGGCGCAACGGGATTGCTTACAGCAATGATAATTAATAAGGAAGACATCGAGTCTTTTAGCATTACTTTAGAGGATGGATATAAAATATATGCATTAACTTTAAAGTCGGGTGCAAACGCATATAAAATAGATACTCCTAAGCGAACCTTAGTATTATCTGAAAGTCTAAAAACTAATGAGGGGGCTCCAAATGCGTTTACTCATTCAGCTACTTTAACCGTTACTTCCCCTGTAGACAGCGCTCTGTATTATGCTTTATCGGCAATGACAAACGGATCGTTTGTCATTCTGACGCAAGATGTAAATAAAAAAACAAGAGCCTACGGAACATACTACGGAATGTCCCCGTCGAGTATCGAACGTTCATCTCATGACAACGGAGGTTGGTATACCATCACTATGGAAACCCCGGAGCAGTTTATAGGAGAGGACGCATTGCAAATAGGCACTAACCTGTATGGTACTTTATACGCTGCGGCAGTTTACTAAAAAGAAAGGAGAAAAATGATATGGCATGTTTAACAATTATAGGCGGTAACAGAAATCTTTCTTGTGGGGCGCCACCCGCAGCAGAGTTAGGTAGACCTGTGAGTGCAAAGTTATTAAATGCATCTCAAATTGCGAGCTTTACGGTATCCTCAGGCAATCCGGTAGCCACGATTACCCGCGCAGCAGGAACTGCAGCTATAAATCTTGAAGCAGGAAATAATTCTTTGGTAGTAAATATAGCTATGAAAGGCGGTGAGGTATATCCTCAGCAACACGATGTATCTATAGAGGCTACACTATACAACCACCAAAACGCAAACGAATCAACAGGTCGGGCATATACGGGCGGAATGAACGGGCGGTACGTTATCGCAGTAGATCACGGAAATGGTATTTACAAGGTTTACGGTCTTGGCGCGCCGTTAGAGGTTCTATCTGTAGAGGGGTCAAGCAACGGAATTGGATTTGTTCGTACAACTTTCGGAGTGGAGGATTGGCAGGTAGGAACTACCATTTACAACCTTACTAAAGCAGATTATGAGGCTTTATCTACACCAGCAACTTAACTTTATACGCGGTCGGAAGATTACCCAACCTCGTTAGTTTACTAATCTTATAAACAACTTTATAATGGCAACAAAGAAATCAAAACCGGATGTTCCAGTAACCGATGCTGAACAGGCAACTGATAATGTTCCGGTAACTACTGAACAAGAAGTTCCGGCAACTGACAAAGAACAGGATGTTCCGGCAACCGATGCTGAACAGGCAACTGATACTGAACAGGCAACTGACAAAGAACCCGTTCCGGAGCTTAACACTTTGGAGGAAAAAGTAGAGGCCTACTATAAGTATACAGGTCTGAAACTGGACTACAATTGCCACATGGATATGGAATACCTAAATTTATGGTACGTAGAGAAGTATTTGACTGGTAAGGTGTACAAATGGGCAATGAAGCCGGGTGCGCGTATCGTCCACTATGTAGACGGGGTTATCTATAAAGCCGCCAATATGACGGACGAGATCGCCGAACGTCTGATGAAAGAAAACCCCGCATACGCGGATCAATTCGTTAACTTATTGGAGAAGAAATAATATGTTAGGTTATAACCGCTGCAAGCTCATTGTTGAAAGAGCATTAAAATTAACCGCCAATACAAGCGATAAGATAATTAACTACGGGGAGGGAAACTTGTATCCGCAGGAAATATCGGAGCTTATATACGCCTCTAAGACGGCAAGCGCGGCAGTAGAAAAAATGACGGAAAACATTATCTGCGAAGGCTTTAAAAACAAGGAATTCGCAGAGAAGACGAACGGAAACGGTTATAACATGAACGACATATTAGAGACCACCGCCAACGATATTTCCCGTTTTAAGGGCTGGGCATGGATAATCCAATACGGGATCACCTCTTCGGGCTACAAGCCTGTTGACGTGTATACCGTTCCGTTCGAATACGTCCGGGCGGAACTGCACGATAACTATCGAAAAGACCCGACCATTAAAAGGTGGCGCGTTTTCAACAACTGGCTTAAGGAGAATATCAAAGCTACCAACGTCTCGGAGAACTCAACGGAATACCCGACGTACGATCCTGATCACTTCGCGGTGGAGGTAGAGGATTACGGAGGATTGGAAAACCATCCGGGGCAGCTTTTGTACGTTAACCTTGGCACTACCCGGCCTTATCCCCTGAGCCTGTTCCATGCGGTACGCAACGAAATGGGCGCGGAGGACAAGAACGGCAGGTACGTTAACCGAACTTTGGGGCGAGGCTTCCACATGTGTTCCATTGTCTCGCACGGAGACTTTGAGACGGAACAAGCGCAGAATGAGTTCAGGGAAACCTTGTCAGAGATGATGGGTAGCGAGAACGCGGGTTCGGTTCTTGCTGTAAGGGACGAAAACGTAGGTACCGACAAGCCATTTATCAAGGTGGATCAATTAGGTTCACCGATAGACAGGGATTTGTACAAGGCCTATGTAGAGCCTTTGCGCAAAGACATTGCCATAGCTGCCTACAATATACCGTTACCGCTTATTGACAGCTCTCTTATGACGTTTTCCAACGCTTCGGGAGAGGTTATCAAGGAGCTACAGAAAGTCTATCGTAACAGCCTCGCAAAGGTACGTTACCGCATATCTCGCGAACTGTTCCAGATATTCGAATTAGACCCTGCGATTACAGAAATTAAAAATAAATTTGATGAATATGTCGTATCCGATAGCACTATTCCGGCAGTTATTTGAAATCGCCACGGACGTTAAGGATAACAAGATAGAAAAGGCCTTTTTTGAGGCCGATCTACTTGACATCCTGCCCCAAACGGACTTAATGTATGCCGCCATACCTGAGAAGTACATCCCCGACGGGGAGGACTACGCCGGGGCGGAGAAAGTTATCTGTTACTATGCGTTCGCCCGGTATCTGCAAATAGCGGATCAGAACAGTACCACCACAGGCATTAAGATTCAAACCTATGGCGGGTCCATGGTAGTTCCTGACACAAACAAGAACAAGCGTTTCGAAGCGGAAAGGCAGAAAGCAAACCTGTTTATAGAACCGTTGATCTGCAAGATGCGTAAAGACGGGGTGATTAAAACATGTACGGTCCTGAACACCCGCATAGGCTTAATAAAGTAGTATGAACTTAAATGATTGGGTTATATTGATAACCGCTTTGGGCGGTATTGAAGGTATCAAACAGCTTGCAAAGTTCTGGATGAGCCGCAAGACGAATGCGCGCATTGATGATGCCCGCGCGGATGCTGAGGAATTCAAGGCTTTGCGGGAATACAATGAGTTCCTGCAAAAACAGCTGTCCGAGAAAGAGGAACGATTTGTAGAACAGACAGGTCGTTTGCGAGGGGTACAGGATGAATTGTTTGCCCTAAAGGAAGAGAATTCTAATCTCAAATTGGAACTGGCATTAAAACGTTGCGAGAAAAAGAGATGCGGCGAACGTATTCCTCCGAATGGTTATTGACAAGGAAAGGAAACCGCCGAGAATATAAAAATCAAATAAGATTATGAAGTATTTTACAATTGCCGAACTCTGCAAATCAGAGACAGCCGATCGGTTAGGCATTGATAACCGTTGTAAGAAAGAACATGTAGCCAATATGACCGCGTTAGTAAATAACGTGCTGGACCCATTGCGGGAGGCATACGGCAAACCAATCCGCGTGAACAGTGGTTTCCGTTGCCCGGAATTGAATAAAGCCGTGAAAGGTTCTGCAACAAGCGATCACATGACAGGGCGGGCGGCGGACATCACGGGGGGAAGCCCGAAAGAGAACAAGAAGTTGTTCTATATGATCCAGTCATTAGGCTTGCCCTTCGATCAATTGATCGACGAAAAGAACTTTGCTTGGGTACACGTCAGCTACCGGGAAGGGGCAAACCGTAAACAGGTTCTTGCGTTGTGAAAAAGCTATCTTGGATATTAGTCATATTGCTGGCTGTGGCTTGTGTGGTTGCTTGGTTCCGTCCGCACGAGCCTCTCCCGGCAGAAATACGTACCGAGACAAAGGTAAAGACTGTTGTAAAGGTTGATACGTTACTTATCTCTGCACCTACAGCTCCTCTGTTAGTTTTCCAGCTAACAGATACTATTCGTATTGGTGACACTGTTGTTCATCGTGAGCAGGCTTATTATGAGGATAGTCTTTACCGGGCATGGGTGAGTGGTTATCGTCCGAGGCTTGATAGTTTGCAGATATTTCCAAAGACTGTATATCAGACGGTGACGAATGATATTTACCATACTATCACACCTAGAAAGAAACGCTGGGGATTGGGGATGCAAGTCGGCTATGGCTATCCATCTGGAATATATGCCGGTGTAGGTGTTAGCTACAACCTTTTTCTGTGGTAACATGTTATAAAGAAGTAGAAGTAATTCGTCATTGATGAATTTGGGCCTCGGCTGGTGACGGTCGGGGCTTTTTCTTGTTCAAGTGTTAAAAATGAAGCAGAATAGGCTACCTTTTCCTTTCTATGATTTATCTTTGCTCCCAAAACAATATGGAATACAATCATGATGAAAATAGCGTAAAATCTCTAATTATAATGTTTGTTTTACAACTGTTTTACTAAGATGTTTTTATTGTGATGTATATCTTTGTTTTATAGCTTGTTATAATGTTATGTGTCTCATAATAATATCATGGGGCTTCCTGTACAGAAATTGTACAGGGAATTACTGAAAGTATAGTTTAATATTCTTTCTCGTTCGCCAGATTCCAGGCATTCAGAAAGGATGCTTTGGTTATCTCCACTATCTTCTCCCAATTCAGTTTGTCTGCATGATCAGAGGGTTGATGGTAATCCGGGTGTCCATCTGTATGATACCAGATAATAGGAACTCCCGCTTTAGCAAAAGGACCGTTATCACTACCGCCTATGGGATTATCCCATGGACGATAGTCGGGTTCCAGTTGGAGGTTGTATTTCTTTATATCTTCTTTTAGCCATTTTTCAAAAGTCGGATTGGCCTCCGTATAGAAATAAACTACATGCATGGGTTGTTGTGGCTTATTATTGCGACCTATCATGTCGAAGTTCAGATATCCTTTGATTTGCGAAATGAACGGACAGGTTTGTACAAAGTATCTGGAACCCAATAATCCTTTCTCCTCACCATCCCAGAAGGCAAAAATAATATTTCGTTCCGGTTGTTTGCCGCTGGTAATGAATGCTCTGGCTATTTGCAGAACGGCTGACACACCGGAAGCATTATCATCAGCACCATTATAAATCTGATCACCTTCAAGAGCAGGATCTATTCCCAAATGATCAAAGTGCGCACCGACAATAGCATACTCACTGGTGTTTTTACCGGGGATCATTCCCAGTATATTCGTCATAGAGAGCTTCTGATGTACTTCTCTTTTGAATAAGGTTATTGAATCGGGGTGTACCTCTAGCTTTCCCCTTTTCTGGCGTTCTCTTCTGTATGCTTCAAAAGGTTGAAAATAACTGTCTCCCACCGGTTGTATTCCCATTGCCTGAAGCAATGAAGCAATATATTGGGCAGCTATCTTTGAACCATGATATCCGGCTTCCCGCCCTTGTAATTCATCATGAGCCAGAAAACCGATATATGCTTCGGCAGATGTCCGGTTTATGCTTTCCAGTCCTTTCTCTACAGGACTTTGTGCTGCTGCCAGATAGCTAAGGCAACAGAATAGAGCCAGGATACAGTATTTCTTCATCAGCTACTTATTTATGTCTTTACTCAATCATATCCAGCATTAATGGAATCTCTTCTCCTGCAATACCTTGTTTGAGAAGGCTGTTCCGGTCTCTGTCGAATATTTCAAGGAAAGCATCTTTACTTCCGCTTTCTGCCATGGCCTTGCCATATAGTCCGACTGCTTTTTCTATGTTTCCCAGTACCCAGGCCACGTGTCCGGCATTGAGATAGTCCGTAGCAAGTGGCTTGGCGGCAAGGAGTTTATCGTAATACTTCATAGCCTGTTCATGCTTACCACTGACAAATGAACACCAGCCAATGCCGCGCCATGCCTTCATACAGTCGTTTTCCAGGAAGTCTAACTTGAAGAAATATTGCAGGGCATCGTCATACCTTTTTTGTTCTGCCAGGCAACTACCGGTATAGAACAATACATTGCGATTTTCCGGTTGAATAGTTTCTACGCGATGATAGTATTCCAAAGCTGCATCGAAATTCTTCATCTGGCGGTAACAAGTAGCCAGGTGGCGAAGTGTCCACAGGTGATCGGGCTTCAGCATATCAGCTTTCTGATAAGCGTCCACAGCTTCCTGATAGCGTTTCTCCTTTTGCAGGCAGAAACCTGTCTTTTGGAAAATGTCCGCATTGGCTTGTTTTCGATCTATTAATATCCGGTAGAGCTCCAAAGCTTCTGCTGGATGCTCCTTGCTGAAGTGGAAGTCGGCAACCGCTACTAATAATTCGGGAGCACTCAACAGTTCTTTCAGTACCGGATTGCGGTGCAATGCAATCTCTTCCTGGAAGATATTATGAAACTCGAATCTGCGTTGGCTAAGTTTGAAGAAACGGTATAAATCGTGAATGTACTGGTTACTGATAACATCAGGCCGTTCAGCAAATTGTTTCAGGCTGGCATTGTTCTTTTCTTCCATAAAGTCGCTTTGATCCTGAGGAGTCATCTGACTTAGCATCATGTCACGTTGTCCCTGTGGGAGTTGTGCAATGGTGAAACAAAATGAATACTTATCACTGTTGCAGAAGAATCCCGATTGCAGGATGATGGAAAGGACAGAACTCTCACCGCTCTGGTTCAAACCTACCTGATGGATAATGCTGGAATGCATCCGGTCGAAAGGGTAGAACCAGTTATGTGGTTCGCGGAAAAAAGGATACCCTTTGAGTTGTGCGAATGTGCTCATATAGACATCTGCTCCTTCCAGTTGCAGATCGTTCATCTCGCGTATTTTATCTCCCAAACCCGATTGCTCGAAAGTTTGTTCCCAGTCGGGATTGCGGTCGTTTTCATCTGTTTCTTCAAAACCGAACTTCATGTTGCGCATGATATTCACGTTCTTCATCATTTCGGGAATGATTTCTTCCCGCATCTTTCTGTCAATCTTCTCCGTTTCCTGGCTACGAAGTAGCTGGATATAAATACGGTTCACCTGTTTGCTGAAGTTCGGGTCTTCTCTGAAAAGAGAAATACGTGCTTCCAATTCTGGATAAAGTGCAATGCGTGAAGGATAGAGATGCAAGGTAATAACAAGTCCTACCAATGCTCTCTGATTGATTTGCGGATTGGTATGGCGAAGCCCGTCGAGCAACCAATTTACTTTGCGCTCATCGAAACACTCCATTAAACTGAGTGTGACAGCACTGACAAACAGGCATAAGTCATTGGTTGGCAATGTCTCCGAACGAAGCATATCTTCTGCCTGGGCAAATTCTTCCAAAGTCCAACTGCTGTTGCTCCAGGTAGTAAGAAACATTACCTGGTGTGTCTCTTCATGTCGTCTCAGGATAGCGTCCAAGCCCTGGTAGTTTGCTAACTGTGATACAGCCATTTCATCTGCAAAGCCTTCCAGTATCTTTTGCAGGGTAGAAATGCCATAAGCTTTCGGAAGCTGCTTGGGATTCCTGCGTAGGGAGTGGTAATAGTGGGTGGATATTTCATCTAATAATGCAATACGTGTCTGGTCGGCAATCTCCCATGTATCAGCCAATAGCTGGCGATACAGTTTCTGCCGTTCAGGGTCTTTCATACCCAGTTTCATATATTGCAACATATATTGATAGGAAGTCTGGATTTGTTCCAGTCGGTTACGCAGACTCCAGTCGTTACCATTATATAAGAAAGCATCCAGTTGAACAAGAGCTTCTTTCAGCCGTTTATCTTCCAATAAATTGACTATTTGGTTATATTGTTTTTGGATGGATTGTTCATTCATATTCAGTCCTTTCTTTAATACTTTATTAATATAAGGTACAAAAATGATGCCAAAAAGTTCGGGGACTTAGAAAATACTGATAGCTGTTTTGGTAGTCAGTAATTCAAGGGCTTTCATCCCCATTACAGAGTTACCTTTAGGGTTAAGTCGCGGACTCCATACTGCTACCGCATACTTACGTGGGCAGACAGCTGCAATACCGCCACCAACACCGCTTTTCCCGGGTAACCCCACCAGATAAGAAAATTCCCCAGCTTCATCATAGAAACCGCAAGTCTGCATAATGGCATTGATACGTTTTACTTGTGAAGTCGTCAGTTCGATTCCATCAAAACTGAACGGTCTTGTATGATCAGCGAAAGGAAGGAAAGAACGTGCCAGTTCCCGGCAACTCATACCTATGGAACATTGAAGGAAATAAAAGTGAAGTACCCGCTCAATATCGTTTTCTATATTTCCATGATATTTTAGCATATTGGTAATGGCTGCATTCAGATAGCCATATTCACGTTCGGAAGTTGCCATACCTTCATTATATTGAATCTGGTTGTTGCCGCAGAGTTTTCGTACGAAAGCGAGATAATCCTTTTCCGGATCATCGAGTACTGAAAGCAGGATGTCTGCCATTACTAATGCTCCCGCATTGATGAGAGGATTGCGGGGAATCCCTTTCTCCATTTCCAGCTGGAAAATGGAGTTAAATGCGTTACCGGATGGTTCTACACCTATACGTTTCCAGAGTTCATTGCCCATCCGGCTGAAACTTATCGCAAGAGAGAATACTTTCGAAATACTTTGTATGGCAAAACGCTCGTCACTGTCTCCCTGGGCATATTCTTTTCCTTCAATAGTACGCAGGCAAATACCATAGCGATCAGGGTTGACTTTCAGCAATTCAGGAATATAGCTTGCCGGTTTACCCATTTGGGCGTATGGCTGTATCTCCTCGTATATTTCTTTCAGAATTTCGGTGTAGTCCATGGTATATAAGGTTTTTCTTTAGAAACGCACCTGCAATTGCGCTTGCAGTAGGTTACTATTATCTCCGATATGGCGGTTGCAGTATGTATACTGTGCCTGTACCCTGCATTTAGGATAGAACCAATATTGTAAACCTACTACATAATTACTTTGCTTATCATCGAGTACTTTACTCTTATTAAGATAATCATAAGATGCTATTACATCTACTTTCGGGAATACATGTGCAGATGCTGTTACATAATAACCGTCACTTTTGATACGTCCATCTTTTCCGGCCAAGTATTCCGTGCGTACATCCACCGGTTTAGTTTTAATGACTGCACCTGCCGACCAACGGTTACGGGTATAGTTTTCGCCTACCTGTATATCGGGATTGAGGCTGGATACGGCCACAGCACATCCTTTCCCTTTTACAAAAGAACCGCCTACAGACAGCCAGTCGAGTGGATGAACCATCAGGCTGCCTACAATATCCTTCTGGTTGTTTTTATCTTTCAGGTTGATACCTTGCCCATTCATTACCGCAAGATTATAGTTCACCAGTTTTCCAAACAGATTACCATAGATCAGGAGTCCCATATCACGTCCGCTACTGGAACCATACAAAGGATCACTGCCATTGATGCCAGCCAGATAATTGACAGATTGCGAGTAGCAATTAATCAGTTCCACATAGCAAGGAGACATTGGGTTTTCAATGGTATACATGGTTTTGAATTGTCCGATGCGGGCAGTCAGTTGCGGGAGGAATTTATATTCGGTATATGCTTCAAGGATTTTTCCAGTATTGGCAAAGCTGTACATGAAGTAGCACAACCAACGGTCGGTAATTTTACCTTGTGCCATGAAGATAACCCGCTTGATGTCGAACGTATTACTGCTGCCATCAGCATCATCGTAAGTATAACCCACCTGTGCATAACCGGAGAGGCTGATACGATCTTTGAGCGTATTTACTACGTCGTTCAAACATGCATCTTGTGCTGTTGCTATCAGTGCGGAAAGTAGGAAAGCAAAGGATAACAAAGTTCGTTTCATTTCTATGATAAATGTGTTAGGAAAGATAAATGATCGTTTACTATAAAAATATAAGATTAAAAAAGGCAACCCTTCTTTTCAAAGAGCTGCCTTTTGGTATGATAATGTTTATTCTTATTCGTTGATAGCAGCGATACCCGGAAGAACTTTTCCTTCGATTGCTTCAAGCAATGCACCACCACCTGTTGAAACATAAGAAACACCGCTTGCCAAGCCAAACTTGTTAACGCAAGCTACAGAGTCACCACCACCTACAAGTGAGAATGCACCGTTCTTAGTAGCCTCTACGATAGCCTCGCCTACTGCACGTGAGCCATGAGTGAAGTTTTCGAATTCGAATACACCTGTCGGACCATTCCACAAGATAGTCTTAGAGTTTTTGATAACATCTGTGAAGATTTTCTCAGTTTCAGGACCGATATCCAGACCTTCCCAACCATCAGGAATTTGGTCAACCGGACAGAACTTAGTGTTAGCATCGTTAGAGAAAGCGTCAGCAATCTTTGCATCAACAGCCAATACCAAGTTTACACCTTTTGCTTTTGCCTTTTCTATCAGTTCGAGGGCCAGATCCAGTTTGTCATCTTCGCAGATAGAGATACCGATCTTACCACCCATAGCCTTGGTGAAAGTATAAGTCATACCACCGGCAATGATCAGGTTGTCAACCTTGCTCAGCAGATTTTCGATAATTTCAATTTTAGAAGAAACTTTGGAACCACCCATGATAGCAGTGAATGGACGTTTGATGTCATTCAATACTTTATCAACAGCCTTCACTTCTTTCTCCATCAGGTAACCGAACATTTTGCTGTCTTTGTCGAAATATTTAGCGATCAAAGCTGTAGAAGCGTGTGCACGGTGAGCTGTACCGAAAGCGTCGTTTACATAGCAGTCAGCGTAAGAAGCCAATTTCTTGGTGAATTCTTTCTGGCTTTCTTTAACGGCTTTCTTAGCAGCAGCTTTTTCTTCGTCTGTAGCGTCTTCAGCCAAACCACGGGGTTTGCCTTCTTCTTCAGCGTAGAAACGAAGGTTTTCGAGCAACAATACTTCACCCGGTTGCAGAGCAGCAGCCTTAACAGCAGCTTCTTCGCCCATACAGTCGTTAGCGAATTGTACGTCAACACCCAACAACTCTGAAAGATGGTTCAGAATGTGTTTCAATGAGAATTTGTCAGCCGGACCTTTCGGACGACCGAGGTGAGAACCAATAATTATACTACCACCGTCAGCCAGAATTTTCTTTAACGTAGGAAGAGCAGCACGCATACGGTTATCATCTGTAATGTTGAAGTTTTCGTCCAGAGGCACATTGAAGTCTACACGAACGAATGCCTTTTTACCGGCAAAGTTGAATTGATCAATTGTCATAATACTCTATTTTATTTAAAAGTGTTATTAATTCGTTTTCGTGAGCGCAAAGTTAGCATTTATTTCTTTCTTTTGCTATGAAACCGTCATTTATTCTTTATCTTTCGGCTTCTCTTTGCTAACTTTATACTTCTCGCAATAATATTTGCACATCAATTGCAAACCGCACTTATCACATTGCGGTGTACGTGCCTGGCAGACGTATCTTCCATGTAAGATAAGCCAGTGATGTGCAATGGGGATATCCGCTTCCGGGATGTTTTTCACCAGTTCTTTCTCTACACTGAACGGTGTGGTACATGCATCCGAAACCAGTCCGAGGCGGTGACTTACACGGAACACATGAGTATCTACTGCCATTGCAGCTTTGTTAAATACAACGGATTGGATGACGTTCGCCGTCTTGCGTCCCACACCGGGTAGTTTTACAAGCTCTTCCAGTGTATCAGGCACTTCACTGTTGAAGTCTTTCACCAACATTTGTGCCATACCCACCAGGTGTTTTGCTTTGTTATTGGGATAAGATACGCTACGGATATATTCGTATATCACTTCCGGTGTACTGGCAGCAAGAACTTCCGGGGTAGGGAAATCGCGATACAACGGTGGAACAATCATATTCACCCGCTTGTCTGTACATTGGGCGGAGAGGATGACTGCTATCAGCAGTTGGAACGGAGTTTCATAATGCAGTTCCGTTTCGGCTACAGGACGATTCTCCCGAAACCAGGCAAGAATTTTTTCGTAACGTTCTTTTTTTCTCATCGCAATTTATTTTTATGGTAATGAGGAGCCACTTTCCCATTGAAGTAGAGCATAGAGACAATGGTGAGGCAAGCCCCGAACAAATAAGCTTTATCGAAAGTGCTGACCTCCGCAATATATCCTCCTGTCAGCATACCGATACCGATGCCTACATCCCAGGATGTCAGATAGGTAGAAGTGGCAGTACCACGTTGGCTATTGGGGGCGAGGTTGACAAAAAGGGTATTGTAAGCCGGAAACATAATACCAAAACCTACTCCCAGCAACAGGGCTACGGCAAAGAAAACAACAGTACATAGCATGTTGTTCCAACTGATAAGGTATACGCATGCTGAAAGGAGGAAGAAGCTGAATACTACGAGATACAATCCGGCTGAAATGACCTGTGTTATCTTACCCCTGTCCACTATCTTTCCGGAGAAGATGCGCGATATAGCCATACCTATTGCCATGAAAGTGAAGAAGAAGCCTGTAGTGGCATTGATGCCGATCTGCTTGGCGTACATAGCCACATAGTTTGTTGTCATTCCGTATGGAATCGAAAGCAGCAACAAACTGATGCCTGCCGGAATACCTTTCAATAATATAAAGCGGTCAAGGGAAATCGGTTCTCTCTTCACAGGCGGTTTATAGGGTGTTTTGACAAGAGAGGCACAAACGAAGCCTGCTATACACGAGCCCAGTGAGCAACAGAATATAGTTGTGAAACTCATTCCTGCATCATGCAGGAACAATCCGGACATCGGACCTACCGCCATCGCAATATTATTCGAAAGTCCATAGTATCCTAATCCTTCTCCGCGTCGTGAAGAAGGCATGATGTCGATGACCACTGTATTACCGCCTACGGTCACCATTCCGAACGATACGCCCTGTATGATACGGAACAGGATGAATAACGTAAGCGAACCGGCAATGATATATCCGGCAAACATTGTCATAAAGATAAAATATGCCATCAGATACAGAGGCTTACGTGCAAAGCTGTCCAAAAAGTAACCGGAAAAGGGGCGGATACATAAAGCTGCTACTGTATAACAAGAAAGAATAATGCCGATTGTTGAATTTCCGGCACTGAATACTTCAGACAGGTAGAATGGAAGTACCGGTATCAGCAACCAAAAGCCGAAGTACAGCAGGAAGTTGGCTGCAAGAATAAAACAATAGCTGGGAGTGACAAGTCTATCTTTCATAATGGGCAGCTTGAGTAAGAACTAAGAAAATATATCCGGGCGAATGATTATGTATCGCCTACTTGTTTTGTGATATCCGGAATGGTATATCATTGTAGGAGCGGATAATCATTCGCCCGGTATATGTTGGTTGTTAATAAGCGGCTTCGAATTCCTTCAGGAATCTCGTGTCGTTTTCAGAGAACATACGAAGATCCTTTACCTGGTATTTCAGGTTTGTAATACGCTCAATACCCATACCGAGGGCATATCCGCTATATACTTTACTATCGATTCCGTTGCTTTCCAATACATTCGGATCTACCATACCGCAACCGAGGATTTCAACCCAGCCGGTATGCTTGCAGAACGGACAACCTTTTCCACCGCAAATATTACAGCTGATATCCATTTCCGCACTGGGTTCCGTGAACGGGAAATAAGACGGACGCAAACGGATTTTAGTATCTTCACCAAACATCTCTTTGGCAAAGAGTAACAAAACCTGTTTCAGGTCGGTGAAAGATACATCTTTGTCTACATACAAAGCCTCAACCTGATGGAAGAAACAGTGTGCACGGTAGCTGATGGCTTCATTGCGATATACACGTCCCGGACAAATGATACGGATAGGGGGGTGTGAAACTTCCATTACGCGGGTTTGCACGGATGAGGTGTGTGTACGCAATACAATATCAGGATGAGTTTCGATGAAGAAAGTATCCTGCATATCGCGTGCAGGGTGATCTTCGGCGAAATTCAATGCAGAGAACACATGCCAGTCATCCTCGATTTCCGGACCTTCGGCAATGCTGAATCCCAAACGGGCAAATATATCGATGATTTCGTTCTTTACGATGGTGAGCGGGTGGCGCGTACCCAATTCTACCGGATAAGCGGAACGTGTAAGGTCAATATCATCACAGCCCGTATCCTGACTTTCGAACTGTTCTTTCAAGGCAGTAATTTTTTCCTGTGCCTTGTTCTTCAGTTCATTCAGTCTCATGCCGACTTCTTTCTTCTGTTCGGCAGCTACGTTACGGAAATCCGCCATCAAGTCATTGATTGCACCTTTTTTACTAAGGAATTTGATGCGGAGCGCTTCCAGTTCCTCGGCATTGGCAGCTTTCAGTGCTTCCACTTCTTGCAGAAGCTGGTTGATTTTATCTATCATATCGTCGTTATTATTTATTTCCGAAATACATAAAACGGTGCAAAGATACAACTTTATCATGATTCCGGTTGCAATCTTTTTATAAAATTAATCGGATACAAGGAAAAAGCCTATATGTGATATGGAAATGAATTTATTCCCGGAGGTTTTGCATGCTTGACTCTTACCTATTCCCTGTCTACTCCGTATATAGTCCGTGTCTAAGAACAAGGAGAAGGTATGGAGTTGGTACGGACTTGACACGGAGTTGGTATGTCTCAGGTATTTTCCGGCTTTTTTATATGCTTCGTTATACTGACGGTGGCGGAGGTTAGTTTGCCTCTTCTTTATGCTTCTTTAGTGCTTCCTGATAAAGTTCTTCTTGCAATACACAGAATTCTGCCACCAGCTCAATAGAAACACATCCCTCATTTTCATCTTTTGCATTATTCATCAGTTGCTCGATTTCCTTAGAGAGAGAAAGATAGCGTTGCACCTTGGAATCATAAGGGCTTAGTGTATTCAGTATGATTTCACTTTTCCCTGATTTTGTTTGTTTCATCTTTAGAATTAATTAGTCCGGCAAAGATAACTGTTTTTTTACTATTCTTAAGCATTCTGCCGTAAATAATCTTTTTGCTAAGCAATTTTGTCAAACAGATATTAAAAAAGCATATTTATGAATCTCTCCGATAACAACTTAACAGTTATTCAACTACCTTTAATACTGAAAATAGTGGCCACAAGTGTTTTCGTATTACTAACAACATCTGTATAATGTTCAATTTAAACAAATAAACATTATGCGGTAACTAATTTGTAAACTATGGAAACCAAAAAAACACCCAAAGCAAACCTGGAAAGCAAGAGGCCAACGTGGCTGCTTGTCGGTTATGTAACTGTACTTGCCTTCATGTTCGTTGCATTCGAATGGACTCGTGATGTCAGGGTTGATACGAGTGGTCGTATCACCGAGAATGTATTTGAGCAGGACATGGAGATCCCTCTTACAAGGCAGCCTGAAGTGACTCCTCCGCCACCACCTCAGGTAACTCCTATTAATGATGTTTTGACGATAATAGATGATGACGATACTGCAGAGGAAACTAATTTTGCCTCTTCGGAGGAAACAGGTGAAGATGTAGTGATTAAGCACATACCGGTTACAGTGGATGAAGAAGTGGTGGTAGAAGATGACATTTTTGTGATTGTGGAAGAAAATCCGCAATTTCCTGATGGGGGCACAGCCGGGCTTTTACAGTACTTGGGCAAGAATATCAAATATCCTACTATCCCACAAGAGAATGGAACTCAGGGTCGTGTAACGGTGCAGTTCGTTGTTAATAAAGACGGAAGTATTGTAGATGTGAAAGTAATAAGAGGTGTCGATCCTTATCTGGACAAAGAAGCAGTCCGTGTAATTTCTACTATGCCGAAATGGATACCTGGTAAACAGCGTGGTGTGCCTGTACGCTGCAAGTTTACAGTACCTGTGACGTTTAAACTGCAGTGAAACAGTGATATAAAAATAAAAGCTGCATTCGGTCTTGAATGCAGCTTTTATTTTTGTGGAGAGTATCGGACTCGAACCGATCACCTCGACACTGCCAGTGTCGCGCTCTAGCCAGATGAGCTAACCCCCCCTTTTCGATCTTTCGCTAACGTTTGCGAGCTTTCTCTTGTTTTGGTGGCGCAAATATAATGCATTATTCTGAAATAATTGCTATGTTTGCGAAACAAATTGAAAGAAAAAATATGCTGATCTATAATACAACCTATCAAGTGGAAGAAGGACAGGAAGATAACTTCCTGATTTGGATAAAGGAATTCTATTTACCCGAAGTAGAGAAAACCGGTGCATTGCATACGCCGCGTATTGTCCGTGTACTGAGCCATCGTGAAGAGGGCAGCACATGCTATTCCCTTCAGTTTGAAGTGGAAAACTCCGCCATTCTGCATCGCTGGCACATGGAGCAAGGAGTGAAACTAAACGATGAGCTGGTTAAGATATTCCAGGATAAGGTGGTTGGCTTTCCTACATTGATGGAGGTGATAGAGTGATACAACCGGTCAAGGAAAAGATAATTTTAGGTATCGACCCCGGTACTACCATTATGGGATATGGAGTGCTGCGTGTGGTGGGGACAAAACCTGAGATGATTGCTATGGGTATTATTGACCTGCGCAAGTTTGGTGACCATTACCTTAAACTTCGCCATATACACGAACGGGTATTGAGCATCATTGAGAGTTATTTGCCTGATGAACTTGCTATTGAAGCTCCCTTTTTCGGTAAGAATGTACAATCTATGTTGAAGCTGGGGCGTGCTCAGGGAGTTGCTATGGCTGCTGCCCTCAGCCGTGATATCCCTATTACGGAATATGCCCCTCTTAAGATAAAAATGGCTATTACTGGAAATGGCCAGGCTTCCAAGGAGCAGGTAGCAGATATGTTGCAACGTATGCTTCACTTTGCAAAGGAAGATATGCCTACATTTATGGATGCTACGGACGGGCTGGCTGCTGCTTATTGCCATTTTTTGCAAATGGGGCGTCCCACAGTAGAGAAAGGGTATCACGGATGGAAAGACTTTATGGCCAAAAACCCGGATAAAGTGAAGAAATAAGATCTGATATTAATACTAAAACTTAAAATAACCACCATGAAACTGAATGAACTTGCCTTGATTGGAGTAGCCACAGCGACAGTTGCCAGCTGTGCTCCAACGAAGAATGAGTACGCGTCTTATGAGTTGTATCCCGTTCGTTCGGGCAGCCTGACGGAAATGGAGTATACTCCCGAAGTTACGAATTTTACATTGTGGGCGCCGACTGCCGATGAAGTACGCCTCATGCTGTTTGATGCGGGTGATGGCGGCCATGCTTATGAGACTGTTTCTATGGTATCTGATAAGGAAGGAACCTGGACGGCAAAGGTGGAAAAAGACCTGATAGGGAAATTTTATACATTTAATGTGAAGATCAAGGATAAATGGCTGGGAGATACTCCGGGCATCAATGCGAAAGCGGTAGGGGTGAATGGAAAACGTGCTGCTATCATTGACATGAAGGCAACCGATCCTGAAGGTTGGGCACAAGATAAGCGACCGGCTTTGGCTTCTCCGGCCGATGCTGTTATTTATGAAATGCATCATCGTGACTTCTCTATCGATCCTTCATCGGGCATTCAGCATAAAGGTAAATTCCTGGCACTGACGGAAGAAGGTACACTTAGCCCTGAGAAGCTGGCAACCGGTATTGATCATTTGAAAGAACTGGGTGTGACACATGTTCACATTTTACCGTCTTATGACTATGCTTCGGTGGATGAAACGAAATTGGATGAAAATAAATATAATTGGGGATATGATCCGCAGAACTATAAT
>JABLTO010192829.1_pt1 | contig 37576 bp, 38 predicted proteins | sample 7160091 | NCBI WGS metagenome assembly JABLTO01 (sample SAMN14651225, study PRJNA627086) | human gut metagenome | isolation source: feces | host: Homo sapiens
ATTCTTAATTCTTCTTCGTATTGGGCTATTTCTGTTTTATTTTTTGCATTATTTGCTTTTCCAAATATTCCATTTTCTCCTATTACCATGTTTAGGGTTACACCTGCTAAGATTAATAATACGATTATGGTAATTATTAGAGCAATTAAGGTAATACCCAAATTAGATTTTAGTGCCTGTAGGGGTCGGCGTCCTCGACGACCCGCTCTATTGTTTTTTTCTTTCTTTTTTTGCGGGCGGACAGAGGCGTCCGCCCCTACAACGTTTGGATTGTGTTTGTCAAATTTAATATTATTTCTACTTTGATTTCGTTCTAAGCAGATATGAGCGTCCTCACCTACAATGTTTGGTTTATGTTTTTCAAATGTTATAATATTATTTTTATTTTGTTTAAGGCGGACAGAGGCGTCCGCCCATACATTGTTTAATTTTTTTATTTCAAATATTTTAGTATCGTCTTTTTTCTTTATTTTTGGGCAAACAGGAGCGTTTGTATCTACAGAATATATTTTTATTTTTGTTTGTTCATTTAATTTTTTCATTTGTTTCCTCCTTATTTTTCGGATATTATATTTTATTTTCACACCAGTGTCAATATTTTATGAATTATTTTTTATATAATTTCTATAATATTCTTTAAGGAGACTTATTTATGAATAATTCAGGAAAATATGAAAATAAATTAAATGTTATTGGACCTATATTACGAAATAAGCGAAAAGAACAAAATTTATCTTTTGAACAATTATCTAACAAATTATTGCTATTGGGTGTTAATATTCCAATAACCTGTTTGCATAGAATAGAAAATAATCAAAGAACTGTTAGAGATTATGAACTTTGCGCTTTATCATTAGCTTTAAATATTGATATACATGAATTAGTTGATGAATTTTTAAACAAATTGAACTCATTGGTATAAATTGCATTATTTATACCAAAATATGATTTCCATACAATAAAAAAATGGATTCGCCATACGAGTCGCCCTAAGGACGCCACCCCTACAAAAAAATTGGAAATTTCTTATAATATAAAACAAAAAAACATTGCAATTTGCAATGTTTTTTTGTTTTATTCTTCGATTTTTTCTTCTTTATTTTCTTCGTCTTCTTCTAATGCTTTTTTGCTTAGATTTATTCTTCCTTGGTCGTCTATTTCTATTACTTTTACTTTTACAATATCTCCTACTTTTAATACGTCTTCTACATTTTTTATTCTTTCTTTTGAGATTTTTGATATATGTAATAGCCCTTCTTTTCCTCCACCAAGTTCTATGAATGCTCCAAAGTTCATTATTCTTGCTACTGTTCCTTCGTATACTTGTCCAACTTCTATATCTTTTGCTATGTCTTCTACCATTTTTAGTGCTTTTTTAGAATTTTCTTCATCTTGTGAATAGATAAACACTTTTCCGTCTTCTTCGATGTCTATTTTTACTCCTGTTTCATCTATTATTTTGTTTATCATTTTTCCACCTGGTCCTATTACATCTTTTATTTTGTCTACTTTTATTACTGTGTTTGTAATTTTAGGTGCATATTTTGAAACTTCTGCTCTTGGTTTTGCTATTTGTTTTAACATTACTTCATCTAGTATATATTGTCTTGCTTTTCTTGTTCTTGCAAATGCTTCTTCTATAATATCGTATGTTAATCCATCTACTTTTATATCAACTTGTATAGCTGTAATTCCTTTTTCTGTTCCTCCAACTTTAAAGTCCATATCTCCAAAAAAGTCTTCAATTCCTTGTATATCTGTTAGCATTACATAGTTGTCTGAACCATTTGGATCTGTAACAAGTCCTGTTGAAATACCTGCTACTGGTCTTTTTATTGGAACTCCTGCTGCCATTAATGCAAGTGTACTACCACATATACTTGCTTGTGATGTTGAGCCATTTGAAGATAATACTTCAGATACAACTCTTATTGAGTAAGGGAATTCTTCAACAGATGGTATAACTGGAACTAAGGCTTTTTCTGCTAAGGCTCCATGTCCTATTTCTCTTCTTCCTGGTCCTCTTGATGGTCTAGCTTCTCCAACACTGTATGAAGGGAAGTTATATTGGTGCATATATCTTTTTCCTGTTTCTTCATCTATTCCATCTAATATTTGTTCTTCACTTGCCATTCCTAATGTTGCAATTGAAAGTACTTGTGTTTGTCCTCTTGTGAACATTGCACTACCGTGAACTCTAGGTATTAAATCTATTTCACATGATAATGGTCTTATTTCATCTATTTTTCTTCCATCTGGTCTTTTATGTTCATTGTAAATCATTTCTCTTACACATTTCTTTTCTAAGTCGTGTATACTTGTAGAAATGTCATACATTTTTTCTGCAGTTTCTTCTTCTCCATATTTTTCAGTAAAATATGCAACTATGTCTTCTGTTAATTTATCCATATTTGCATCTCTTACTTCTTTATCTACAGCTTGTACATCTTTATACATTCTTTCTTTAAAGTTTGCAGAAACTTCTTCAAATACACTTGCATCAACAGCAAATGATTTATATTCAAATTTTTCTTTTCCTATTTCTTCTTTCATTTTAGAAATAAAATCGCACACTTTTTTAATTTCTACATGAGCTTCTTTTATTGCTTGCAACATTGTATCATCTGGTATTTCATCTGCTCCTGCTTCTATCATTGCTATTTTTTCTTTTGTTCCTGCAACTGTAAGTTTTAATCTACTTTTTTCTCTTTGTTCTAATGTTGGGTTTATAACAATTTTATCATCTACATATCCTACATTTACTGCTGCTGTTGGTCCTCCGAAAGGTATATCTGAAATTGAAAGTGCTGCTGAAGCTCCTATCATTGCACATACTTCTGGTGAATTATCTGGTTCAACAGATAATACTGTTGCAACAACACATACATCATTTCTAAAATCTTTTGGGAATAATGGACGAAGTGGTCTATCTATTGCTCTTGATGTTAAAATTGCTTTGTCACTTGGTTTTCCCTCTCTTTTTGTAAAACTTCCTGGTATTTTTCCTACTGAATATAATTTTTCTTCAAAATCAACTGAAAGTGGGAAGAAATCTATTCCATCTCTTGGTTCTTTAGATGCTGTTACATTTACCATAACAGTTGTTTCTCCATATCTTACAAGTACACTTCCATTTGCAAGTTCTGCCATTTTTCCTGTTTCTATTGTTAGTTTTCTTCCTGCTAATTCCATTGAATAACTTTTAAACATTTCTTTTCCTCCTATATAAACTTTCTACACACCTTTTTTAATATTTATTATAGATGTAACCTCTATAATATGTTTCTTCTTTAAACACATTATACAAGCTACGTTCTATTAATAAATATTTATTTTATAAATTTGTATTTTAATAAAATTTAAAACAAGGACGTTTTTAAGCAAAACGTCCTAATGTATAAAATTATTTTCTTAAACCTAATTTTTCAATGATGTCTCTGTATCTTTGAACATCCTTTTTAGCTAGGTAGTTTAATAAGTTTCTTCTTTTACCTACCATTTTTAAAAGTCCTCTTCTAGAGTGATTGTCTTTTTTGTGAACTTTTAAATGCTCTGTTAATTCATTAATTCTTTCTGTTAAGATAGCAACTTGAACTTCTGGTGAACCAGTATCGTTTTCTTCTCTTTTATAAGTATTAATGATTTCTGTTTTTCTTTCCTTTGTCATTTGAAAAGCACCTCCTATTTAATATTTTATTTGCCTTCATCTGAGCTAAAGTTAGGTGTGTTTTTTACTTAAGCTAAGAAAAAGGTATGCTTTAACTTAAAGCATACCTATTTTACTATAGATTTTGCAAAAAAGCAAGAAAATTCAAATAATTTCCTTAATCTTTTTTTCGATAATTGCATGTACAATTCCAAAAAAACTTACAATAAGATAAATTCCTGAAGAAATAATATAATGTTTGCTAACAAGAAATAAAAAACCAACTATGCAAAGTATAGGAATTATTCTACTGATAATGCATTTCTTTATTGATATTAGCTTATAAAGTCTTTTTTCTTCCTTTTCTATTGCTTTCATTAAATCTTCTTTTCCATTTCCACAAAAACAAATCAAATAGTATTTATTCTTGTAAACTTCAGGATACATTATCATCCCGCATTTAGGGCACCGAACATCACTGCCTGTTATATCATTCGCCATCTTTCTTACCTCCGTTTTCTATATCAATGATTAATTCCATAATATTTTCCATATTTAAGTGCAAAAGAAAGTCAAATAGAAGCTTACTTTCCATTGCTTTCTTTTTATATTCATCACTGATATAATCTGTTAACGGTTTCACTTCTTCAATTACAGGAGCATTGAAATAACTTGATTCTTTCTTAATTTCTACATTAGAAAAAAGTTCAAAATATTTTTCTTTCTTCTTTTTGGCTAAAAAGTAACATGTAATACACCGCGGTCCTGTACCTGTTCCATCATTAATATTTGAGACAATATATGTTTTTAATACATATACTTCATCAATTTTGTTCTTCTTTGCAAATAACATAATTTTTCCTCCTTTAATTAAAGCTAGGTTTACTTATAACATGTTTGCTCTTGGCAATTTTAGGAGATTATATCACATTTTTATGTTAAGTGCAACTTGATTTATTCTTTCGGGCGGACAGAGGCGTCCGCCCCTACATCGTTTGACGCATTTTTTATATCATTTAATCTTAAAAAAAATCTGAAAAAATTTAAAATTTCTAAATAATATGGCGGTCAATGACCGCCGCTACAAAATAGTTTTACATTGCTGCTCTATATAAATTTATAAAGTCTTCTTTAGATGTTTCTCTTGGGTTTCCTGGTCTACAAGGATCTATCATTGCTTTATCAGCTAATAATTCTAAGTCTTCTTCTTTACATCCTGTATCTTTTACTGTTTGTGTAATTCCAACTTTCTTAGAAAGTTCTTGTATCATCCATACAAAAGTATTTATTACATCTTGATCGTTTAAATTTGCTGCATCTGGTCTTCCTATATTTATTAATATTTCTCTAAATCTATCTGCACAAACTTCTCCATTAAATCTCATAACTGTTGGAAGTAAAATTGCATTTGCAAGACCATGTGGTGTATCATATACAGCTCCTAGTTGATGTGCCATTGAGTGTACAATTCCAAGTCCTACATTTGAGAATCCCATTCCTGCAATATATTGAGCATATCCCATCATTTCTATTGCATAGTCATCTTTATCGTTTACAGCAGCTGGTAAATATTGGAATATTAATTGTATTGCTTTCATATGAAACATATCTGACATAATATTGTGTGCTTTTGTTATATATCCTTCAACTGCATGTGTTAGTGCATCCATTCCTGTTGCTGCAGCCATAGATTTTGGCATTGATGCCATAAGTTCTGAATCTACTATTGCTATTATTGGAATATCATGTGGGTCAACACATACCATTTTTATTTCTCTTGTTTCATCTGTAATTACATAGTTTATTGTGACTTCTGCAGCTGTTCCTGCTGTTGTTGGAAGTGCTATTACTGGCATTCCTCTATTTACTGTGTTTGATGCTCCATTTAAAGAAACTATATCTGCTCTGTCTGGGTTTGTCATTACAATAGAAATACCTTTTGCAGTATCCATGCTTGATCCTCCACCAACTGCAACTATTAAATCTGCTTTAGATGCTTTGCATTTTTCTACACCATCTAAAACATTTTTTATAGTTGGATTTGGTTTTACATCTGAATATACTTCAAAATCTATTCCTTCATTATCTAAAATTCTTGTAACTTTATCTGTTACACCAACTTCAACTAAAGATTTGTCTGTAACTACTAAAACCTTTTTAAATCCTCTAGATTTAATTTCTTCTGGTAGTACCTCTCTTGCTCCTTTTCCAAAATAAGATGTTTCGTTTAAAACAAATTTTGTATTAGCCATTTAAAATTCCTCCTTTGTATTTATTATGGTTATATTATATCAATAATATTTTCAAATTCAATATTTTTTTGATTTTTCTTAAACAAAATAGAGAGTGTTATTGTTATATAACGCTCCCTATTTTACTTTTTAGTCTCCTAAACAAATTCCTATATCTCTTGCTGTTTTTACTAGATCATGGTCCATTGTTACTAATCGTACATTGCTTTCTGCTGTTCCACCTTGTACTGCTCCTATTTCTTTATTGTTTCCTACAACTTCTTCTAAAGTTACATAGTTTAGTTTTCCATCTTTCAATACTGTAAGAACTCCAAATTTTCCTTTCATTGCCAATTCCATTGCTTTTGCTCCATATTTTGTTGAAAGTACTCTATCGTATGAAGTTGGCGTTCCTCCTCTTTGCATATATCCTAATGTTGTATTTCTTGTTGTTATTCCTGTTAGTTCTTGTAAATCTTTTGCAACTTTTTCTCCTGCTCCTCCTAGTTGAACATTTATAACTCCTTTTCCACCATCACGTGTATTTTTTATACTTAGAGAACCTCCTTGTGGTACTGCTCCTTCTGCAACAACAATTACACTAAAGTTTTTACCCATTTTTTTTCTTTTATTTATTGCTTCAACAACTTTGTTTATATCGTATGGAATTTCTGGAATTAATGCTACATCTGCTCCTCCTGCTATTGCAGATTCTAGTGCTATCCATCCTGCATATCTTCCCATAACTTCTAATACCATTATTCTATTATGTGTTTCTGCTGTTGTGTGTAATCTATCTATTGCATCTGTTGCAACAGTTACTGCTGTATTATATCCAAAGGTAATATCTGTGCATGCAACATCATTATCTATTGTTTTTGGAACTCCTATTACATTAATTCCTCTTACAGAAAAATCTCTTGCAGATTTTTGAGTACTATCTCCTCCAAGTGTGAATAAACAATCAAATCCATCTTCTTTAATGTTTTGAACACATTTTTCAGATAAATCTTTATATACTGTTTCTCCATTTTCTTCTACTTTATAATTAAATACATTAGCATTTAAAGAAGAACCTATTATTGAACCACCTTTTTGTAATATTCCTGAAGCTGTATTTGCAGTACTTAATTTTATATAATTATTTTTCAAAAGTCCATTATATCCATCAATAAATCCATAACATTCAATTCCATTATTTTCTGCTGTTTTTACTATTGCTCTAATTACAGCATTAAACCCTGAAACATCTCCTCCATTTGCTAATATAGCTACTTTTTTAATCATATTTTTTACCTCCTAAATTTATACTTTTGTGTTTTTTATAATTATTGTTCAATTAATCTATCGCTTATTTCTTTAAAGTTTTGAAAATTGTGTTGTCTTAATATTTCATATGCAATAATTGCAACTGAATTAGATAAATTTAAGCATCTTATTCCATCTAACATTGGTATTCTTGCTGTTTTATCTAAGTATTCTTTCATAACATCTTCTGGTAAACCTTTTGTTTCTTTTCCAAATAAAACAAATACTTCATCCATATCTCCAAAATTTATATCTGCATAATTATGAGTTCCTTTTGAAGTTATAAAAAACATATTATTTTCTTCTGGTTTATATTTATTTAAAAACTCTTTAAAAGAAATGTGTTCTTCAATTTCCATCTTGTCCCAATAATCTAAACCAGCTCTTTTTAAATACTTGTCTGAAATTTGAAAACCATATGGTCTAACAAGATGAAGCTTAGCACCTGTTGCAGCACATGTTCTAACAATGTTACCAGTGTTTTGTGGAATTTCTGGCTCAACCAAAACAATATTTAATTTCATTTATTATGCCTCCTATTTTAGCTAATTATATCAATAAAAAAAAATAATGCAATAGCAATTACATTATTTCTAATTCCCTGTACTTCTATATTTATTTAATGCCAAATTCCATAGTTTTACTGCAATTATCCATAAAAGTATAGCCACTATTGGCGATAAATAAATCATATATGTGTTTAATCCTAAATAACACATAGTTGGATAGTATGCAACAAATGCAAACGGTAAAATATATGTTAATATTATTTGTATAAATTTATTATATATTGATATTGGGTATTCTGTTAAAGTATGTATTCTATAAAATGACCATATTATCTCATTTGACCTATATGTCCAAAAAGATGCAATACTAAATATTGTCATTAATGCTCCAATTATTAGCGCCCCAATTATACTAAAAATCATTATTTTTGCAATTAATATAATTGTTATTTGGATATTTAATTTTTGCAACATAGAAATTGTTATACCAATTCCTAAAAACAAATCTGTTATTCCAGCAAAGTCTCTTGAAGAACCAATAATGGATATAAGTGGATGCACGGGTCTTAGTAAAATTTTATCAAATTCACCGTTTCGAATATATTTTGGACCTATTTCATACATAGAATCAAAGCAAAAAGCAACAAAACCAATGGAAATTCTTGTAATTCCATATAATAATAAAATTTGATAAAAATCCCATCCGGATATATTTTCAGTATTATTAAATGCTATTAGCACAAATATTATACTCACAAGTTGAACTATTAATTCTGAAATAACACCAACTATACAATCAATTCTATATATAAGTATTTCTTTTAATGAATTCTTTAAAAAAGAGAAGTATAAACTTAAATTATACATAATTTGCTTCATATTATCCTCCATTTACAGTTACATTTTTTATTGCATGATTAAAGAAAATTTTCGCAATACTGTATAGTGCTATCCCCCATATAATTTGCTTTACAATTATCATTATAATTTCATTTGTAGAAAAATTTCCAAGCCATATATTTATTGGTGTATAAATTAATTCTTTAAAGGGCAATATTTTTGATAAGTTTTGAAACCAATTAGGAAATAATGTTATTGGTGCAATAATACCTGAAAATATTTGTATTATAGCCTTTCTTAATACTTGCATTCCCCATATTGAATTTGTATAAAAACCTATTGTACCTACAATTACTTGTAAAGAAAAAGTTATAGGTACACCTAAAATAATTATTAAAATACATAATAAGAAATCCATTATATTAGCAGGTAATACTAATTCCCAAAATAATGAACATAAAATAAATGTAGCAATTCCTATAACAGTTGCAAAGACTAATTCTCCTATATTTATACCAAAATAATATTCAAAATATGAAATCGGGTTTAGTAATTCTTTATTTATTTGTCCACTTTTTATATTTTCTGCCATTATTTCATTTACTCCCCAAGTTGCAAAAGAGCTGAATGTAATTACTAAAATATAATATGTAATCATTTGTTGTAAAGTATATCCTCCAGCATTACCAGTTTGCTTATATATAGCCTGCCATACGAAAATATATACCATTACCTCAATTATTCTATTGAGTGTAAATAAATAAAAATTTGATTTATATATATTGTATTGATTAAACTGCATTTTTGCAAGTTGCGTCATTATTTTTAACATTTGTGTGCTCCTTTATATATTTCTTTTAATATATCTTCTAATTCTGCTTCTTTCATATGAACATCTTCAATTTCACAATATTTTGAAATTTCATCCATAACTGTTAAAATAGTAATCTTTTCATGTAAAAACTTTAGTTTTATACTATTTTCTTTTTCTTCTATAATCTTTAAATTTTCATTTTTTAAATCATTCTTTATAATGCTTTTCTTATTTTTCACAATCAATTCTGCTGTTATATATTTTCCATATTTATCTTTGAATTTTTGTTTTTCTCCGTCATAAATTATTTTTCCTTTGTCTAAAAGTATTATTCTATCACAAACATCTTCGATATCTTTCAAATCGTGAGTTGTAAGTATTACTGTTGTTTTATTTTCTTCATTAATTTCTTTTATAAATTTTCTTATTTTTTCTTTAACAAAAACATCTAATCCAATTGTTGGCTCATCTAAATATACAATTTTTGGATTATGTAAAAAGGTAGCAGCAATTTCGCATCTCATTTTTTGCCCTAAGCTTAAATTTTTTACCTGTTTTTCCAATAACTCATCTAACTCAAGTAGGTTTGTAAATTTTTTAAGATTTTTTCTGTATTCACTCTCGGTCATATTATACATTTTTTTAATTAATCTGAAAGATTCTATTACAGGCAAGTCCCACCACAATTGTGTTTTTTGTCCAAAAACTGCTCCAATATTTTTATTATTTTTTATTCGTTCTTTATATGGTATTATTCCATTCACAGTTACCTTACCTGATGTAGGAGTAAGTAAACCTGTAAGCATTTTTATTGTAGTTGACTTTCCTGCACCGTTTTCTCCTATATATCCAACAAGTTCTCCTTCTTTAATCTCAAAATTAATTCCCTTTACAGCCATAAATTCCTTATATTTTGGATGAAATAGATTTTTAAAATAACCTATTAATCCTTCTTCTTTTTCTATAATTTTATATGTTTTAACTAAATTCTCTACTTTAATCATTAATTTTGCTCCATTTATTTTATATTAATTAATTCGAATTATTTATAGCATAAATTTACTTTTTTAACAAGTGTTTAGAACAACAAAAAACACATCTCTGTTGGATCGTTAGAGATGCATTCTTTATAAAAATACTTTGAACGATACGCCACATTTCTGTGGTCTCTCATCTTTCTATAAATATTAGACTTAAAACAGATAAAAAAGTCAAATAATTTAATAAATATTTCTTATTTTGTACTTATATGTATATTTGATATTTCTGTGGTTAATTCTCTTGAAATTATGTTTTGTATTTGTGCTATTTGGTTTTGTTCTAGTTTTTCTGCTTTTACAACTACACTTACACTGTCATCGTTTACAAATATTACTGCATCTTCAAATCCTTTTGTTTTTATTAAGTTTTCTGCTATCATTATTGCATTTTTCTTATTGTTTATATTTGCTATTTCTTGTGATGATATTGATTTTTGTGTTTCTGGTATTGCTGTATTTTCTAATATTTTTTGGTATGTTTCTAACATTTGTGAATACATATTTTCTCTTTGTAGTTTTGAACTTGTAAAATAGTCTTCTTCTCCATTTGCATTTGTTTCTACAGTATTATTTTCACTGGTGTTATTTGCTATGTTTTCATTTTCATTTGTAGTGTTTTCTTCTTTTGTATTTACATTGTTTGTGTCTTCACTACTATTGTTTGCCATTGTTTCTTTTATATTGTTTTCTTCTCCAACTACAAGTTCACTATCTACTAATTTTGCATCTCCTATTCCTGCATAATCGTATCCTTCTTCTGTTTTTCTGTTTGCTACTTCTTCTGATATTTGTGATGAATAGTTCAAATATCCAGCTGCAATAAGCATTAGTGCAACTACAGATATAATAATTTGATTTTTCTTAAATATTCTCATTATTAATTCCTCCTTTTAAACTTTTAACTTAAACACTTGTATTTTATGTGTTGCAAGTCCTGTTGCCGCTTCCACAGCTTGAATAATTTGTGTTTTTACATTTGCATTTTCTCCTCCTTCTGCAGTAATTATTGCTCCCTCTATTTTGGGTGAAACAGTTTTTTGAGTTATAATGCTTTTTTCTCCACTACTATTTTCTTGCATTATTGCAGATTTCTGTGTATTTGTATCTGTTGTAGTTCTCTTTCCACCAGAAGTATCTGCTTCCTCTGTTGTTGTTTCACTTTTGGTCTCATCGTATAATGGAACTAGCTCACTACTTTCTGAATATGTAAGTAATACAGAAACTTTTCCTACACCATCTATATTACTTAAAATTCTTTCTAAATTAGATTGCAAATCTGTTGTATTTTCTGAATTAGAGTTATTTTCTTGTGTAGCTAATTGCTTTCCTGTTGTAATATTTTGCCTAGTTTGTGTTTCATCTTCTTTTTTGTCTCCATTCCAAATTTTATTAACAGCTATACAAGTAATTATAAGAATTATTAGCAGTATAACCATATTTTCCATTTTCTTTTTGCTTTCTTTACCCTCTGCTGAATACAATTCTTTTATTTTGTTAGGAATTTTCTTCATTTGTAAAACCTCCTTATTTTATGCTAATCAACCTCTATATTTTCTTTTTTTATGCTATATGTTTCTGACAAATAGTTTTTAATTTCTTGTTTTTCCATAGATGTTAAATTATTTTGTTTTGCTTCATTTGTATTGTTTGAAATCTTTATTTCTATTTTATTAACAGCTTGTATATTTGAATTATTGTTACTTTCTTCTCTTTCTAAACTTATTTTCAAATTATTAATAGTTCCATACGATTCTTCATTTTTTAACTCTATATTCGCATCTAAACTATTAACTTTATAACCTTTTTGTTTCATTCTATTTTTTATATCTGCTTTAATACTTGAAGTATATGTATTATCCAAATTTTTATCTATTACATTTGCACTTGCAGTAGTGGTACTTTCCACATTAAAGTAATTTTCATATTTAGATACATCTATTGTAGAGTTTCCTCCACTTATTTTAGATATTATTGGTGATATAATTGTAAATAATATGTATAATCCTATTACAGTTTTTATGTACTTTTTATTATTTCCTTCTGGCAAAATCATTTGTATTATTGTAGAAACTATAACTGCTAAAATAATAGATTTTGCCCAAGTCGACATTGCATTTATCACATTATTTTTCCTCCGTTTATCTATACATCATTCCGCTATTAGAAATTTTAATAACTAATGTTGTTCCAATTATCAGCATTACAGCTATTGCACTCATAATTCCTAATAACAATTTGAAAGTTTCTCCCATTTCGTCTAATAGCTTTACTATTTTTGCATCTGCTATTGGTTGACTTATTGCTGCCACCAGATGATATGAAAGAGTTAAAATTGTAAGTTTTATAATAGGACCTATACATATTGCAATTATTACAATTATTCCTACAATTCCAACGGCATTCTTAAGTATATTTGAGCAACCTATAACTGTGTCTACTGTATCACCTAATATTTTACCTACAACAGGTATTAAATTACTTACTGCTGCTTTAGTAGTTTTTGCAGTTATTCCATCCACACTACTTGTTAAGCTTCCATCTATTGAAACTACAGATACAAAAAGTGTAAGTGTTATTCCTAAAAGCCAAACTATGCTAGATTTCATAAATTTAGATATTTTATCTATATGTACTTCTTCTGATACTTTTGAAATAATTCCAATTGCTGTTGAAATTAGTACCATTGGTATTATAAAAACTTCTAGCATATTTGATATAAAGTTTATTAAAAAAAGTATTATTGGCTCTATTACACCTGCCGAAGTTATACTTCCTGTGGTTAAAAGTAAAGTCATTAGCAAAGGCACAAGTGTTTGACCATAGCCCAACATATTTTGTATAGATTGTTTTGTAAGTGATATAATATCTGCAAAGTTACTCATTATTAATGTTACTATTAATATGTATTGCACATAATATGTAATTGTTGAAATGCTTTTGTTTTCTAGTCCATCGCTAATACTTTTAAGAATACTATGTATTATAATTATTATTAAAATACTTCCTAAAATTTTTATTGTTGATTTAATTTCTTTTCCAAATAGATTTACTATTTTTTTGAAAAATGTGTCATTGTTTATATTTCCAGATATAGCAGACTGTAAAAGTTCTCCTATATCTATGTCTTCCATAAATTCTCCCGAATATTCTTTACTTTTTGTTATAAAATTGCTTACATTTAGCTCATCCATTTGGCTTGATATAATATCTTCTGTATTTATTTCTACATTTTCTGTTTCGTCTGTTGCATATACACTTGGTATTTCTAAAAGTAATGCCACTGCTAGTATTAATAATATTTTTTTCATATGTATACCTCTTTTTTAGAAATGTATTCTTTTGTTTAAGGTAAAATTTTTATTATTGTTTCTAATAGGCTTGAAATTATAGGAATTGATACAGAAATTATCATAATTTTTCCTCCTAAATCTACCTTGCTTGCTATTGAATTTTCTCCAGAATCTTTGCACACACTTACTGCAAATTCTGTTAAAAGTGCTATTCCTGTTATTTTTAATAAAATTCCAAGAAATTGACTATTAATGCTTGCTTTATTAGAAAAATCTGATAGAAGTTTTATTATACCGGCTAATTGTCCAGATATCATAAAAAATATTATTACTCCTACCATTAAAGAAACATATAATGTAAATTCTGGTTTATATTGTCTTAGTATAATTATAATAACTAGCCCTATTAAACCGAACTCCTATTATTTTTATAATATCCATATATAATCCCTCTCTTATAAATTAAACATTGTTCGCACAGCATCAAACAGGCCACTTATTTGTTTTATTACCATTGTTAAAACTATTACAAGCCCTGCTAAGGTTGTCATCATGGCTTGGTCTTCTCTTCCTGCTCTTACTAACACTTGATGAAGTACTGCAACTAAAATTCCTACTGCAGCTATTTTAAAAAGTAATTCAATATTCATAGGTATAACTTCCTTTCTTTTGTTTTGTTAAGCTAGCAATATAACTATTGCTAGTCCTATTGTCATTCCTAATGTTTTATATAACTTTTCGTTTTTTTGTCTTTCTTGTTCTGCATATTCTATTTGTTTTTTCAAAAAACTTTGGGTTAGCTCTATTTCACTAACTTGTCCTTCTAAATTTGTTTTACCGAGAAGTTTTGACAATCCTTTTAATATGTTTTTATCTTCTTCGTTTATTTCTAAATTGCTTTCTTCTATGGAGTTTAGCCATGCAGTGCCTGCTTCTGTATTTTTCATCTTTTGGCTTGAATCATAAAATAAATTTGAAACATTTTTATATGTATTTTTTGATATTTCTTCAAATATATCTGGTATAGGTTCATATGTATATTTTATTTTTGTTAGAAATATGTTTAGTGCCGAATTTAATTCTTTAAGTGTTTTTACTCTATTTGAATATTTTTTTGAAAACATTATTCCTAGACTTAAACTTGTACCAAATATAGTTAGTAAAATTAATGTTTTAATAATAAACATAAAAAACTCCTTGATTTAACATTAATATATTATATTCAGGAGTTTTTGCTTTTAGAACATATTTATATATAAAATATAAATAATAGGCATATATATTACATCTTCTATTAGATATAATGTATATGCCTACTACTTTTCTGGTTATTTTCAGATTATAAATTATTTTGAATTTACTGCCTTTTCTAAATTAGTAATTCTAACTTCATGTGAAAGTAAACGTTTATTGTTTAATGCCATGTAATTTTCATATTCATCAAACTTTTTATCGTTTTTCTGGTCATCCATCATTATCTTTTCAAACATAGCATCAATTTTTTTACCGTACTTTTCTTCGAAATAAAAATTGTTGTCAATAATCTTTTCTTCAAGTTGATCAAATCTTTTGTCTAAAATTTTATTGTTTTCTTTAATTTTTTCATCTATCATAACAGATATTTTTTCGTTGTTTGCCTCTATTTTTTCGTCCATCACTTTGTACAATTTTTCGTTGTTTGCTTCCATCAATTCAATAAATCTTTTTTCTTCCATTAATTTTCACCTCCTTCTTTTTTATAAAAGTATTTTAACATTATTCTTTTTACTATGCAATAAATATTTAATATTTTTTAAATTATTTTGTATTCTTTATTTATTTTATCTAATGCATATATTTTATTTACTTTTCCTTTATTGTTTTTATCTATAAATATCAGTCTTTCAAATATATATTTTTCTATTAATTCAGCTATAGCTGGGTTTAGTTTTAAATCTTCTAATGAATTTCCATGTGCTGTAAATATTCCTTTTATTCCTGAACATACTGCATAGTTTATTTCTTGCACGTCTTCTTTACTTCCTATTTCATCTGCTACTATAATTTCTGGTGCCATTGATCTTATAAGCATTTTCATTCCTATAGATTTTTTTATATTTTCAATTATATCTGTTCTTATTCCTAAATCGTTTTGAGGAATTCCTTTATACATTGCTGCAATTTCTCCTCTTTCATCTACAACTCCTATGTTTTTTCCTGTAATTTTTTCGGTTCCATTACTTAAATTTCTAATTATATCTCTTAATAGTGTTGTTTTTCCTGCTCCTGGTGGAGATACAATTAAAGTGTTATAAATAGTATTTTCTTCTTGATTAATTATTTCTTTAATTATGTTGTTAGAGCAACCTATTATTTGCCTTGCTATTCTAAAATTCAAGTTTGATATGTAATTTAAGTTTTTAACTTGATTATTTTCTATTACTGCACTTCCTGTAATTCCTATTCTATGTCCACCTTTTATGGTTATAAAACCTTCACATATTTGATTTTGGTATGAATATATAGAATTTTCGCAAATACTTTGCAATATGTTCAATACATCTTCTGTTTGTACTATATAGTTTATTATTTTTTCGGAATTGTTTAATCTTAAAATAATTGGTTTAGAATTTCTTATTCTTATTTCTTCTATAACTAAATTATTATTAATTTCATTCTCCAAAACTACTCTTATTTTATCTGGGAAATATCTTAAAATATCATTATAGCTCATTTTTTCATCCTTTCATAGAAAGGCAACCTGTGTGGTCACCTTTACATTTCTATATAATATAAAATTACCCTTGCATATACATATTAATATGTATATGCAAGGGCACCTGAATTTATGAATATTTTTAGATTATTTTAATTATAGAATTTTATATATATTATTTTGTAAGTTCTATTGTAACTTGAGTTGCATCTTTTGCAACAGTTATTTTTGCATTATTATTTGTTATAACACTCTTAATTGAGCTTATATATTCTTTTACTTCTTTTACATTATCTTTTGTTATACCTTTAATTCCTTTTTCTTCTATTCCATTTGCTTCATCTTTTGCTACATAAATTAATTCATCATCTGTATAATCTTTTAGTGCTACTTTAGATAAATCTACTGGTGCTGTTTTTCTTGTAGCTAGAGTTATTGTTCCATCTTTAGCTATTGTTACTTTTTTGCTTCCATTTAAAGCATCTGCTGTTAAATCAACAGTTCCTTTTGCAACTGTAACATTCATACTTGCAGCTATATTACAGTTTGTTGTAATTGTAACTCCTTTATTAGCTACAACATTTATTGTTCCTTTTTGGATTGATGTTTGGTCTTTAGAACCAACAAAGTTTATTGTTAAAGTTTCATCACTTTCGAAACCTAAAGTGTTGCTTTCTGTATTTGGTGTTACAGTAAGATTTTGAGCATTAGCACTTATTGTTGTTTTAGCTACTGTAGAAACTTTTACGCCATTAATTATAGCTTTTGAGTTTACATTATATATTTTATCACCTTTAACTTCAACATCACTATTTACATTTATTGCATCAGCTGTTACTCCACTTAAATCGTAAATTGCACCTGTACCATTTAAATTGATTTCTTTAAATGTACCACTTATAGTTTTTGCAAATTTATTATTGCAAGTAACATTTAATGTATAATCTTTTAAATCTCCGAATTTTCTTGTACTTTCTTTGTCATTTAATGTTGCTGTTATTGTTTTTTCATTTATACTTATAACATCTCCAGCTTCAAATTTTTTAACTAAAGATACTACACTTGCAAATTCTGTTGGATAAATACCATATGTATTATCATAAACTGTTTTATTTATTATCATTTTATTTGTATCTGCAAATATTTTACCTGTATTTTCTTTAGCATCTTTTTCATCTGTAGCTACTGTTAAGTTTGAAATTGCTGGCATTGTAGCTTTTGTATTTACTGTTGAAGTATAATCAGATTCTAATTTAATTCCTTCAACTGTTGTAATTAATTTGAAAGCATATTTTTTATTACTTTCTAATCCATCTATAACAATTTTACCGTCTTTTGATAATTCTACATTTTTTTCACTTAATTTTGTATATTGAGCTTTTGTTGTATCTTTATTATCTGCATTAGATGCATCATAGATTTCTACTTTATATTCTGTTTTTATTCCTGTAATAGCTATAGAATCTGAAACAGTACCTTCAACTGAAGTATCTTTAACTGTATCTACAGTTAGTGATGGTGCAGTTGTTGTTAAAGTATATATTTTATTAGATGTTGCTTCATCTGAATTTATTAATGAAACTTGTCCATCATTTGCAACTACAATAATTTTAACAAAATAAATTGTATTATCTTGTGGTAAGGTTATTACACCTTTGTCATCTGGTGTTACAAGTGTTGGAGTTGTTTCTTTTCCATCATTATCTAAACTTATTAATTGAACTTTTATTTCTTTAAAGGTTCCTTCTTTGTTTGGATTTTCATATGTTAAATATGTTTTTCCATCTTCTTTATTTTCTAGTTTTACATTTTTAACTGCTTCTAATTTTGAAACAACTATTTCATCTGAAGTTACTATTTCAGAAGTTTCTGTATCAGCTGTTCCTTTTACTTGAACAGTTATTTTGTATGTACCTGTTTCTGTTGCATTACTTGAAATGTTTATTTCTTTTTCTGTAGTTGTTGTAAAAGCAATTACTTTGTTATCTTTTAAGATATTAACAACATATGCTGCGCCTGTATTTTTTTCATCTTTCCATGTAAATTTACCTGTTGCAACTCCATCTGTAACTGTTGCTTTTAATTCTTTAACTGCTGTTGCTTGGTTAGCATTATCTTTAGCTATAACAACAGTTTCAGCTACTGATCTGCTACCATATTTGTTTTCTAATATAAATGTAACATTAGCAGATGCCCCTTCAGTTAATTCGTTTGAAATTTCATAGTTTTCTACTTTATTATTTGAAACTTCTATTGTTTTTGCATCTTTTATATCTGATATAGAATCACCTATAACATAATATACTTTTGTTATATCATTTTTTCCATATCCTTCTAAAGAAAGTGTTGCTGTTCTTGTTGCTGTACGTTTTGTATTTACGTTTGTAGCTGCAGGAGCTTCAGTATTTTTTATAACTGTTGTTGTTCCAACAACTTCTGCATCTTTATCTACTCCAGCTACTAATTCAACAGAAAGTACGCCATCAACTAAATCTGAAACATCAATTCCATCAACTTCTACTTTTGTTGTATTTTTAGTTATAGTTACTGGTTTGGTAACTACTTTATCTTTACCATTTACATCTAATCCCTTAACATTTAATGTTAAGCTAACATCTTTATCAGATACTTGTGCAACATTTACAGTAACTTTTGAACTTGTTACATTTTGATTATTAATAATACCTTCATTTATAGAAAGTGAATAATCATATTTTTCATCTTCCATATCTGGTAATTTATCAATTACAGATGCTAAACTTCCAACATAGAATTTTTGCATATCTAAAGCATCATTAACATCAACATCTGCATTGTTTCTAACATCTGCTGCTTCTAATTGAACATTATCTAATTCAACATTACCAACATAATATTGTTTTACTTGTAATGCATCGTTTACATCAACAAAACCATCTTTGTTAACGTCTCCATAGATTACTACAGTATATTCTTTACCATTTGCAGTAAATGTATCTCCTGTACGTACTACAGTATTATCATTTGGTATTGCTGCTCCATTAAATTTTGTTACATTTGCAAATTTTTCGCTTGTTGCTATTTCTTTAAATGTTACACAGTCTTCTGCATTTGCAAGAACAAATGGAACTATTGTTTTATTTTCTACTAATTGTTTATAAATTCCTACTGGACTTGTTTTTATTTCATCTTGAATTTCTGTAGCTAATGTTTTTGGATTGCATACATTAAGAGCCATTAAACCAGCTAAAGCTAAAGATGATACTACTTTTAATTTTTTATTCACTTTAATTTCCCCCTTGAAAACTTAAAATTATTTACTTATTTTTCTTGCTACAACTATTCCTGCAACTGTTGTTAAAGCTATTCCCGCAATTGTAACTACAGAAGCACCAGTTTGAGGTAATTTTGTTATTGTTTTTCCTTCATCATTTACTTTTTTGTTTGTTGTAGTGCCTTTTTTATCTGTTTTTCCTGTATTTGTTGTATCTTTTTTATCTGTATCTGTTGTGTCTTTTTTGTCTGTATCTGTTGTTGTTGTTTTTTCAGCAACTTTAACTGATACAGTGTTTGCTGGCATTGCTTCGCTTGATTCTGTTGTTAATCTTGTAACTTCAAAAGAAGCTGAATCTGTTAATTCTTTAGCTTTGAATGTAAATGTAACAGCTGTTGTTGTTTTATCTGTGCTTGTTCCAGCAACTTTTACAACTCCATTTGCATTTCCTGTTGTTAATTCTCCTATAGAACTTGAAGCTGATACAAATTCAAATTTACTTGAATCATATTTTAGCCATGTTCCTATTGAATGTGTTTCTTTAACACTTACAGTAACTGTTACTGTATCTCCTTTATTTGCTTCTGTTTTGTTTGCGCTTATAGATGAAGCGTTTACGCTTGTAGCTAATGCTACTAATAGTACTATTGTTACTATTCCTGATAATAATTTTTTCATTTTATTCATTTCCTTTCTAATTTTAATTTTTAATTAGGCTTCTTCTTTTGCCTTTATGATAAGTCTCGTTAGTCCTCCTGGATTACAAGTAATAAGAGTAACTTCCTTAACTCCTTGATAAGTAGGGTCTAAACATTCTAAGTCTGTTGGATTGCAAGTGTAAATATTAAATATTTTATATGTTACCTTTGTTTTTTCTTCCTTATTAATTAAATATAAAGAGTCTCCAATTTCTAGTTTTTTTGCATCTTTTAACATATTTTTGTAATTATGTCCTGTAATGCAAAAATTTCCTATTTCATTTATATTTGGACCATAAAACTTTGTAACCGATAAATTTAATGAATCATCAGTTGTTTTATTTAAAATATTCTTTTCTACACCTATTTTTTCAATCACAAGCTGACCAATTACTTTGTAGTCTCCCATTTTTTCTGGTAAATCTACATTTACTATATTTTCATCTTTCTTATCTTCTACATTTTGATTTACAGGAGTATTTTCTATATTTGCAGTACAAATAACTTCACTTTCTTCATTTGTATTTTGTACTTTTATTTGTTTGGCAATTTTATATCCAACATAGAATATAAGAATAATAATTAATATAGCACAAATTCCTTTTTTCTTATTGAATTTCCTTTTGGTGTTTATGCTTCTTTTCCCTTTATTATAAGGAATACTCTTTTTCACTTTATAATTTTTCACCTCCTTATAACTATAGTTATTTACACTGCTTTTATTGATATTCTCTACCTTTTATTTCGAGAATATTAACCTGTTTTAGGTTATCTTGGATTATTTTAACCTAAAACAGGTTAGATGTCAACAACTTATTTTAAAAAATATAAAATTAAATAAATATGTAATTTCTATGAGTTTTACAAATTAACTTTATGCCTAATATATATACTCTTTTTACATATACTAATTTAAAGGAGGTGCCATATCATTAATACACGCTATCCAAGGATTCGCTCTTTAAGGGAAGATCATGATATGACGCAAAAGCAAATTTCTCAAATTTTAAATATGTCTCAAACTGGATATTCCAAATATGAAACAGGTGAAAATGATATTCCAACTCATATATTAATTGAATTATCTAAATTATATAAAACATCTGTAGATTATATTTTAGGCTTAACAGATGATCCACTCCTAAAAAGCGAATAAAAATAGAGGTTGATTTTATCTTCAACCTCTACTTTTATTATAAATTTTATTCTTCCCAATTATGGTAAACATTCATAACGTCATCTAATTCATCTAGTTTTTCTATAAGTCTTTCCATTTTTTCTTGTCCTTTTTCATCTAATGCAACATATGTAGTTGGAACTCTTTGAATTTCAGCTTCTACAAATTCTAATCCTTCATTTTCTAAAGCTTCTCTAACTGTAGAAAAATCTTCAGGTGATGTTGTTATCTCGTAACATTCTTCATCAGATGTAAAGTCTTCTGCTCCATTATCTAATGCAAGCATCATAAGTTCATCCTCATCTTTATCTGTAGTTGTTTTATCTATTACAATAATACCTTTTCTATTAAATAAATAAGACACACAACCTGTTGTTCCAAGATTTCCTCCAGATTTATCGAAAACATGTCTTACATCTGCTGCAGTTCTGTTTTTATTATCTGTACTTGCTTCAACAATAACTGCAACACCACAAGGTCCATAACCTTCATAAATCATTTCTTCATAATTTTCACTACTGCTTGATGCTTTTTTAATTGCATTATTAATTGTATCGTTTGGCATATTTGCAGCTTTACATTTAGCAATAACATTTTTTAATTTAGAATTCCCTGCTGGGTCTGGTCCACCTTCTTTAGTTGCAATTAATAATTCTCTTCCAAGTTTTGTAAAGATTTTACCTCTAGCTGCATCTGCTTTACCTTTTTTAGCTTGTATATTGTGCCATTTGCTGTGTCCTGACATTTTAATTCCTCCTTTTATTTCTTTTACTCTATCTTAAAAATTTTCTAAATTTTACAAATTCAGTTAACATTGTAACATATATTTTTATGTTTGTGTAGTTTTTTTTATAAATTATAGCATTTTTTAAGTCTTAAAGCATTTAAAATTACTGTTAAACTGCTAAATACCATTGCTAAACTTGCAATCATAGGATTTATAGAAATTCCTAATGGCTTAAATATTCCAATGGCAATAGGTATCATTAAACAGTTGTAGAAAAATGCCCAAAATAGATTTTGTTTTATATTTTTAACAGTCTTTTCACTAATTTTTATTAATTTTAATATTGAATATAAATCATTTTTGATTAAAATAACATCACTTGAATCCATTGCAATATCTGTTCCGCTTTTTACACTTACACCAATATCTGCATTTGTTAATGCTGGACTATCATTTATGCCATCCCCACACATCATAACTCTATTTTCATCTTCTTTTAGTTTTTTTATTGTTTCTGATTTTTGAGATGGCAGAACATTTGAAATTACTTTAGTTATTCCAAGTTCTTTGCCTATCTTTTCTGCTGTTTCTTTGTTGTCTCCTGTTAGCATTATTGAATTAATATTATGTTTTTTTAGTTCTTCAATAACATTCTTAGAATTTTTTCTTACAATATCATTTACACCTATCAATGCTAAAATTTCGTTTTCATTTGCTACATAAACAATGCTATTTCCATTAAGAGCCAATTCTTTTTCATCTTCTAAATGATTATTTTTAATAGAAAACCTTTCTATTATCTTTCTATTACCTAATATTATTTTTTGATTGTTAACTGTTCCAACTATTCCATAGCCAGCTAAGTTTTGCATATCCTCTACATTTAGTTTTTCAATTTTATTTTCTTGCATATAGTATGCAAATGCTTTTCCTATTGGATGTGTTGATTTTTCCTCTACACTTCCTGCAAGCTTTATTAAATCTTTTTCTGAAAGATTACTGTAATTGCATATTTTTGCAATTTTTAGTTTTCCATATGTTAATGTACCTGTTTTATCAAATACTATTGTATTTATTTTAGAAGCATTTTCTAAAATTTCACTTTTCTTTACTAATATACCATTGCTTGCACACACTCCTTCGCTAACTACTATTGCAAGTGGAGTAGCTAATCCTAAACTACAAGGACAAGCAACTACTAATACTGTAATAAAGGTACTTAATGCTGTTCCAAAATTATAACCCAAAATTAGATATACCAAAAAAGTAATTAATGCAATAACAATAACTGCTGGAACAAAATATCCAGAAATTTTATCTGCAATTTTGGCTATTGGTGCTTTTGTGTTACTTGCCTCTATAACTAATTTTACAATTTCTGAAACAGTAGATTCTTTTCCTATTTTTTCTGCTTTATATTTTATAAAGCCATCGAAATTTAAGCTCCCTGCAATTACTTTCTCCCCTATGCCTTTAGCTACTGGTTTACTTTCACCTGTTATAAAAGATTCATCTAAATGTGTGCTACCTTCAATAATTTCTCCATCTACTGCAATTTTATCTCCTGCTTTTGAAATTACTGTACAACCTTTTTTTATTTCATCAAGAGTTACTTCCTTTTGTATACCTTCTACTTCGATAATCGCTTTATTTGGTGTTATTTCTACTAATTTTTGTATTGCCTCTTTTGTTTTGCCTTTACTTATTCCATCAATATATCTTCCAAGTTTAACAAAATAAATTATTATCGCAGATGATTCGAAATATAAATTCATTGTTAGATGATGATTTCCCTTTAATATCATATACATACCATATGTACTATAAACAAAGCTACTTATAACACCTATTGAAACAAGTGTATCCATATTAGGTATTTTATGAATTAAATTTTTATATCCATTTTTTAAAATGTCATATCCATATATTAAAAATGCAATTGTCAAAATTAATAAACTTGTAGCATAGTTTACCGGATTGTGATGTATATTCAAAAAGCTTATAACTGGTAATCCTACCATATGTCCCATAGCAATATACATTAAAATAATTGCAAGAATTGTAAAAATAATAAACAGTATTTTTTCTTTTTTATTATTTTTTTCTATATTAACTTCCTTAAATATACCTAAACTTTTAAATCCTGCTTGTTTTACATACTTTTCTATTTTTTCCTGTTTTAAAATATTCTCATCATATGTTATTGTAGCATTGGCCATAACAAGGTTTACACTAGCATTAAATATTCCATTTTGTTTGTTTAAGTATTTTTCCAATCCATTTGAACATGCACTGCAAGTCATTCCATCTATTGATAAAATTAAACTTTTCATCTTCTCTATTCCTCTACTATTTCAAAACCAATATCTATTATTTTCTCTTTAATTTTACTAACATCTATATCCTCTTTTGAAGTTATAGTTACTATTCCAGTATTATGATTTGCATCTACGCTTTCTACACCATTAATTTCTGATAAAGCTGTTTTTACTCTGTTTTCACAACCTCCACAAACCATACCACTTACTTTTAATTTTAATTCTTTCATATTCTCTCATTCCTTTCCTATTTATAATCCACTGATATTATATACTCAATATGGTACAATATATCTTTATATTTCTTTATCTCTCTTGATTTGCTTACTGTATCTATTTTCTTCTGAAAATACGCATCCACAGTATTTTTGCATATATAACCCTAGTTCACGTGCTTTTGCTTGTCCTTCTCTGAATCCTACTCTAAAGTCTCTATATAAAAAGTTTAGTCCATATTTTTTTGCTATTTCTTCTGCTTGTGCTTTTAACACTTCATGTTTTTGATATGGACTTACTAGAAGTGTTGTTGTTATTGTGTCATACCCATTTTCTTTTGCATATTTTGCTGTTTGCTCTAGTCGTACTCTGTAGCAATAGTTTGAACATCTATTTTCTAAGTCTCCTATTACATTTTTGCAAAATTCATCTAGCCCATAATTTTCTTCAAATATTGCTTCTACATTTATACTTTTTGCATATTCTTTTAAGCAATCTCTCCTTGCTTTATATTCCATATATGGATGTATGTTTGGGTTATACCAATATACTATTGGTTCTATTCCTTCTTTTCTTAGTGAATCTATGCAATACACACTACATGGTGCACAACATGTATGCATTAATAATTTCATTTTTTTCTACTCCTTATAATAAACATCAAAAATTTCTATACTTTCTTGTTTTTCTAAATTTTCTTTTATATATTTTCTTACTTCTTCAGGTGTTTGCCAATTTCTGCTTAACCCATCTTTTCTTATTAAAATTTTAACATTACTCATATTTTGTATTTTTTCTATTTTTCCTTGCTCGCCTTTGCCTCCTAAATTGCCTTTATTAAACATATCAAAATCTTTATTGTATGTATCTATTGGTATATTATAAAGTGCTGCATCTGAGTCTAATATATATACTTTTTCTTTCGAATTTTCTATATAACTTTCTACATTTCTTATTCTATTTTCTAATTCTTCTGATATAGCTATGTTTCTAAAATGATTTAATGTACTGTAATTATTTTCCTGTTTTATATATTTATAATTCTTGTAAACACCCCATATTCCTATTAAAACTAATATTGCAATAGCTAAATATTTACAAAAAAACTTGAAAAATAGCTTTATTTTTTTATTTCTCAAAAGATTATAAAAGTTTATATATAACACATATACTATTCCTATTAAAGTTATTGTGCTTCCAATTAAAAAGTGAATGTTATCTGAAATTGGAAATGCTACAACGAAATTTGCTATTCCTAAGCAAACTAAAAATAGAAGTTTTTTATCTTTTTTTATTATTGAATATGTACTTAATAAAATCATTGAAATAGGTACTATTACAGACAATATTTTTATACTTAATATATCAGATTTTATTAAATTTATATATGATATTTTGTTGTTAAATGTTTGTATTCCTAATATACAATAATCTATAAAACTATTTATTGCTCCATTAATTGCAAGGTATAGCATTAATACTATAGTTGGAATTGCTATTCCAATTATTACTAATAATACTTTTTTTATATCTTCTTTTCGCCTTGCTTTTATTGCAAAAAAAGTTTTATACATTACTATTGTAAAGCATATAAAAGCTCCTGTTGTTTGCTTTGTGCATATACACATTCCTGCTATTATTCCAATAATTAAGTTTTTTATTTTATTATATTTACATTTACTAAATTCTATATTAATTATCACTAAGCTTAAAAATAGTACAAACCAATTATAATCTATGCATAAATAATTTTTTACTAAATAAGCAATTACTGCTGTTGTAATTATACTTACGCTTCTTTTTATTCCTAATTTTTCTTGTGTTTTGTATATTAAAAATAAATTTAAGCTATTTAGTATAACTGCTAATATTCTCATTGTTATAAGCTCATTACATATTCTTAAAAATATTGATTCTATTACTGAAAGTAAGGGTGTTATTACTATATTAAAATCTTTATATGGAACCATTCCTTTTACTATACAATTTGCAAAATTGTAGTTCCATATTTCATCTAAGTCCCCTATTTCTTTGCTAAAAATAAAATAGCTTATACAAATTAATATAACAAGAAATATTCCTATATCTTCAAATAATTTCTTTTTATTTTTCATTATTTTTCCTCATATTTATATCCTAAATGTTCGTATGCTCTTGGAAGTGCAATTCTTCCTCGTGGTGTACGAGATACAAACCCTATTTGCATTAAGTATGGTTCATATACATCTTCTATTGTTTCTATTTCTTCTCCTGTTGATGCTGCTAGTGATTCTATTCCTACTGGTCCACCACTGTATTGTTCTATTAATACTTGAAGAACATTTCTATCTGTTCTATCTAGTCCAAGTTCATCTATTTTTAGCTTATTTAATGCTAGTTTTGCAATTTTTAAGTCTATATTTCCATCACCTAATACTAATGCATAATCTCTAACTCTTTTTAGTACTCTATTTGCTATACGTGGTGTTCCTCTTGAACGTCTTGCAATTTCCATTGCAGCATCTTCTTCTATTTCTATTCCTAGAATTTTACTTGACCTTTTTACTATTGTGCATAAGTCTTCTGGTGTATATAATTCTAATCTTTCAACAATTCCAAATCTATCACGAAGAGGTGTTGTAAGTGAACCTGCTTTTGTTGTTGCTCCAATTATAGTAAATTTGGGCAAGTCTAATCTTATAGACCTTGCTGTTGGGCCTTTTCCTATCATAATATCTAAAGAAAAGTCTTCTAATGCAGGGTATAATATTTCTTCTACATTTTTATTTAGACGATGTATTTCATCTATAAATAATACATCATTTTCTTGCAAATTTGTAAGAAGTGATGCTAAGTCTCCTGCTTTTTCTATAACAGGTCCAGAGGTTATTTTAATATTTGACCCCATTTCGTTTGCTATTATATTTGAAAGTGTTGTTTTTCCAAGACCTGGAGGTCCATATAATAAAACATGGTCTAAAGAGTCTCCTCTTTTTTTTGCCGCTTCTATATAAATTTTCATATTTTCTTTTACTATTGTTTGACCTGTATAATCATCCAAAGTTTGAGGTCTTAGAGATTTTTCTAAAACTTCTTCCTCTATGTTTTCTATATTTGGATTTGTAATTTCGTCCATTTTATCACCTTTTAATTTTTTCATAATAATATCATTTAATAGCTAAAATTACAATAAAAAAGTAAGTATATTACAATTAATTTACTTACTTTTTTGTTTTTTAACTTTTATTTAAGCCATTCAGGATTATTTACGTACCAATCTATTGTTTTTACTATTCCATCTTCAAATTTTGTTTTTGGTTCCCATCCTAGTTCATTTTTAATTTTGGTTGGGTCTATTGCATATCTGTAATCATGACCTTTTCTGTCTTCTACATATTCTATTAAATCTTCTGATTTTCCCAATTGTTTTAAAATTAATTTAACTATTTCTATATTTCTTTTTTCGTTGTGTCCACCGATGTTGTATCTTTCTCCTTTTTTACCATTATGGAATACTAAGTCTATTGCTTCACAGTGGTCTTCTACATATAACCAATCTCTAACATTTTTTCCAGTTCCATATACTGGTAATTTTTCATTATTCATTGCTAATTTTATCATGTGTGGTATTAATTTTTCGTTGTGTTGATATGGTCCATAGTTATTTGAACAGTTTGTTACATTTACATTCATTTTATATGTTTCACAATATGCAAATGCAATTAAATCTGAACTTGCTTTTGATGATGAATATGGGCTACTTGGTTTTATAGGTGATTTTTCTGTAAAGTATCCTTCTTCTCCTAATGCTCCATATACTTCATCTGTTGATACGTGTAGGAATTTATTTTCACTACCTTCTCCCCAAGCTCTTTTAGCTGCTTCTAATAATGTATGTGTTCCCATTACATTTGTTTGAGTGAAAATGAATGGATTTTTTATACTGTTATCTACATGAGATTCTGCTGCGAAATGAATTACTCCATCTATATTATATTTTTCAAATAAGCTTGTAACAAATTCAAAATCGCATATATCTCCTTTTTCAAATTTAATTTTGTCTTGAACTTTTTTTAGATTGTCCATATTTCCTGCATATGTTAATTTATCTAATACAATTACATTGTATTCTGGATGTCTGTTTACAAAGTATTCTGCAAAGTTTGCTCCTATGAATCCTGCAGCTCCTGTTACTAAAATATTTTTACTCATTTATATCAATCCTTTCTAATTTTAAATTTTCTTTTCCGTTATCTTTTATTACTTTATATGTTGCTTTTTTCTCTATTTTTTCATTAAATAATTCTTGATAATTATTATTAAAATAGTCATCAGTTGCTCGTATATATACATAATCATATGTATTATACAAAATATTTTCAAATTGTTCTTTTTCGTTTTGAGCAAAATTATTTCCGAAATATATTCCCATTTCTACATTATTTTCTGGTAACATATAATACTGAAATTTATTATCTTCCAGCTGTTGATTTATTACATATATTTTACTGTTTGCTGGTACCTCTTGTTTTAATTTATTGGTTTCATCCATTATGGTTGATAATTCTTTTTTCATTTTATAGTTATAGTATCCTGCATTTATTGTTATATTTGCTATATCTTTCAATGGTGTTAATGATAATATAATTATCATTAACGCTGTAATATCTCTTTTATAATCAGCACTTTTACTATCAATTACTAATGCTATAAAGGTCATAATCATTGCTATAAAATAAGATCCTAAATATCTTCCAAATGCATTATGTGTTAATGCTTCTTGCATATTAAATTTTGTAAAATATGCTAGTTGCAAAAATCCAATATATAATATTAGTCCTCCAAAAGTATATATTGCAACATTTTTTGCCTTATTGTTTTTCTTATATATAAGTAGAAATCCAAATGCTACCAATAATGTGAATCCACCTATACTTAATTGAAAATATCCTTTGGTTAAATTTTCATCAATTATTTTAGTTATTAAGTTTTCTTGTATCATATCTGCCATTAATGAACTAGATGTTGTTTTCATTGAGACTGTAAAGAAACTTGTTATAAATCTTTTTATTCCTGTTTCATCAAGTTTACTCTCATAGATAATATTTATATTATCTTTCCTTGTAATATTTAAGTTTTTATATATATTCCAAGATGCTAAACTGCTTAATATAAGTAAAAATATAATTATTTTACTTATACATTTCTTTTTATCTATTTTTTCTTTATTTCTAATTTGTTTTATTGCATCATATACAAAGAAACAAATTAGTGTTGTTATTGCAATATAAAATCCTGTTCCTTTTGTTAGAGCTAATACAAATAATGCTACTACAAGTGAATATGTATATTTTGTGTTAAATATTCTTTCTACAAATATATAGCCTAATAATAATCCTAATATTGCATCTGCATATGGAGCCTCATAAAAATATGTTTCTGAAAAGATTCCTGGCAAGCATATAATAATTGCACTTAAAACTAAATTATATATTAAACTCTTTTCTTTTTTTATATTGAATAATGGCAATAATAATGAAAATGAGAAAATATATAATCCAAACATTTCTATTCCCTGAGTATAATTTCCTATTAATTTACAACAATAGTATTGCCATATAGTTGGCACCGGCGGATACCAATCTGTTTCATATATATTTGTAATAAACATTTTCTTAGTAAATAAACTCCAACAGGTAAATTCATCCCATATATTTGAAATTCTTTCATATGTTGTTATTGATAAAACAAAATATACTATGCTAAAGAAAATTGTTCCAAAGTCTACCAGCGTGTTTCTTTGTGTTTTATTCATTTTTACAAGTGCATATATTCCTAATATAATTGATACAACTGTAGTTGTAATTACTCCTATTAATAAAATATTAAAAATTCCAAATACATATAACACTGCTATATTTGTTAGTATGTCTATTGGTATTGAACTACTTAAGCTTTTCTTTGTTTTGTATGAAATAAATGTGCTTCCTAACATAATAACAAAGTATAGCAGAATATAGCCTATAACTATTCTTATCATTTTTATCCCCTATTGTTTTTATAAATTTTTATATAAATCTGTTTCTTTTAATTCTTTAAGTGATGGCCATTTTGCATCTTTTTCAGATGTTAATAACTCTTTAGGATTAATATCTCCAAAAGGCCAATCTATTGCTACATCTGAATCATTCCATGCTAGTCCACCTTCTGCTTCTGGTGTATAAGCATTATCTATTTTATAAGCAAATTCTGCTTCATCTGATAATACTAGAAATCCGTGTGCAAATCCTCTTGGTATCATAAACATTTTTTTATTTTCTTCTGTTAGTATAATTCCTTCCCATTTTCCATATGTTTTACTTCCTGGTCTTAAATCTACTGCTACGTCAAAAACTTCTCCTTTTATACATCTAACAAGTTTTGCTTGAGAATTCTTTTTTTGGAAATGTAATCCTCTTAGAACTCCTTTTTTAGATTTTGATTGGTTATCTTGTATAAAGTTGTAATTTAGTCCTATTTCTTCAAAGTCTGCTTTGTTGTATGTTTCCATGAAGTATCCTCTGTTGTCTCCAAATACTGTTGGTTCTACAATATATACACCTTCAATAGAGGTTTCTGTTTTTTTAAATTTTCCCATTTTTTAATCTCCTTTTTTTATTTTATACATTATAATATTAAGTAAAATAACAAATATTTTCAAATTCCGTTCTCCAAACGTTTTAAGACAGATAAAATATTCAAACCTTTGTGCCACGGTCTCTAATTATATATAATAGTCGGGTCGAACTCGTTTTCAAATATTTTTATTTTACTTATTTATCCAAAAATATTTATTTTTAAAGTATTTTTGGATACTCTCTTAAATATAAAAATTTACTCTTCTCCAAATTTATTTAAAGCAATGTCTTTTAGGTATTGTCCGTATTCAGTTTTTATGTATTGGTCTGCTAGTGTTGATAATTCTTCTGCTGTTATCCATCCGTTTTTGTATGCTATTTCGTCTGGTGAACATATTTGCAATCCTTGTCTTTTTTCTATTGTTTGTACAAAGCTTGCTGTTTCTATTAATGCATCGTGTGTTCCTGTATCAAACCATGTCATTCCTCTTCCTAGCTTTTCTACTTTAAGTTGTTTTCTGTTCATATATTCTTCGTTTATTGTTGTTATTTCTATTTCGCCTCTTGCTGATGGTTTTACATTTTTAGCAATTTCTATAACATCATTTGTGTAGAAATATAGTCCTGGCACTGCGTAGTTTGATTTTGGTTTTTCTGGCTTTTCTTCTATTGATATTGCTTGTCCTTCTTTATTTATTTCAACAACTCCGTATGCTCTAGGGTCTTTTACATAGTATCCAAATATTGTTGCTTCGTTTTCTCTTTCATTTGCAGATTTTAATTTTTCTGCAAAATGCTCACCATAAAACATATTATCTCCTAAAATCATTGCAACGTTGTCATCGCCTATGAATTTTTCTCCAATAATAAATGCTTCCGCTAATCCTCGTGGTTTTTCTTGAATAGCATATTCAAAGTTCATTCCCCATTTACTACCATCTCCAAGCAGTGTTTTAAAAGTTTCATTATCTCTTGGTGTTGTAATTATAAGAACATCTTTTATTTTTGCCTCCATTAATACAGATAATGGATAGTATATCATTGGTTTATCATATACTGGCATAATTTGTTTTGATATAGCTATTGTTAGTGGATATAGTCTTGTTCCACTTCCTCCTGCTAATATAATTCCTTTTCTATTCTTCATTTTTTACTTCCTCCAAATATCTTTTTAATCCATCTTTCCAATTTGGTACATTTATTCCTTGTGCTTTTAATTTTTCTTTTGACATTTGTGAATTAAATGGTCTTTTTGCTTGTACTACATTCATCATTTTTATATATTCTTCTGTTGTAACAGGATTTACTTTGCATTTAATTCCTTGCTCATCTAATATTTCTTTTGTGAAATCATACCATGTTGTGTATCCATCATTTGTTGCATTGTATATTCCATATGGTATTTGTTTTGTTATTGCTTGATAGATAATTTCTGTTAAATCTTTTGCATATGTAGGACTTCCATGTTGGTCTGATACAACATTTAGTTCATCTCTTGATGAACCTAATTTTGTCATTGTTTTTACAAAATTGTTTCCTCCTATTCCATATAGCCATGCTGTTCTGAAAATATAATATTCTTCAAGATTTTCTTGAATTCCTTCTTCTCCATGTAATTTTGTTTTTCCATATACTGTAACAGGTGCTTTTTTATCATCTTCTTTATAATCTTTATCTAAATTTAAGTTTCCTCCAAAAACATAGTCTGTAGATATATGTACTAATTTTGCATTATTTTCTTTAGCTGCTATAGCTAAATTTGTTGGTCCATCTCCATTTATTTTATCTGCTAATTCGTAGCATTCTTCTGCTTTATCTACAGCTGTAAATGCTGCACAATTAATTATGTAATCTGGTCTACATTCTTTTACAAATTCCATAACTTTTTGTTTGTCTGTTATATCTAAATTTTTTACATCTGTAAGTATAAGTTCATTTTCCTTTTCAAACTTTTCTTTTACTTCTTTTGCAAGCATTCCATTTGAACCTGTAATTAAAATTTTCATTTTATCACCTCTTGATTTTATTCTTGTATATATTATCATTTACAATAAAAAAGTACAAGGCTTTTTGATTAAACCTTGTACAAAATTTTAATTATTCATTTCTTTTTCTCCATTATATTCGTCTACAAAATATAATGGTCTATTTTTTGTTTCATTAAATATACGTCCTAAATATTCTCCAATTATTCCAAATAACATAATTTGTATCCCAGAGAAAAATAATACCAATAATATAATTGCTTGAAATGCTTGTATTGCAACACTTAATCTAATGCATTTTATAATTACATATATGAAATATATTACAAGTGCTAAAAATGTTGGTATTGCTAAATATGTAGAAATTCTAAGTGGTGATGTTGTAAAAGATGTTATCCCATCTATGGCTAAATCTACTAATTTTTTATAATTCCATTTTGTTTTTCCTGCAACTCTAGGGTCTCTATCATATAACACTTCTTTTTTATTATAACCTATCCAACTAAATATACTTTTTGAACATCGTTGAGATTCTCTTAATTTTTTTAGTGCATTTACACATCTTCTATCTAATAATCTAAAATCTCCTGTATCTTTTTGTATTTCAACGTTTGTTAAACTCTGAAGTACTTTATAATACATTTTTGATGTAAATTTCTTTAAGAACGTTTCGCCTTTTCTAGATTTTCTTTTTGCGTATACATCATCATAACCTTGTTCCCAATATTTAACAAGTTCTGGTATTAATTCTGGTGGGTCCTGCAAATCTGCATCTATTAAAATAACTGCATCTCCTGTTGCATAATCAAGTCCTGCTATCATTGCAATTTCTTTTCCAAAGTTTCTTGAAAAATTAACATAGCAAAACCTTTCATCTTTTTTTCTTAACTCTTTTATTAATTCTAGTGTTTTATCTTTGCTTCCATCATTTACAAATAATACTTCAAATTCATAGTTTTTCATATTATCCATTAATGCGACTAATCTTTTTTCTAAATATGGTATAGATTCTTCTTCATTATAGGCTGGAACAATTATACTAATTTTCTTCATCCTTTTTCTCCTTTTTAAATATCACAAGTTTGCTTAGGATATAGTTTACCACAATTACTACAACTTGTGCAACTATTGACCAAATTACTACCCATAAATTGCTATTTAGTTTCAATAATGTAACAAATATAAACATTATTAACATTTCTAATATTAATGTAAATAAACGTGCACTAACAAATGCTATAAATTCCTTTAAAATTTTCTTTGACTTACTTTTAAATACAATTTTTCTATTTGTAATATATGCAAATAAACATGCAACAATCCAAGAAATAACTACAGCTATTTGCAACTGTGTTGCATCACTTGCATTTAAAACTGTAAATAATAATGCATATTTCACTGCTAAATTTACAATTGTTGTTAACACTCCTATTATTAAATAATTTATTATTTCTTCATATTTTTTGTATATTTCTATTATTTTCATATCAAAATCCTTTTTTAATTTATTTCATTTATTAAAGCTTCAAAAATTTCATTATTCGAAAGCTTTTGCTTCTTATTCGAAGTTAGCACTATAATTTTTTTATCTTCATATTCTAGTGGTTCACATAACTGATGTTCGTCCATTTGTTCAAATGGATATAAAACAATTTTTCCTGTAATATTATCTATATCATAAACCTCACCTGTTGCAGAAATTATATATATTTTGTTATTGTTTATATGTTTTTGAATAATTTCATTATATTCATTACTTTCTGTACTTTTATTTACTAATTCTAAATATCCATCTTCATTTATTTTATAATTGTCTTTTAAATAAGTTTGAATAAGAGAAAATATATTTTCTCTTGATTCACTACTTATCCATATTCCTGCATGAAGTTGTTTTGTTTCTATAATATTATCTAATTCTTCATATTCTGGCATATTCTGTTTTAGTATTCCAGCTAATTCTACCTTGTATTTTATTTCATCTTTTATAGTTATAGATTCTCTTCCATTTGCTTCCTGTTTCACTTCATATAGTTCATCTTTTCCTGTTGCTCCAATATCACTTTTTATATCTTGAACTGTTTTTCCACTCTCATCAGTTTTTATTTCATTTTTTGTAAATTTATTTACCACATAAAATAATGTACTAAGTATTATTAATGCAATTAGAACAATTATTATATTTCTTTTTTTCATCACTTACTACTTCCTTTTACAATGCTCTTAGCATATTTAGAGTTGCTTCTATATATCTTCCAGCATAATTATTATTTACTACATCTTGGTGTGAATTAATTCCAGCAGATGGTAATTCTATTAATGCTGATCTTGCAACTCTACCATTTGCACCTAAATTCATTCTTGCCCAATTTACTAGATATTGTCGTCCATAACTATATGTTCTTGTATTTGAAGGAAATTGTGCTGCATAAAAATCACATATTCCTTGGTCACCTATTAATTGAGTAGTCCAACCATGAAGATCTACTAAAACTGTTTGCCCAGCTGTTGCTCTTTTATTCAAAAGAAATTCTCTTAATTTTGCTATTTCTGGACTTTGAAATGGTGCTGTACCATTATAGTTTCTACCATAATATCTTATATATCTTGCTTCTGTTTGCCATGACCTATTAATATCTATTCCTTTATTATCTGGCCCCCAACTACCTAGAGTTTGTCTTCCTGGTCCGTTATTACTCCATCCCGCTTGTACTCCATCTGGATTTACTTGTGGTAAAATGTATATTGTCCATTTAGATAAAATGTTTCTATCCTTATCATTTACTAATCTGTTTTTAAAAGCTTCTGCAATATTGGTTAACTCTTGTCCGTCGTTGTTCCATTTATCTTCAAATCCATGAACAGCAAATGTAGCAAAATATACATTTGGTCCATTTCCTATTTTATAATAATTAAGTGCTCTTCCTTGACAACTTAATCCATATGTACCTATTTCTAATTTGTATGGTTCATATATATTAAAATATCTTGATTGAACAAGAACTTCTTTGTTATTTTGGTCTTTTACTACAATTTTTAATGTATGACCACCTAATGAATATTCTCCGTAATTTATATTAATTATAAAGCCTGGTTGTGGATTGTTTTCAATTCCTCCATATCCATAAATTAAATTTACTACATCATTTCTTTCTATTCTTTGTGGGTTAGAATATTTTTTTATTCCATCTATATATACATCCATTGAAGTATTCTCTATATTAGTCATAAGCCATCCACTTATTATTCCATTAGTATTTTCAACACCACCCAAGCCTGGATTATCAATATACATTTTTATTCTTGGGGTATAATCAATTGTAATATTTTTATTAATTTCTGCTAAAGTTTCTCCACTTTTTGAAATCACTTTATATGTTAATGTATAATTGCCTTTTTCGTATCCTGATAAATCCATTGTGTATTCAAAACCTGGATTTGAATTACAATTTTTTCCTCCATATCCTGATATAGCATTTAATACATCATCTCTTTTTAGTCTATTATATGATTGTGCTTCTATTTCTTTATCATTTACAAATACATGTAATTCTGCTTCTTTTTGATTTGATAGCATCCATCCTCTTACTGTCCAATTTTTTAAGTCTATTAAATCTCTTGTTGGTGAATCTATCCACATTCTAGCTTTTCTTACATTTATTATATAACTCTTTGATGTTAACTCATTTATATCGTCTTTTATAATTACTTTTAGTGTATGCTTTCCAATATTATAATTGGATAACTTTATATTAATATTAAATCCTGGTAATGGATTTGATACTTTTCCTCCATATCCTGGTATTGCATTTAATACATCATTTCTTTCTATTCTGCTTATTTCTTTATCTGAAACATTTTTATTGTCCACAAGTACTTCTATATTCGAATTAGAATCGCTACATAAGTACCATCCTACTATATTAATTTCATTATCTGTAGTTTCAATTTCATTTTCGTGTGGTGAATCTATCCACATTCTTGCCTTTGTCCTATTATCTATGTTGACTATTTTCTCTATTTTTTGTATTTCTGTCCCATTTCCATCTAATACTGCATATTTTATTGTATGACTTCCATATGATATTTTACTAAAATCTAATGTTGTTGTAAATCCTGGTTTTGGATTTGATATTCTTCCTCCATATCCTGGTATTGCATTTAATACATCATTTCTTTCTACTCTTGTAATTACTGCATTTGTATCTTTTCCATCTATATATATTTTTAGTGTTG
>JABLTO010229268.1_pt1 | contig 37480 bp, 33 predicted proteins | sample 7160091 | NCBI WGS metagenome assembly JABLTO01 (sample SAMN14651225, study PRJNA627086) | human gut metagenome | isolation source: feces | host: Homo sapiens
ATGTTTTGAAAAAAATAAACATATTGTAATTTTTTATTTTACAATATGTTTATTTTATATATTATTTATATAAAAATTTCAAGTGTTTTAAATATTTTTTTATTTATATATTATTAATGTAAATATAGAAATCGATTTTATAAAAAATGTAATTGCATGCTAAATGGTCTATGGACTATTTCAATTTCGAAGATTGTGACACCAAGGTATGAAAAACAATTATACGATATAAAATTGTCCTAAAATTATTTTCAACCTGTCCCAGAAGTGACAAAAATTGTAACTTTGGGACAGACCCAAATGCGACAAAAATTGTAACTTTGGGTCTGTCCCTAATGGACATTTAAAATAAGTAGAATTATTCTGACATTCCAAAATTTAATGATTTATAATTTACATATCGTTCTCTATATAATGCTGTGTAGTAAGCTTTTTTTACATTATTACTTACGTTGTTCATAGCTTCTTGTATTGAATTATATGTGTTTGATGAGGTTACAATGCATTCATAACAGGCTGTTGGGTAATCTCTCTCTTGCTTATTAGGATTATTGTGTTGATAATAATAGTTTTCCTCAGTTATATTACCATTTTCTGTTGCTGTATAGCTTTTTCTTCCAAAGGTTGTATTTCTATATCCTATTACATTACCAGTTATGCTTTGATTTTCTTTACATGTTATTCTATGATATTTATTGTTACCGTTATTATTATCTATTAAATATATTTCACTTGGATTTACAAATTCTCTACTTTGTGTGTTTGTTACCACACTATATCCTCTATAATATTTATTTCTTAGTGGTAGACCTTGCATAAATGATATTAAACTTACATTGTTTATTATGTCGTCCCATTCTGTTTCATCTAAATCTGGCATTCTGAAGTCTTCATATTCTCCCATATAATTTTGTAGTGTTGATTGTAAATTTGATTGTATAGATTCTTTTATTATTTTTCTTCTGTGTTCATTAAAAGCACTTGAATAATCATCTGGATCGTTGTTATTGTTAATCATTAAATAACTAGCTTGACTACCCAATTTATTATTTACCCAATTTGTAAATTCATTTGATTCATTTTTATATTTATTTGCACTATCATCTTCAGTAGTATTTCCTAGCAAATCTTTATATTGCTTTATTGTTACTTCTTGTAATTTACCTGTTGTTGAATATTCATACCACTTACCATCAAGCAAATAAAATTTATTGCTTTGTGATGAATCTCCTATTTTCATGTATTTGTATGGAACATTATATTTCACTCTTCCATTAAAATCGATATTTTCCTTTAATTCTTCAACATTGTTTATATTATTTGTAGTATTACATAAATATCCTGACTCAGTGACACTCTCTCCATTTACTGTTCCAGCAACCATTATATAACTATCTAACGTATATGAAACTGTTACATCTACATTGCTACCAGTAATATGTTCTGTGTAATATACATAAGGTTTTAAGCCATATTCTTTTTTATTATTGTCATTAGAATAACCTGTATAAATATAATATCCATCATATAGTGTGTATACTAAACATGGAATATATCCTCTTAAATCTTCTTCTGTATAACCACTAACTCCCATAGATGATGCAAGTGAATTATAAAAAGATTGTACAGATGCTTGTACATCTCTTATTTTTTCTGTTGGTATGTTTTCAGTTGTACTGTTGCTTTCATTTATTTGAAATGATTTTATTGCATCGTAAGTTGCATTATTTAATCTTGAATCATAAGCAGATTGCATTGTTATTGTTGATATTTCTGTTTTTATAAATTGTGATACAACCATTGTTATTGGTAATATGATTATTATAAATAATACAGTTAGAGTTTGTAGTTTCATAAATTTTTTCCTTTCGATTTTTTATTAATACTTTTCTAGACAAAAAAGCCACGCGGGTCGTCGGGGACGCCGACCCCTACAACGTCTGACAATTATTATTTTATAACAAATAATATTAATAAAGCCCTTATAATAAGGGCCTTAGTTTTAGTAATTTCCTCCGTTTGAAGTTATTATTCCTGAGTGAGATGCAGCTATTGAAGATGTGTTATTTCCTGCTACTCTATATAAAAAGTTTCTTAATAACTGTGCTATTGTAGTATTTGTGTTTATTGCTTTTACAGTAACTATATCTCCTTCTTTTAATACTTTTTTATACTTTGGAGCATTTTCAATTTCATCTAATATTTGAGTTGTATATTGTGTATAATAAATATTTTCTCCTATTTTTGTATAATTTGTTTGTGTTGTTTTTACTCCTGGGTTTTCATCTAATACTTGTACTTCTATTTGAACATCGAAGGTATTTCCAGTAGAATTAATTGTTTGAATATATTTGTCGTATGCATCTTGTGTTATTTTTCCTGTTGAACGTATATTCTCAACAAATTCTGTTGTTGCATTTTGCACAGAAAGTTGAGATGTACTATCACTATTTTCTGAAACTGTGAGTAACGGAAACACAAACATTAATACTGCAGCAAGTACAATTACTACAACTGTAATTAGTGAATCTCCCATTTTTCAAAACCTCCTTAACATTCTATTTATTTATGTTTTTAAATTTTTATTTTTTTGAATTGAGGGCACGGAGCACCGTGCCCCTACAATCTTTGATTTATTTTTGTAGCTCCACGAGTGTGAAGCATTTTTCTTTCGAAAACATGCAGAAAGAAAATATCCTTCACACTGCAAGATGGAGCGGATTTAATAGTAAAATATTAATTATTTTTTGTATATTTTATAACTCTAATTGGCTCATCAACTTTTTTTCTTAAGCTACTTGTATTATTATCGGAACTATTATTTAAATAAGCATTATCAGTTGTATATATGGTTTCGACGAATGTAGCTCTTGAGTAAGAAGTTAGCAAATTGTTAACTACTTCATCTACATGTAATTTTACATCTTTTGTTGTACCTCTCCAATATGCTTGTTTATAGTCTTCAAGCTCAAAATTAAGGTATGATATTGACTCAGTATCACTAACTTCATTAGCGTTTTTTATTGGACCTTTATAAATTTCCAATGGAGAATTACCATTATAAAACAAAACAATATATTTTTCTTGATAATATCTATATAATGTTGGTATTATATCGTATACATTTACTTTTCTATTGCCAGCATCATCAAAATTTCCATTGTCAGTAATTTCCATGTTAGATAAATACCTAGAATTATCTGAATATGAGAGAACATCTTCCGATGTTCTCTTTGCTTGCATTATTGTTACCATTGCTATTGATAAAGCTGCCACAAATAGCAATGTAAAACCTGCTAATTTTAAAGCTTCTGCTGCATTTTCCATAATACACTCCTATTGTTCTTGATAATAAATACAAGAAATTTGACCAGCTTTGTTATACGCAAAAGATATGCTATACATAGTACCTGATTTAATATTTGTAGGATAATTTGGGACAGCACTAATAAATTCAACCGTGCTTCCGGCAGTAGCATTACCTGATTGTACATTAATATATTCTGAGTTTGTAGTATCAACAGTATTATTATAATTTTTCACAGTATTTACTAAAGCTTTAACTGATGAACCTTTTTGTTTTCCTTCATAAGAATCGAATTTACTATTAAATGCTGCTACCTCTTGGTCTGATAAACCTGTATTCCCTACTGCACTTTTTGCTTGATTAAATACAAATACTCCTAATGCTATAATTAAAATTGAAAGTAATATTGCACCTGCTATTATTAATGCTTTTGATGCGTTTTCCATAATTTTCTTCCTCCTTAGTTTTTCTTTTTATATTCTATACTGTCTTTTTTTAGACAAATATTGATAACTATTTTATTGTTGTTCTATTTTTATATATTTTATTTTGTTTGTTTTATTGTGATATTGCACATCTGTTATTTTAAATGTTTCTAAACTAAAACTGTTTATAAATTTTTCTACGCCCATATTATATATTGTTTCCATTGAATATGTTGTGTCGTTATCTTTTATGTATATATCTATTTTTATTGAGTTTTCATCGTTTTCTATATACATTCCTTTTTCATCTTTTTGTATTTTATTTTGTTCGTTGTTGTTTACTGCTTTATTTAGTATTGTTGCTATTTCTGTTCCTGCTATTTCTGTGTTTTGGTATTTTGTAAATTCATTGTTGTAGTCTTTTAAATCTTGTATATTTTTTTTATATGTGTTGTATGCATATAGCATGGATGAAATTACTATTGCAACCAATATTAATATGGTTATTATATATTTTTTCATATTTACACCTATTTGAATTTTATATTATTTACTGTTTTTTGTAAATAGTTTTTTGTGGTTTATTTGTAAAATTTTGTATTATTTTTCATGGCGGTCAATGACCGCCTCTACGAAATCTGACATTTATTAGTTTAAAGACAAAATAATAATTAAGATTATATTTCAGATTAATTTATTATTTTGGCTCGTACTATTTTTTCGTGAATGTAATTGCTTTTACAATTCCTGTTTCATTACTTATATTTACAGTACATGTATATAAATTTTCATATACAATTTTGTTATCATTACCATCATTAATTACTTTTGTTTTATTATTACTACTTATAAATTCGTTTAAATTTGGTTCTGGTGATAGTTCATTAATGTTTATATCTTTTATATCCACATATATATATGTATTTGAATTGTTTCTAAAGTCTCTTGGTCTATTATTTAATTTATAATATTCTTCGTATTGATTATTACTATTTTTGGCAAGGTTTATTATTGTTACTATATCGTATACTGTACACGGGTCTCCACCTTCGTATTTTGTAAATTGTGCATTAAATTCTTGTTTTTGTTTTAAACTTAGGTTTTCGTTTATGTTTTTTGAGTATGACCCAAAGGTCGCAAAAAGATATGTTCCTAGTGATATTACCATTACCGATATTAATACTGTTGCTGCCATTAATAAGGCTCTTGATGCATTTTCCATATCTTTTCTCCTTTCGTTTGTTTTTTATGTACTTCAAACGCCCGTTTCTACAACTTTTTTTGTAACATATATACTCTGTATTTCCTATGGAGTTGTAGTTGTATAAGACATTTTAGTTATCCTTCCATTACGTTCGTCGTATTCTATTCCAGCTGGTTTAAATGTTTGTTTTTTTATCTTCAAATATTGTTCGTATATTTTGTAATCATTTATATATTCATTTTCTGCCTCAGAAAATCTAGTATTCCCCAATTTCTCTCTTAATCCTTTTAATGTTTCATCTGCTTGTTCTCGGTCAAGATGAAGAGAGCCAGCATTACTTTTTACATCTTTAGCTTCTTTTAGTGCTTCTAAATAATTTGCTGATATGTATTTATCATTCATCATTGTATCAACTTTGCTTTGTAAAACTGAATAATATTCAGACCATTCAGTTCCATTATTACTATCGCTATTATCAATATAAAGTGTTATTTTATTATATCCTTCCTGCATTCTATTAACATATTTTTTATTGTAATCTTGTATTTTATTTGCTAATGATAGAATTTTTGCTCCGTTTAGTGTTTTATCAAATGATTCAAATGATTTATTAAAGTCTGTTATTTCTTGTACTTTTTGATTTTCTGCATCTTGTCTTTTTACACTTGTTAAATCTCTATACATAAATACAACTGCTGATATTACTAGTACTGATATTAGTATTGTTCCAGCTATTGTAAGGGCTTTTGCTGCATTTTCCATTTTCTTCTTCCTTTCTTTAGAGATTTAATTTTTTTAGATGTTCGGGCGGACAGAGGCGTCCGCCCCTACATCATCTAATATTAATTTTTTATTATTTTTTTCGGGTCGCCCTAAAGCCGCCGCCCCCTACAAGTTTGACACTAATTTTATTGTTGCTTTCATTTTACATTTTCATTTTTGACATTGTGCTGAATGATGTTGACATACTTGTTAGTCCTATGAATACTAATGGTATTATTAGGTATCCAACGAATACGCATACTAGTGGTGTGAAGCCTATTGCTTTTCCTATCATTCCTTTTTTTGATATTAATCTGTTGTTTGATTCTTTTCTTTTTTCTTGGTAGTATGCTCTTTCTGTGTCTAGTTCATCGAATGCTTCTCTTATTGGTATTTTCTCAACTGCTGCTTGCATACTTTCTATTAGTCTTGTCATTTCTTGATATGATATTTCATCTTTCATTGCTTCTAGTGCTTCCCATGCTCCTGCTTCGTAGTTGTTTATACATTTGCTTAATGGTGCTTTGAATATATTTGAGTATCTTTCTAGCCATTCTAGTATCATTTCTACGTTTACTCTTTCTATTTTCATAAGCATTAATATTATTGTATGGAATTGCATTACTTCGTCTTCCATTTCCATTAAACGCATTTTCTTTTGGAATACCAATAACCATACTGGTGACATATATCCTAGTAGTGCAAATACTATTGCTAGCAATACTTCAAACCATTTCATGTATTCACTGTTTACTGTTTGCAGTTTTTTGTATACTCTTTCTGCATCTGTTTGTATGTCATCGTCTGATGCTTCTTTATAATATTTTGAGTGTTTCATTGCAAATTCTATGTCTTTTTGTGTTGTTTTTAGTTTTCCTTTAAATTGATTTAAGAATATATTGTCTTGTTCTGTTACTTTCATTGCTTCTTGTTCATCTTTATCTGACATATCTCCGTATTATGTCGTAAGTGGTGGTTGGTTGTGTATATATATAATTAATTGCAACTTTATGTAATTGTGCAAACAATACAAAGGATACTATAAAAGTAACTAAACATATTGAAACTCTGTTTATGTATAGCCATTTCATTTTTAATTTTGAGGCTGAGTCTTTGAGTAGAGCTCTTATTTTTCTATAGTCTTTTGTTCCTGGTTTTGGCATAAGTGTATCTATAACACGTTTTACAATTTTCTTTTTATATAGTTTTTCTTGCCATGGATTTTCGTAGTTTTTCGTTGCAGTGTTTACTGCTCCATTGTCTTTTAGTTTTCTTGTTAGCATATATGCTATAATTGTAACTACAAGAATTAGTATTTGTACTATTAATCCTTGTTTTCCATAGTAAAAACTTTTTGTAAATGAAAATTGACTAACTGACCAGTTTTTTATCATTTCTAGAAATAGCATTGGTACTACAGAAATTACGGATAAACTTTGGAATACATAGTCTAATTTATCTCTTTTTAATATTTCTAGTTGCATTTCTTGTGTTATGTTGTTTAGGTTTTTTAAGTATAATGATGAAGATGTGTCTGTTTTTCTATCTCCAAATTCTTTTGTTAAGTATGATATTCCTGCAAATTCTTTTAGGTAGCTATTTGGTGCTACATCGTAATATTTTTCTAGTTCCATTTCTGGATCATCTGAAATTAATACTTCGTATATTTTTTCTGCTTGTCTTGAAACTTCGTTTTCCATTTCTTGTGCTGTTTGATATATTGCTTCTTCTACCATGTTATATTCATGGTATGCATGACGTATTTCACCAAAAAAGTCTATTTGTTGTTTTAATAGGTTGTTATCTATTTTATCTACCATTCCATCAATTATTGTATCTATTAGGAATAGTTCAAATATTAATAGCATTGCCATTAATAATATGTTTGATTTTGTAAGCATTATTATTAATATTGTTGTTGGAATAATAATTCCTAGTGCTTTTGTTAGTATTTGTGCTGATTGTTGTCTTGTTAAAAATTCGTCGTCTATATTGGTTATTTCTAGTCTTCTTCTAAGTTTTAGTAAGTACCTTTTTATTATTGGTATTTTTCTATAGTTTAAGTATAGTTTTTGAAATATTATATCTGCTGAAAAGGAGCTTTTTTCTGTTCCTTGTCTTAACGCTTTTATTTGTTTTATTTCTGAGCTTTGCATTTTTTTGCTTAGTATTAGGAATGCGACTATAATTATTGCTAGCATTGCTACTGCTGCTATTACTATGTACAATAATACTTCGTTTGACATTTGTTTTGCTCCTTTCGTTTTTTGTTATTTTTTTATATTTTGGGCAGACAGAGGCGTCTGCCCCTACAGCGTTTGATGTTAATTTTATTTGTTGTTTTGTGTTGTAGGCACGGAGCACCGTGCCCCTACAATGTTTGACGTTGATGTATTTTATTTTTTATTCTGTGATTGCTTTTGATTTTCTTCCTCTACGTGGTTTCTCTTCTGTTTTTTCTTCGTAGTCAAAGCTTTGTGGTTTTATTCCCCAATGGTTATTTAAAAATTCGTCAAATTCTGCTAAATCATCATCTGACATATTTAGCCTCATTGCTGCTATGTTTTCGTCTGATATCGGGTTTGTTATTACATATTTTCCGTCTACATATTCCATTATGTTTCTGTATGCGTATAAATCGTTGTTTGTTATTTTTGTAAAGTAGTTTGTTGCATTGTCGAAAAATTTATTTATTTTACCTTCTAATGTTTTTTCTTTTCTATAGTCAAATGTGTATTCATTTTTTGATTCTAGTGGTATACATTCTGTAACTCTTTCTATGTATCTTCTTCCTCTAAAGTCTTTTACTAAGTGTATATCAAAGTTAAGTACTTGTACAACTTGTTCTTCTGCTGTTTTCTCGTCGTTGAATACTCCTGTTCTAAGCATTGAGTTTCTTAATGCTGTAACTAAGTTTGGAAATGTTTTTGCGTGGTGAGTAAATAATGTGAATTTAGATGCAACTTGCGCTGCCTGGATCATCCAAGATGCAACGGGATCTGTTGCAACCTCACCTATAATGTTAACAGAACCATCAGTTTTCTTTTGAACGTCAAGTCCTTCTTGTCCTGAGATTGTATCGGTTTCTCTAAAAGATAGTATGTTTCTTGTTGGATATATTTTTCTTAAGTGAAGCTCGAATGCAACCTCTTGAACCCTTATGTTCATTGTTTCATATATGTTTTCTATCATTCCCATTAGCATTGTTGTTTTACCAGAACCTTGCTCTCCTGTTAATGCTATAATTCTTGCTCCCTTTACTAAGAATTTTAATAGGCTTATTGCATCTTCTTTTCCCGGTATTGTAATTAATTGTTCTAGTGTTGCTCTTTTTACATCGAACTTTCTTACGAAGAAAGCCCATGTTTCAGAGAAACTTGGTCTAACAACAACTACACGAGAACCGTCTTTCATTTCATTAATTTTGTAACCATTTGTATCTGATAATTGTCCTGGGTTATTGTATTTATATATGTTTTGACATACTCTTTTTAGTTCTGCTTCTGTATTAAATGATAAGAATGCTAAACGTATAGATTTACCTTGGAAAAATATCCATATACTATCACAAGCACGTGGTACTTTATGTTCTGCAACTTGTACTAGGTAATCTCCATCTGTTTGCGCAACTTGGCTTAAGAAACTTTCTGGTAAACCTGAAACACCTCCAGATACACCATCTATATTCATATCTCTTATTTCATCTATACTTGAATAGCCTTTATAATGTTGATAAATTCTTTGTACTACAACATTTAGTTTATCTGTAAATGTTAATACTATTTGTTCTTTTTCAAATATATCTGCTATTTCTTCTGCTGTTATTACATATGAAGGCTTTGTTTCTCCTGCTATATATTTTAAAGAAGCTAAATTGTATTTTTTTATTAATTCAGTTAATGCTTCATAACCGAATTGTTCTTTATATACATATATTAATATGTCAAATTTATCTTGTGATGTTAATAATGAAGGTGTATCGAATTGAATTGCTTTTGATACGTTTGTTTCATCTACTCCATATTCTTTAGAAAGTATATCAAATATTAACTCTTTAACGTATTTTTTATCGTTAACATCTCCATATGTACATCCTTTTAAGGCTTTTTTTAATTCATATTTTTTGTTTTTTCTTCTTTTTAATTCTTCTTCTGAAAGTCCTATATCATATAAGTTAATTTTTGTTATTTCATCAAGTCTCTTTTTTACATATTCTGTCATTTTTTGTATTGTAAATGTTTTATCGTCAACTTGAATTTCTTCTTCAGGTTCTTCTGCTTGTTTCTTTTTTACATTGCTATATATAACAAAAATTGTAATTAATAATACTGCTATTATTAAAACTATGTTGATTATCATTTTTTGCTCCTTCCTAAAATTAGATTTTTAATTCTAATTCTTGTATTTTATATATAATACTTTCAGAAATTTTTCTGGTTTCCTTTAGTATATCTAAATTTTTATCCTCACTTTTTATTTGTTTCAAATTTAAAAATAAATTTGCTACTAATCCTTCTTCGCATGATTCATTAAATAAAGTATTGTAAGATAAATAATTTATATCTTTCTTGCTTTTTATGTATCTACTTATATTTTTTGAATTGTATTTTGAAAATTTATCGTATCTACCTATATATGGTACTACATTTTTCTTTTCCTGCATTTCAGACTCTATAAATTTGTCTACTGTACTCATTTTCTGATTAAAACCATACATTATTACATTTGAAGTTTCTAAAATTTTTTGTGTAATTTGATTGTCTATTTCTCTATTTAAATCTACAAGTACAATATCGTAATACATTGATGCATTTAGTATTACTTCTGGATATACTCCAAAAATTGTTTCATAATCTGTTTCTTTTCCAGTGTATCCGTCTAAAACTTCTAGTCTATTTTTAAATACAATTTTTGAATAATTTGTTATTATATTAGGTGTTAATTTGTTACTTAATGCTACTTTTGTTAATCCCTGTATTCCAGAATCAATATTTACTTTTTTTGTATTTCCAAATATTCCTTTTAATCCTTTGTTTAATTTTTCTTCATTCCAGTAAGCTTTTTCCATATCGTTTGTATCGTATGTTGATAGTAATAATATTTTATAGTTATGTTCTATAGCCATTTGTGTTGCAACAGCTATTGCTGTAGATGTTTGTCCTATTTCTTTTTTACATTCACTCCAAAATGTTACTATAGCCATTTTTATTCTCCTTTTTCAAAATTTTTTAATGCTTTTATAAAGTTGTTTACTTCTTTTTCTCCTAAAAGTTCTTCTGCAATATACATAAGGCTTTCTTTATATTGTGGACTTAAGTTTTTAAATTTTATTCTCGCTAGTCTTTGGTTGTCTATTATTGCAGATTCGTCTCCCATTTCAAATGGGAAGTATACTCTATAATCATCCCATTTTATTTTATATCCTAATGAAAGAAAATCTAAATATTCGTTTTCTTCACTTAGTATTTCTTTTGAAAAAATTATTTTTGTTAATTCCATTGGTTCAGGAATTTGACTAAGTGTTTCTAGTCCTTTTTTTATTGAGTATAAATCAAATGTTGTTACAAAATAATTTTTAAAGCTATTTAGCATTTCAAAGTTTAATAATGTACTTGCTCTATCAATATCTATTAATGCATAATCATAATTCGGATCTTTTGATGCTAAATATTCTTGTATTTCATCTATTTCTTTAAAACCTATTGCCACATCTATGTCTTCATAATTAGTAATATATGAAAAAGTAGGGTCTATAGATGGTACTATATATTTAGCTCTTTGCTCTATTGTTGTATCAACTACTAAAACTTTTTTTCCTGCTATTATTAACATTTTTGCAATGTACAAAAGCAAATCTGTTTTTTTATATCCTCCGATAAATCCTACTTTTTTCATTTTTTCCTCCTATAAATTATTTTGATGAAGATGTTGTTGTTGAAGAAGATGATGTTGTTGTTGTTGATGTTTCTCCTCCGCTTAGTGCTTCTAAATAATTTTGTCTTAATTCTTTTTGTTTTTGTATTTGATCTTCAATTCCTTTTTCAACATTATCTGCTGAGTCTTCTGTATTTTTGTTTAGATTGTTATTTACATTTCCATTTCTTTGGTCTGTGTTGTATCTAGCCCAAAGTGCATTTTTAGCTGTTTCAACAATATTGCTATCGTTATTTATTAAATCCATTGTTTCTTTGCTAACAGGATATGTTGGTGTAGATTTTGCTTGATTTCCTGGATCTGTGTATTTGGTTGCATATAATTCTGAACCTTTCATTATGTATGCTTCTACTATTGCATTACTCATTGTTAAAATTTCATCTTCTGACATTTTTACTTCTATTGTGTCTGTTGAAGGAACTCCTGCTATATCTGGTATATTTACTTCTTTCTTAGAAACAACTATGTAATCTGTTCCATTTGGCAAACGTAAACGTATATCTACAAAATCACCATTTTCTAATGTTGTTGGTAATGTTACCATATTAAATTCTTGTGTTCTTACATCATCTGTATTTACTTCATCACTTTGTGCAACTAGTTCTTTAGTTAATACTGTATTTGCTTTCATATCTACTTTTGCAATTAAAGGAACCTCTGTTAATTTTATTGTTTCATTATCTTTTATGTAGTTTCCGTTGTCATCTTGTGTAATTCTAACTGTTTTATTTCCATCTTTTACATATAATCCTTGAGAATCTGTATATATTTCGTTTCCACTTTCATCTTGTAATGAATAGCTTGAAAATACAGAACTATCACTTATTGCATTGCTTGGTACTGTTGTTCTACTAACAGTCAACATTTTTAACATATCTGATGTTACTGCTTGTCCAGATGATACATCTGTTGTTAATGTATATACCTGAACCATACTTGCTTTCAATTTTTTTTCTGCATCTATTTTTTGGTATAGCATATAGCCTAGACCTCCAATAACTATTGCACATAATAGCAATGTTATTAATACACCTTTCCAAAATGATAATTTTTTTTGTCTTTGCATTGGATTACTTGCCATTTATATTTCCTCCTTAAAATTTGCATTATTTTCATCTATAACTTATTTTATAACAATTCTCGACTGAGTACAATGAATTTCGGAAACTGTAATATATATTTAACATTATTGTAATATTCTTGTAACAATTATAAATTCGAATATTTTAAATTATTTTATTTAAAATATTTGCTACTCCGTTGTTGTTATTGTCTTGTGTTACTACATCTGCCATTTCCTTTATTATTGGATTTGATTGCCCCATTGCTACTCCTACTCCAGCATTTTTTATCATAAGTTTATCGTTGATATTATCTCCTATTGCGATTACTTCTTCTTTTTTTATATTTATTTTTTCAATTAAATATTCTATTGCTGTCCATTTATCTACATTTTTATTTGTTATTTCTGTGTAGTAATATTCTATTGGGACTTCCTCTGTTCCATCTTTTATAATTTTTCTTGACATATGTGATACATCTAATACATCTATGTTATTTATTTTTTTAAATTTTTCAATTATTCTAGAAAATATAATTTCACTATCATCACATATTGTTATTTTTAAAAATTTATTATCTTCTAAGTTTTCAACATATTCATATACATTTTGGACAATATTTATATTAGTACGTTTGTCAAATGCTTTTTTACTATTTTCATAATTATAAAATACAACATTATATTTTAACGATTTTGTTATTACCATATTTTCAGTATATATACTATAATAAATACTATTTTCATCACATATTTTAATTAGTTTAAGCATTTTTTCTTTGCTAATAAAATTTTCATATTCTATTTTTTCTTCTTTCATATTATATAGCATTGAGCCATTTCCTGAAATATAGTAATTGTTTGCCCCAAGCTCATTTGCAATACTTTCTACAGAATTTCCTATTCTTCCAGATGATAATACAATTTCTACGCCTTTGTTTATTGCCCTTTTTATTGCTTGTTTATTTTCATTGCTGACTTCTCCATAAGAATTTAAAAGTGTTCCATCTAAATCTATAGCAACTAATTTATACATAAAATTTCCTCCTAATTATTTATAATTATTTTTTATTTACGGGCGGACAGTGACGTCCGCTCCTACAAAAAACCTCCTTCAACCTGCAAGATTGAGCGGACGTAAAAATATAAAATAAAAATTATTGTCTTCAATTTTATTATAACATTAAAAAATTCTTTGACAATATTTTTTTCTTATTTACAAAAATTACCAGAATATTAAAATCAAAATTACGCATCATAATTATTGAAAAGACAAACAATGTTTTTTCAATAATACAAATTTAATCAATCCTATAGGAGGTGAACGAAGAATGGCAAACACAAATAGTTCTAGAAAATTAGTTCCAGAAGCTATGTCTGCATTAGATAAATTCAAATATGAAGTAGCTAGCGAAGTTGGTGTTAACTTAAAAGATGGATACAATGGTGATTTAACATCTAAAGATGCTGGAAAAATAGGTGGACAAATGGTTAAAAAAATGATTGAACAAGCTGAAAGAAATATGAAATAGTTTATTCTCTGATTTTAACATTATAGTATTGTAGCTTATATGCAATCAAACATTTTAATCTTATGTTAAACAGGAAATTAAGTTTTGTTTTTGTTTATTCTTCTTGTAGGAATACATAAAGGCAGGATTTGATTTCCTGCCTTTTTTATACTATAGAATTTTTCTTCTTTTATACTGTATGCTTTCTTTATTCATTTTTTTGTTCATTAACTGCATTTCTTTTTTCTGTTGTATTTGAAGTATTTTGCCCGCTTGTATTTTCTTTAGTTGTGTTTTTGCTTGTGTTTTGTGTGTTTGTATTTTTGTTTGTGTTAGTTGTATTTTTTGAATTTGTATTTGTTTTATTTTCTGTTTTTTTGTTTTCTTGTACTGTATTTGTTTTGGTTGAATTTACAGTATTTTCTACAGTTTTATTTTTTTCTTCAACTTGTGTATTTTGTTGTTTTTGTGTTGTATTTTTACTGTTATTTGTTGTAGTTGAATTTCCTTTATGTTCTGTACATTTTCCTGGTATTGTTCCAAATAAATAATACTCTGTGTATGTATTTGGACAAGAATCTGTTGCAACCATTCCTGTTTCAGAGCATATTGTAGCTGTTTTCACTCCACTAGGCATTTCGAATGTTGTTCCTTTTAAATTTGAATGTATATCCTTCATTACTGCTGACCATAAAAGACCTGCTGGATTTTTTCCCTCATAATTTATTGTTTCATTCATGTCGAATCCATACCAAGTTGCAGCTGTATAATAATTTGTAAATCCACATAACCATCTATCATAATTTTCATTTGTTGTTCCGGTTTTTGCAGCTACATCCATTCCTTTTATTTCGCAATATGGTGCAGTTCCGTTTGCTCCTTTAACTGGCTGTGTTAGCATATTTTTTAAAATATATGCAACTTCTTTTGAAAATATTTTTTTAGTTCTTTGTTTTGTTTTTACTATATCTTCTCCTGATTTATTGCATATTCTTGTATAAAATGTTGGTTCAATATACTCACCATTGCTTGCTATTGTACTATAACATGTTGCCATTTCTAAGGTTGTTAATCCTTTTTGCTCTCCTCCTAGTGATAAAGCTAAGTTATTGTCTTTTTCTGTTAAATTCTTAACTCCCATTTTTTTCATATACTTTATAGAAGTTTTTGGTTTTATTTCTTCTATAATTTTTACAAATGGTATATTTTGAGAAGATTCTACCGCTCTTCTTACTGTTATTTTTCCTTGATATGGATCATAATCTCCTGGTTTATATTCTGTTCCGTCTATATTTGTAAAGGTTGTTTCACTGTCATCGTATACCGTAGAGGCTGTTATTTTTCTTTTGGCTAGTGCTGGTGCTAAAACTGCAAATGGCTTGCTTGCTGAACCTGTTTGCCTTAAACTCATTGTTGCTCTGTTATAGTCTCTTGATTTTGTTTTTTCTCCTAAACCTCCCACACAACCTACAACCTGTCCATTTGTATGATTTATTATAATCATTGCAGCTTGCGAAGTTTTACCTTGTTCTTGTTTAGATTTTAATATATATTTATTTTTTTCAAATTCTTTTTCCATGCTTTCTTGTATGCTTGTATCTTGTGTACTATATATTTTTAAACCACCATAATACAAATAGTTATTAGCAAATTCTTCTGTTATATGTTTCTTTTCTTTTAAATCTGCTATTATTTCTGTAATTAATGCATCTGTATGATATGAATAAACATTATTGTTTGATTCTATATTTCCGTTTTTAAATTTTAGTCCATTTTCTACTTCTTGCACTGCTTTTTCATAATCTTCTTTAGATATATATTTTTTATCTAACATTTGAGATAACACTATTTTTGTTCTTTTTTCTATTTTATCGCTATTATCTTTATCTCCAAAGGGATTGTAAGAATTTGGAGAATGATTTAGTCCTGCTAAATAAGCACATTCGGCTATACTTAAATCTTGAACACTTTTATCAAAATAATATCTTGCTCCTGCTTCTACTCCATAAATATTTGGACCTACATATATTATATTAAAGTATGTTTCCAATATTTGTTCTTTTGAATAAAAGCACTCTAATTCATAAGCCATAGCCCATTCTTTAACTTTTCTTGTAATACTGTTTGAATTATCGCCTGTTAAATTTTTTACTAACTGTTGGGTTATTGTGCTTCCACCAAAAGAAGCTTGCCCCCTATGAAAAACATATGACCCCATTGCAGCAATTGTTCTTTTTATATTTATTCCATGATGTTTAAAAAACTTTTCATCTTCAATTGCTATATAAGCATTTTTTAAATTATCTGGAATTTGACTATAAGAAATATTTATTTTCTTCCTTTCAGAGCCAATTTCTGCAATAACATTTCCTTGTGAATCGTACACTTGTGAATTTGTTGCATTCATCATATCTGAGCTTAGTTTTTTCCAATTATTTACCGCTAAAAAACTAATAATTCCTAAGATAAAAATTGCTATTAGAAATAAAATTAAAAGTATTCTTTTTAATTTTCTAAACTTCGTTTTTTCTTCATCAGGTTCTAATTGAGATTTTTTTTGTTTCTTCTTTCTATTTTTACTAGTTTTTAATTCTTCATCTAGCTCTTTTTGTTTCACTCTCTTCCTTTTTGAATGCTTAGAAGCCATTGTTTTTCCTCCTTTCACTTTTCTGTATTGTACATGCTGAAAATAATGAAAAAATAAATATTTCGAATGTGATTGAAATTAATATGTAGTGGTCGGCGTCCTTAAGGCGACCCGTGTAGTAAATCTACTTTTTTATTTGTTATATGTATGCATTTACCCTATTTCTTAAAATTTTAGATTAACTCATTATTTTGTTTAATTTATTATTTTTATTATTTTCATCATTTATAATTAAATAATAAAATTCTAGTCTTTTTTTCTAATTAAAATCAATGGAGTTTGTTGTTTGCCTTGACCTGTTGGATTGTCACTTATTAATTTTTTCAAGTCCGCTTCTGACAATTCTATGTCATCAGATTTTCCTAAAATCTCTTGTCCTAAGTCATTTGCATCTACTATCATTACACTTATTCCAAGTTTTTCTTTTATTTCATTACATACTCCTGTTGGATTTTCAGGCATTTGAATTCCTATATCTCTATATTCTGACCATATATGATCGTAAAATCCATCTAGTCCAGAAACCTCTTGTCCAACAATTTCGTAAAATACTCCTTTTTTACCAAATAATTTTGTTACTGCACTTGCAATAGATGCCCATAATACTTTTAATAAACCAACTTGGTCTATTGCATATTGCATTTTTATTGTTTCTCCAACTCCTACACCTGTATCTGGATGTGATGCAAATTTTGATAAAAATTTTGCCCAAAATCCTATTTTAATATCTTCTCTTTTTACAACTCTATTTTGACATAAAGCTATAATTTTTTCACTACTTGAAACTATATCTCCTTCTTGATATATAGGACTTATATATTCTTTAAATATATCTATATAGCTATCTCCTTGCTCAACAAATTTTGTTTTTATTGCATATCTTAAATATGTGTCATCTCCTACTTTCATTTCTAAATTTTTACCATCGTTTGCTTTTAATTCCATTTTACTCAAATCCTTTCTTTTTTAATTTCTATTTAAAATACCATTAATTTTTTCTTTTATTTTATCTATAAACATAAAAACATTTTCATCTTTTAATATAAGAAGCATTCCTATGTACACAGCTCCACCTATTGCAACTTGTACAACTATTGAAATAATTCCTACATTTATAAAATGTTTAATTAACATACATACTGCAAACATAATCAATGAAGATAATAAATAATTTCTCGCTCCTTTAAAAATATCTTTTATATTCAATTCATTTCTTACCATATATAGTTGAACTATTAAAACTACTAATTCAGATGCAACCGTAGCTATTGAAGCTCCTATTGAATTCCATAATTTAATTAAAATTATGTTTAATACAAAATTAACTGCAACACCTGCAAGTATTGATAATGTATATTCTTTTTGTTTTTTAGTTGGTAATAAATACTGTGTTCCTATTACATTTGTAGTTCCCATAAGTAATAATATTGGTGAAATTACACTCATTAATATTACTACTTTTTCATAACCCTTTCCAAAGAATATCGGAACAAATTCACTTGCTACACTTATCAATCCAAATATCATTGGAAATGCTAAGAAAAATGTAAAATTAAATGACCTTCTCATATATTCATTTAGCTTTTTAGTATCACCAGAAGCAAAAGTACTTGCCATTCTAGGTATCATTACAATACCAAGTGATGTAACAATTGTAAGTAAAATTCTTATAACTTTTTGACCTTGTTCATAATAGCCAACCTCTGTTTTATCTACTAAAATTGTTCCTATCATTGTTTTATCTAACATATTATAAATTGTGCTTGCAATTTGAGGGATAAATAACATAACAATAGCATACGAATGTTTAAAAATATTTATGTGATTTATTTTTATACCCTTAAAATACTTAGGCAAATATAGCCATAATGATAAATTTCCAATTAAATCTGCTACAGAATAAATCATAAAATACTTACTTAAATCGCTTGGTTCCTTTACCAAAACAAATATTAAAGTAACACTTGCAAGTCTAACCATTATATTTCTTACAACAGTTCTTTTAAATTCCTCTAATCCTTGAAAAAACCAACTAATATCAAACATTGTAGCAATAAGTTCTATAAGCCAAATTTTGTAATAAACACCATATTGTTCGGAATTTACAAAAAATATACTATAAATAGCAATTCCAATTACAAGAGTTATAGCCCTAAAAAAAACTAACTCATAAAAAATTCTTTTACGCTCTTCCTTTTTCTCTTGAACATATGCAATTTCCCTTTTGCCATAAAGAGCAATCCCAAGACCACCAAACAATATAAAATATGAAACAATAGAATACGTATAACTATAAATACCTATTCCCTCAGCCCCCAAAACTCTCGAAACATACGGAGTAGTAATAAGAGGCAAAATCAACGTCAAAATCTGGTAAGTCAAATTATACAAATAATTCTTCGCAATACTTTTTTTAGCCAAAATATAATCTCTCCTTAAGAAAAATTTTTTTCCATATAACTATATCATTATATTGTTTTTAATGCAATTATTTTCACAACATTTCTATGTAAATCTGGGTCTGTAAATCTGGGACAGTCCCAAAGTTACACTTTTTGTTCTGTTTGGGTCTGTCCCAAAGTTACATTTTTTGTTCTTTCTGGGACAGGTTTAGTTTTTGGCATAAAAAATAGCACTTGTGTAAGTGCTATTTTATTTTTTATTCTTCTGGTACTACTATTCCATAGTTTTTTTCATCGTTTAGTTTATATATTACGTTTACTTTTCCTGTTTCTATGTTTATGAATGCTAGGAATTTGTCGTTTGGTTTTTCTTGTAGTTTTAATTTTGCATCGTCTATTCCCATTGGTCTTATTGAGTAGTATAGTTCTTTTATTACTTCATCTTCTATTTCAATTGTTTTTGTTTGCATTTCTTCTTTTGCTATTGAAGATGCATCTCTTAACATTTTTTCTTTTTTAGTTTTGAATTTTCTTATTTGTCCTTCTAATATATCGATGTCTTTATCTATAGCTGCATATAAGTCTTTATGAGCTGTAACTGCTTTATATAAATCTCCTTTTACAGAAACTCTTATTTCTGCAACTTTTTCTGTTTTTTCAGATTTAACTGTAGCAACTACATCAAATTCATCATCAAAATATTTTTCTAACCTTTCTACTTTTTTTTCTACATATGCTTTTATTGCATCTGTTACTTCTAAATCTTTTCCTGTTACTTTTATATTCATAACAATCAGCTCCTCTCAAATTAGTTCTTTAGTAATAAATTACTGCTATACCCTCATTATAAACATAAATATTAATTTATGCAAGTTTTTTCTTGGTATTTTTTTGCTTGCCTTAGCATAAATTTTATTATGGAGGTTTATATATGAGTAAAAAGTTTAAATTAGCCGTTGTTGGTGCTACTGGTGTTGTTGGTAGAATGGTTCTTAAAGTCTTAGAAGAAGCTAATCTTCCTATTGATGAGTATAAATTCTTTGCTTCTAAGAGGTCTGCTGGTACTACTCTTTTGTTTAATAATGATGTTTATTTAGTTAATGAACTTGATATTTTTTCTTTTGATGAAGGTTTTGATTTTGCAATTTTTTCTGCTGGCGGTGATACAGCTTTAAAATATGCTCCTATTGCTGCTTCTAAAGGTTGCATTGTTATTGATAATAGTAGTGCTTTTAGAATGGACCCTTCTGTTCCTTTAGTAGTTCCAGAAGTTAATAGTTCTGCTATTTCTTCTAATGATAAAATTATTGCTAACCCTAATTGTTCTACTATTCAAGCTGTTGTTCCTTTAAAGGCTTTAGATGATAAATTTTGTATTAAGAGAATTGTTTATTCTACATATCAAGCTGTTTCTGGTGCTGGAATGAAAGGTATTTCTGATTATAAAAATGGTATTAAAGGTTCTAGTAATTTAGAAAAGTTTCCATATCCTATTTTTAATAATTGTTTGCCTCATATTGATGTTTTTCTTGATAATGGTTATACAAAAGAAGAAGAAAAGATGATTAATGAAACTCGCAAAATTTTGGATAAACCTAATTTGCCTGTTACTGCAACTTGTGTTAGAGTTCCAGTTTTAAATTGCCATAGTGAGTCTATAAATGTTGAATTTGAAAATAGTTTTGATTTAGATGATATTTTTAAAATTTTAAATAATACTAAAGGTGTAATTGTTCAAGATGATGTTAAAAATAATATTTATCCTTTAGCTATTAATGCTGATGGTCATAATGATGTTTTTGTTGGGCGTATTCGTAGAGATTATAGTGTTGAAAATGGTATTAATTTATGGGTTGTTGCTGATAACATTCGAAAAGGTGCTGCAGCCAATGCAGTTCAAATTTTAAAATGTTTAATCGATTAATTAATTATTATTCTTTATAAAATGAAAATTATATTGTTTTTTATACCTTGGTGTCGCAATCTTCGGATTAAAAAATGGTCAATAGACCATTTAGAACATAATTAATTTTGTATAAAATATAATTTAGATATTTACATTATTAATATATAAATTAATTAATTGAAGATTGCTCCAAATCGCACTCGCAGATGAAACTGCTCGTTTGGTCGCTTACGCGGTATTTCAAAACAAATATATTTTTCATTTTATAATATTTAAACACATATTATTAATTAAGGAAGGATTTTGTTTTATGAAAGAGATTTTATTTAAAGGTGTAGGTACTGCTATTGCTACTCCTTTTACTGATAACGGTATAAATTTTGATGAGTTTGGTAAATTATTAGATTACCAGATAGAAAAAGGAGTAAATGCAATTATTGTTTGCGGTACTACTGGTGAATCTGCTACAATGAGCTTAGATGAAAAAAAAGAACTTTTAAATTTTACTGTTGGTAAGGTTCAAAGACGTGTTCCTATTATTGCTGGCACTGGTTCTAATTGTACTTCTTCTGCAATTGAACTTTCAAAATATGCTGAAAGTATTGGTATTGATGGATTATTAATTGTTACTCCTTATTATAATAAAACTACTCAAGAGGGCCTAATTTCGCATTATAGTAAAATTGCTGAAAGTGTTTCTCTTCCTATTATTTTATATAATGTACCTAGTAGAACTGGTGTAAATATTTCACCAGAAACTTGTTTTGAGCTTTCTAAAATTTCAAATATTGTTGCTATAAAAGAAGCAAGTGGAGATATATCTCAAGTTGCCAAAATTGCTCATTTATGTGGTGATAATTTAAATATATATTCTGGAAATGATGACCAAATTCTTCCAGTTTTATCTATTGGTGGAATTGGTGTTATATCCGTTCTTTCAAACATTGCTCCAAAATACACTTGTGAAATGGTTGAAAGCTTCTTTGAAGGAAACTATTACATTTCAAAACGAATGCAACTAAAAGCTCTGCCTTTGATAAAAAGTTTATTTAGTGAAGTAAACCCTATTCCTGTAAAGCATGCATTGAATTTAAAAGGCTACAACTTTGGAATTCCACGTTTGCCATTAGTTCCTTTAAATAAAGAACATTCAGAAATATTAGAAAGAAAAATGAAAGAATTTGGATTAATTTAAAAAATATTTTTAGCAAATGACAAATATATTTGTAAGATATAAAAAATATATTTGTCATTTATTTATGTTTTTTTGTAATTGCTTTTAATTTTATTGTATTTGCATATATATAATGCTATAATAAATTTAGATTTTACATTAAAGGAGAAAGTTTATGACCGAATCGAACATAAGAGAATTTTATAATATAATTAAAGATATAGAAAATAATGAAACTGTTCAAAAGATGAAAGATTTTAATCATCATTGCGATGTAACTTGCTATGACCATTGTAAACATGTAGCTTTTGCAAATTATATTATTTGTAAGAAACTCAAGTTAGATTATGTTTCTGCTGCCAGAGCTGGTATGCTACATGATTTGTTTTTGTATAATTGGAGAGGTTCTAGAAGAAGATTAGAAGGATTGCATGCTTTTGTTCATCCTAGAATTGCTTTAAAAAATGCTGAAAAAGAATTTTCTTTAAATAATAAAGAAAAAGATATAATTTTAAAACATATGTGGCCTGTTACTTTACCTTTTCCTAGATACATAGAAAGTTTTATTATTACATTAACTGATAAGTATTGCGCTTCTAAAGAAATTTTCGATTATTATAATAGAAAGAAATTTAAACCTTTATATAGATATGCTTATATTTTTGCTTTTATTATTTTTTCACATATTTAAAATATAAATATTAAGCGGGCGGACAGAGGCGTCCGCCCCTACAATATTTGACAAAATATTTGTATAACAAACATAATTATAATAAATTTATGAATTGAATAAATTTCATTATAATTATGTTTGTTTTTATTTTGTTATTTTTTATTAATATGTTGAACCACCACCGTATAATTGATTCATATATGAGCTATAGTCAAATGGTTTCATTGTTTCTGGTTCTCCATAGTCTACTCCATTTGTTTCTACTTTTATGCTTGTTATTACTGGTGCATTTACTGGTGTACTTGCTTCTGATCCTTCACTTTCTGCTGGTTTTACTTCTGTTTCATTTAATTTATCTAATACATCTAAGCCTTCTATTACTCTACCAAATGCTGCATATTGTCCATTTAAGTTTGCATTTTCTTTTGTCATTATAAAAAATTGTGAGCCTGCTGAGTTGTATCCTTCTTCTGCCATTCCCATTGAGCTATAATCTGAACGTGCCATTGCTATTACGCCTTTTTCAAAACGTATATCGTTTTTGTTAAATCCGTTTTGTACAAATTCACCTTTTATTGAATATTTTTCGTCGTTTTCTTCTCCTTTTAAGTCTCCTAGTGTTGGTGAACCTAATCCTGTTCCGTCTTTATCTCCACCTTGTACCATAAAGTCTTTTACTATTCTATGGTATGTTAGTCCATCATAAAATCCATTGTTTGCAAGTTTTATAAAGTTTGCAACTGTGTTTGGTGCTTTATCTGGATATAGCTCTAATTTTATTGTTCCTAAATCTTTTACTTCCATTGTTACTATAGGGTTTTGTGTTTTAGTTGTCCCTTTCTTATAATATCCCACACCTATAACTCCTATTAAAACTATAGCAATTAATATTGCTATTAATTCTATTATTATTTTTCCTTTTTTCATTTTTATTTCCTCCTTTGAATTTTTATTCAGATATATTATATCTTATTTTATCAATATTGTAATTTTGTTGCTTTTCAATTTCTGTTAGTTCTCTATTATATATTCTAAAACAATATAAATCCAAATCATCATTTGCTGTAAATGTATATTTGCCATCTTTATATATAAGATTATAATTTGTATTAGTAATTATTTGTTCTATATTTATATTTTGAATTTCTTCTGTATTTTCAAAAATAATTGTTTCTGCTTTTGATATTTTTTTGCATTTTTCGTTCCATACATTATTTACTAATGTGCCATTTATTTTATTTCCACTAAAATCTTCCCATATAGTCGCTGATGCATTGTGTTTATAATTTTCATTATATTCGCCATCTAAATATAACTGTAGACCATCTTTTACATATGCATATATTTCCTTTACACTACTTTCTTTTCCTTTAGCATCTCTATATTTAAGTTCATATATTCCTGGGTCTTTTATTTCTAGTTCAAAGCTATTTGTCAACTTTTCTACACGTTTCCATTCGTAATTTTTATCTTCTTTATATTCTGCATATAATAGATTTCCTTCTAATGGATTTCCATTACATTTTATATTTTCTGGACGAACTACATATTTCCACGAATATTCTTGTGTTTCTAATGTAACCTCAAAAGATATATCATTGCTTATATTTTCTTCTTGTGTTGGTTTATAATACTCTATTCCAAAGTCTTTTAATGTATGTTTTCCATTTATTCCTTCTTTACTATATACTTGTCCATCCTTAAAGTTTGCATATACAGTATCTGTAATATTATATAAACCTATTTTATTAAAATCAGTTTCTGTTAATAAAACATAATTGTATGTAATATTGTCTTCAGTATGTTCTTCTGCTGTTAGATTTAAGTTTTCATAATCGTCGTTATGCATATTTACTGCTTCATTTATTTCTTGTAATTGGTTTAAAAATCTTTGCTCAGCTGCATTTTGCATTGTATTATTTCCTACATATACCGCTGTTCCTGATAATATTAGTAATAATATTATTGTAATTACTAGTACAACTAATGTTATTCCTTTATTAGAGCTCATATTTTCCTCCTTTGTTTATAAAAGTACATTGTCGAATACAAATTGTTCTTGCATTCTTTTTAAAGATTGTTTTATTGTACGGGCTCTAATTTCACCAATTCCATCTACTTCATCTAATGCTGGTATATCTGCTTCTAATATATGTTGAAATGATTTAAAAGATTTTACAAGATTTTCTACTATATTATTTGGCACTCTTGGTATTTTATTTAAAATTCTATAGCCTCTTGTATAAACAGCAACTTCTTCATATGTATCAAATACATCATAGCCTAAAATTTTTGCAATTATTTGTTGTTGCATTAATGCTTCGTAATCTAAATTGCTTATATCTTCTAAGTATTTTTCTGCTGTTTTACGTTTTTTAGTTGTCATATAGTCTTTTATAATTAGTAATTCTTCTTTTTCTAAATCTCCAATTAGTTCCTCTAATTGCATTTCTGTAAGTCTTCCCTCAACTCCAAGTTCATATATTCCGCCTTGTACTTCTTTAACAATTTTCATAACCATTTCGGCTCTTTGTATTGCTGTTATAACATTATCTAATGTAACTATATCATTAAATTCGTATTCATTTAATATGCTAAGCTTACTATCAAATACTTTTTTATATTTTTCAAGAGTTTGCAAGGCTTGATTTGTTTTTGTTAATACTTTTGATGTATCTTCTATTGTATAACGCAATTCTCCTTTAAATATTGTAATTACATTTCTTCTTTGAGATATACTTACTACAAGCTCTTTGGTTTGTTTTGCAGTACGTTCTGCAGTTCTATGTCTCGTACCGGTTTCTCTAGTTGGTATTTCTGGCGAAGGAATTAGTTGAGCATTTGCATATAGAATTTTTTTAAAATCACTACTTAATACAATAGCTCCATCCATTTTTGCTAATTCATATAATCTTGCTGATGTATAATCTTCATTTATAAAAAATCCACCATCAACAATGTCCATTACATTTTTGGAATCTCCGAATACTATTAATCCACCTGTTTTTGCTTTTAATATATTGTCTAATCCTTCTCTAATAGGTGTTCCTGGTGCGATAAGTTTTAATATTTTTGTTAGTTCATTTTCATCGTTTCTTCTCAATATTATATCAACACCTTTCTAATTTTTATCTTAATCCCAAGCAACTTACTGCCTGATTAACATCTTAGACCCCTATTATATCTAATTTATATTTTTCTTTCAATAGTTTTTTGTTATTTTCTGGAATTATACATTTTTTAAACCCTAATTTTTCTGCTTCCTTTAAACGTTTATCTATTAAATTTATGCTTCTAACCTCTCCTGTTAAACCGACTTCCCCCATAACTACTACATCTCTAGGAATACTTTTATTTTTAAAACTTGAAGCAACACTAACCACAATTCCTAAATCTAATGCTGGTTCATTAATTTTCATTCCACCAACTACATTTAGATATACATCTTGATTTCCAAGCATTATTCCTGCCTTTTTTTCTAAAACTGCTATAAGAAGTGTTAATCTATTATAATCTATTCCATTTGCAGTTCTTCTTGGAAGACCAAATACACTTTGTGCGCATAAAGCTTGTAGTTCAACTAAAATTGGCCTTGTTCCTTCCATGCTGGCAACTATAACAGAACCTGTAAGCTCTTCTTCCCTCTCAGAAATAAGAACAGAAGATGGGTCTATTATTTCTTTCATTCCAAGGTTGTCCATTTCAAACATTCCAATTTCATTTGTAGAACCAAATCTATTTTTTACACTTCTTAAAATCCTATAAGAAAAATATCTTTCTCCTTCTATATATAGAACAGTATCTACCATATGTTCTAACACCCTTGGTCCTGCAATATTTCCATCTTTTGTAACATGACCAATTATAATTGTTGTAATCTCATTTTGTTTACACATTTTCATAATTCTAGAAGTTATTTCTCTAACTTGGCTAACACTACCTGCAGCAGATGTTATATCATCTGAATACATAGTTTGAATAGAATCTATAATAACTAATTTTGGCATAATATCAACTATATTTTCTTCTATTAAATCTATATCAGTTTCACCTAAAAACAAAATATCGTCATTATTAATTTCAAGTCTATCTGCCCTAAGTTTAATTTGTTCTGCAGACTCCTCTCCAGAAACATATAAAACCTTTCCCTCACCTTTAAGTTTATTGCAAAGTTGAAGAATTAATGTAGACTTACCAATACCAGGCTCACCGCCAAGTAGCACAAGAGAACCTTTAACCAAACCTCCACCTAAAACTCTATCCAACTCTTCAAAACCAGTTTTAGTTCTAAAGCTCTCTTTACCCACAAACGAATTTAAAGGTTCAGCAGAAAGCTTACGTTTAGGTTCACCCTTGCTCCCCTTATCATTAGAAAGCTTCTCCTCAAAAAAACTATTCCAAGTACCACAAGCAGGGCACTTCCCCATCCACTTAGCACTCTCATATCCACACTCATTACAAACAAAAACAGACTTAACCTTTGCCATAAATACCTCCTTTTAACTTTTAAGGGACAGACCCAAAGTTACACTTTTTGTCCTTTTTGGGTCTGTCCCAAAGTTACATATTTTGTTCTTTTTGGGACAGCCTTTTAAAGGCTTCTCTTACAATTCTAACATCTATATCCAATATTTTTGCTAAATTTAAAGTTGATATTCCTTTTATACATTTTATTTTTGAGATCAATTTTATTTTTCCTTCTTTAGTATATTCTTTTATATTTTTAATTTTCTCAATTCCAATCGTTTTTTGTAATATTTCTATAATTTCATAATCTTCTAACATATTCTTCATTTCATATTCTAATATATCCTTACCTGATTCTAATTCTAATATTTTTTTATGCATTTCTTTAAATTTAATTAAAGCTAAGTCTTTATTTTGATCTATTATATTTAATATAAAATCAATATCTACTAAATTTCTTTTTTGATTTATATAGTCAAAATAACTACTCCATTTATATTTTTCTGTTAATTCTATTCTTGCTTTTTCTGGATTTTGATGTATATATCTAACTAAATTCAATAAATATCTATCATTTTCAACAGGATTACTTCTAAATCTATCCTGAAATAAATGTCCAACTCTATCATATTTATTATTAAAATATAAAGCATATGATGTTGTTAATTTATGAATTATTTTTGAAATACAATTTTCATTATCTTTAATCTCTAAATGTATATGATTATTCATTAAAACATAAGCATATATATTAAAATCAAATTTTTCTTTAACTTTTTTTAATAAAGAAATAAACACAGCTTTATCATCATTATCAAGAAATATCTCTTGTTTGTTAACTCCTCTAATCATAATATGATAAACTTGTGTTTCACTTAAAACTCTGGAAGCTCTTGGCATATAATACCACCCTTTCTATATTTTTTATATAAAAAGTCAGCTCCCAATAACTTCTTATATCTATATTTCTTTAATATATAATAAAATAATAAAAAAAACAACCCCTTCAAGGAAGTTTTAACCTGTCCCAAAAAGAGCATAAAATGTAACTTTGGGACAGACCCAAAAAGAACAAAATATGTAAGTTTGGGTCTGTCCCTATTTTTTAGTATAGTTTTTTTATTGTTTGGATAAACATTGCGTGGGCCCAGCCTAGCCCTATTACCCATGCGGGCTCCATTTTTTCGTTGTTTACTTGTTCTGGTAGTAGTCCATGTTGGTTTGCTGATTTTACTACGTAGTTTAGTTCTTCTATTGCTTTGTTTTTTTCTCCTTTTTGTAGGTGGTATTCTGCCATCCATAGTGTTGATATTGTCCATGGGTTTCCATTCATGTAGTTGTCTTCTTCGAATCTTTTATAGCCTCCTGTGTATGTTCTTAGGCTTAGGTCTATGTTTTCTATTGTGTTTGTTATTTTCTTTTCTTTGGGTGTGTATAGTTTGAATGGTGTTACTGCTCCTATTATGCTTATGTCTGGTTTTTTGTCTTGTGTGTTTCTTACGTATGTTTTTCTTTCTTTATCGTATAGTTTTTCTGCTATATAGTTTTTGATTTTTAGTTTTATTTCTTGGTATTCTTTTTTTTCTTTTCTTATTTTTTCTTGTTTTATTCTGTTTTCTTCATAGTCATCGTAGATTTTGTCGTATATTTTTTCCATTGATTCGAAGGCTGCATATATTGCTGCTAGTGAGTATAGGTGTATTCCTTCACACATTTCCCATAGGTCATAGCTTACGTGCATTTTGTTTTTTTCTTCTATTATATCTTCTGTGTATTTTTTTAGGTATTTTATTGCTTTTTCGCACATTGTTAGTGTTTCTTTTAGAAATTTTTTGTTTTTGGTATATTCGAAATGTTTGTATGCTCCATATACTACGCTTGCGGTTTCATCTATTTGATATCCCCAAGATGGTGCTAAGCTTCCATCTACATAAAAACGTTGTTCCCACATTCCGTTTGGACTTTGTGTGTTTTTACAGAATATTTTATAGAATTTTTCTACTTCTTCTTTCATTCCTAAAATGTCTAAGCTTTCTGTTATGAATACTGCATCTCTTGGCCAGCAGTAATTGTATCTTCCTGATTTTTCTCTTTTCTCGTCTACTTCGACTGCTGCTATCATTGCTCCTGTTTTTTCGTTTGTTAATAGTGGAAATAGCATTATACTTCTTTTATATATTTGATTTAGTTTTTCATCTAGTTTATTTTTTGGTTCTGGTAATTTTATCGTGTTATGTGCTTTGTAGTATTTTTTCCAATATGCTATTGTGTTTGCTTGTTCTTTTATTGTATCTATTTTTTGTATTTTGCTATTTTCTTTTATTTGATTGTCTACATATATTACTATATCTAGATTTTTCTTTTGTCCTGGTTTCAATTTTCCTATTTCATAACATATTGCAGAGTCTGCTGACATTCCTATATAGTCTTTGTCTTTTATAATTCCTGTGTATATGTTTCTTTCACAGTCATTTATTTGATGTGAGCATATTCTGTCTTTTATTGATACAATATTAAAGCAGTCTTCATGTGTGTATTGTGCCATTCCTTTTTCTAGTATTTTAGCACTTACAAGTTGATTTTCTCCTGAGTGTAATTTTGAATGTATTAAAAATTTTGTGTCTAATTCTATGTCGTTTTCATTTTTGAAAACATATCTTCTTATTAATATGTTTTCGTTTACGGCTACAAAGTCTGTTTGAACTATTCTTAATTTGAAATAAGTATTCAAAATATCTGTTTCTAATACATTTGTATCTTCTATATATTTTTGATTATATTCGTTATTAACATCATTATTTGTGTAAATAAGCATTGAGTCATTTATTTTTACACCTGTTTCAAAAAAATCTATATATTGTTTATTATCTCGCATAGGATAATATAATCTTAGTAATTCGCCTGTTTTACTAAAACTTACAAGCATATCTTTATTTCCAATTATTGCATCATTAAAATATTTTGTTTTCATTTTTGCTCCTTCTTTATTTATTATCTATTATTCTAACAATTTGTAGTTCTAATTCTTTTATTCTTTCGTCTAATTTTTGTATTTGACTATTTTCTAAGTTTTCATTTTTTAGGTCATCTCTAACCATTTCTTCCATATCTGCAATTTCATCTTTTAAAGTATCTAATCTATTTAGTACTTTTAAACGTATATATCTTTCAGGATTTTCTGTTTTTACTTCTATTTTATTTGTCATATTTGCTAATTCGTTATTTAATTCGTAGGTTTCTCCAAATTCTGGTGTTGTAACGGCAATTCCTGTTGTTTCTTGTATTTTTTGTTTTAATACATCTTGACTTTCTGGTTCTCCATGTACTAAAAATATGTGTTTTGGTTTATTTATAAATGAATATACAAAATTTAATAACCATTCTTGATCTGCATGTCCTGAATATCCTTCAATATATTCTATTCTAGCATTTACAGCTATTTCTTCTCCAAATATTTTTACTTTTTTTGCCCCACTAACTATTTGGTCTCCTAAAGTTCCTTTTGCTTGGTATCCTACAAATAAAATTGTACTTTTTGGATTCCATAAATTGTGTTTTAAATGATGTTTTATTCTTCCAACTTCGCACATACCGCTTGCTGAAATTATGATAGATGGTTCATCACTTTCATTTAAAGCTTTTGATTCATCTACAGTTTTTGTGAATTTTAATCCTGGAAATTCTAGTGGATTATCTCCACTTTTTATTACTTCTTGTGTTTCTTCATCAAATAAATCCATATTTTCTTTAAATATTTCTGTTGCAGATATTGCAAGCGGACTATCTACATATACTGGTGTTTTCATTAATTTTTCAAATTCTTCAAGAAAATGTTCATTATGGGGGTTTTCTTTTATTTTATTTAGTTCATATAAAATTTCTTGTGTTCTACCAACTGCAAATGAAGGTATTACAACTGTTCCTCCATTTTCTATTGTTTCTGAAACTATTCTTAAAAATGTTTCTGCTTTGCTTTCATTTTTCATATGCAATCTATTTCCATATGTTGATTCCATTACTAAATAATCTGTATCTTCTATCATTGTTGGTTCAGAAAGTAGCGGAATATCGTTATTTCCTATATCACCTGAAAATACTATTTTTTCTTCTTTTCCATCTTCTTTAATCCACACTTCTATTATACTAGAACCTAACATATGACCAGCATCATTGTATCTAACATGTATATTCTCATCTATTTCAATTATTTCATCGTATTTTACTGGCACAAATACTTCTAAACATTTTGTTGCATCTTCTGCAGTATATAATGGTGGTAGTTCTGGTTCACCTTTTCTTGCACGTTTTCTATTTTTCCATTCAACCTCCATTTCTTGAATGTGACCACTATCTGGAAGCATTATTCCACATAAATCGCAAGTTGCTTTATGTGCATATATTGGACTTCTATACCCTTCATTATATAATTTAGGTATTCTACCTGAATGGTCTATATGTGCATGTGTTAATAGCATAAAATCTATGGATTTTACATTAAATGCAAAATCTTCCTCGTTTTTTAGCTCATCTGTAGCTTTTCCTTGATACATTCCACAATCTACTAAAAATTTTTTCCCTGCTCCTTCTACTAAAAAGTTTGAACCTGTAACAGTTCTTGTTGCTCCTAAAAATGTAACTTTCATTTAATCAATCCTTTCTTTTAATTAAATAATTTTATTTTCTTATCTATTTTAACCCCTATTGTTGATAATAGTTCTATATCACTTTCATATTCTAATGATTCTTCGTCAAATACTTGTAGTTTATAATTATTTAAATTTTTATTAATTACATATTCTATATTTTCTAAATCTATAGTTTTTAATCTTAATATTCTTTTATATATTGGAATACTTTCTTTTATATCTTCACAAATTGAATTTAAAGCTTTTAATTCTATAGCTTTTACTATTAATTTAGAAATGTATGCATTTATGCTTTCTTTAGTTTCTGCTTTTTCGTATATTTTGTATTCTTTATTATATTCTAATAAATTAAAATATCTTGTAATATATATTAATTTTATGATTTCCTTTTTATTTTCAATTCTATTTAGATTTATTTCAAAGCATTTTATTATCAAATTTATAAAATCTATATAATTTTCATCTATATTATTATTTTGTATTTCTTTTAAAAATTTAATATTTCTTTCTGTTTCTATTATTTTTTCAGCATATTTTTTTGGATTTCTCAAATCATCGATTTCTTCATTCCTAATTAAAATTTTTTCTTTTTCTCTTTCCAAAACATTAATTAATGTATTTATACTAAAATATGTTTCTCCTTTATTATTTCTTTTTATAAACTCTTTTTCTAATAATTTTCTATCTTTTAATATTTTTTCTATTGTATCTAGCCTTTTAAAATTTTCTTTTTTTTCTTCAGATAGATTTTCTAAAAATTCTTTTTTTCCTATTGATTCGTTTTGCATTGTTTCTAAATTACTACATTGTTTCTTTATTTCTTTTTTTTCTTCTATTTTATCTCTATAATATATATTTGAAATAATTGTAATACAACTATTTAATAAATTCACAGCTATATTTTCTCCATAGCTCTTTTTTAGAAAATTATATAAAATCTGTATTTTGTCATTTTTATCGTCACTTTCAATTTTTTCTATTACTTTATTTTCTAAAATTAAATTTAAACATTGATATAAGAAAAAGTATTCTATGTTTTCTATTTCGTTTAGATATCTATACCAGGTCCAACCATCAAAATCGCGTATTACTTCCATTTTATTCATAATACTTGATTGATAAAAAAATTCTTCAAGTGGCTTTTGAGCAAAATTATATTGGTTGTTTATTTTTACTTCTTTTTGTGAAATTTCATAAATAGCTCTTAAACATACTTTTTCGTTTTGCTTTATTTTTATTGTTTTTTCTTTTTTGTTTATTTGCATTTCATTATTTTTTATTATCTCTATTTTATTGCAATTTAAATTTATATTTTGAATAATATCATTTAAAAATTCTTCTTTTTTTGGAACATTAACTTTTGTTTTTTTGTAATCTGCATATGATATTTCTACTTTGTATAACATACTAAGGAGAAGATTTTTTACTTCTTGTGAAAAACTCTTTCCTTCAAGAACTTTTTCTAGTTCATTATTATAATCTTTTAAATTGTTAAAAATATTCTTGCTTTTCAAAAGCTCTACTCCTTTCTAATTCTACACTTCTTCTGTGTTGGTTTGCATTTTTAGTTCTTCCCATCTTTCTTTTGTCATTAAAACCTCTCTTGGTTTACTTCCTTGGTAACCAGAGATTATTCCTCTTTCTTCCATTTGGTCTATTATTCTTCCTGCTCTTGCATAACCAACTTTAAATCTTCTTTGTATAAATGATGTTGAAGCTTGCCCTGTTTCTACAACTGTGTCTATTGCATCCATTAAAAATGGATCTAATTCATCATCACTTGCAGCTTCCATATCTTTTTCTTTATCTGACGTATTTGCTTTTTCTATAGATTCTATAATATCTGTATTATATGTACTTTCTCCACCATTTGCTTTTAAGAAGTCTACTATTTTTTCTACTTCTTTATCATCTACGAAAGCTCCTTGAACTCTTGTTGGCTTTGATGCACCTGCTGGGTAAAATAGCATATCTCCTTTACCAAGTAATTTCTCTGCTCCAACCATATCTAAAATTGTTCTTGAATCTATTTGTGATGAAACGGCAAATGCAATTCTAGATGGAACATTTGCTTTTATTAAACCTGTAATTACATCTACAGAAGGTCTTTGTGTTGCAATAACTAAGTGCATTCCTGCAGCTCTTGCTTTTTGTGCAAGCCTACATATAGACTCTTCTACTTCTTTTGCAGCTACCATCATTAAGTCTGCAAGCTCATCTATAATAATAACTATTTGAGGTAATTTTCCTTCTCCATCTTGCAAACTTGCATTATAACCTTTTAAGTCTCTAACTCCTTTGCTTGCAAATACATTATATCTATTTTCCATTTCTTGAACTGCCCATGCAAGCGCACCAGCAGCTTTTTTAGGATCTGTAACAACTGGTATTAATAAGTGTGGTATTCCATTATAAACTGAAAGTTCTACAACTTTTGGGTCTACCATAACAAGTTTAACTTCGCTTGGCTTTGCTTTATAAATTATACTTGAAATTAATGTATTTATACAAACACTTTTACCAGAACCTGTACTTCCTGCTATAAGTACGTGTGGCATTTTTGAAATATCTGCAACAACTTCTTCTCCTGCTACATCTTTTCCTAATGCAAAAGCAAGTTTAGATTTATGATTTTGAAATTTATCTGTTTCTAGTATATCTCTTAAATGTACAATTTCATTTTCTTTATTTGGTATTTCTATGCCAACTGCTTGTTTTCCTGGTATTGGAGCTTCTATTCTTATGCTTTCTGCTGCTAAATTTAGTGCAATATCATCTGCTAAATTTGCAATTTTACTTACTCTAACACCTTCTGCTGGTTTTATTTCATATCTTGTAATTGCTGGTCCAACAGATACATTTTCTACTTTTGCTGAAACTCCAAAACTATAAAGTGTTTTTTGTAATTTTGTTGCTGTATCTGCTAATGCTTTTTTACCACCTTTTAAAACAACACCTTTTCCTTCACTTAATAATTCTACTGGTGGAAATTCGTATGTTTCATCTTCTACTGTAATTGCCGCATGTTCTAAGGTTAGTACTTCTTTTACTTTATCTTCTTTTTTCTCTTCTTCTTGTTTAAATAAATTTTCTTCTATATGATTTGGAGAAAATTGTTCTTTTTCTTGTTTGCTTTCCTTTGTAAGTGGTATTAATTCGTCTGCTTCGTGTTTATATTTTTTTAATTTTTTAGGTTGATTATTTAAATTTATTGTTATTTGGTCTTCCATTGGTAATTCTTCTTGAGCTTGTTTTATTTTTTTAACCTTCTTTTTTGCTCTTTTTAAAATAACTTCTCCTACATCGTCATCATCATCTTCTTCATCAACATTTGCATGTCTTTCTTCTGATTTTTCCTTGATATAATTTCCAAGTATTTCAGCAGGCTTTATTCTAAACATATATACAATGTTTATTAGAGCAATACCAACGAATAAAATTGCTGCTCCCCACATTCCTAGTAGTTTTGATGCAGGAATCGCAATTATTGCACCTATTGCTCCACCACCTATGTTTTGACTTCCTAATTCATATGCTCTTGATACTAATGTTTGAAATTCATATGATAATTTTAAAGTTCCTTTCGAAATTTGATATATAGTCATTACTGACATTAAGCATAGTAAAAACACACTATAATTAGCTATTTTTCCTGCAAAACTTTCTTTTTGTTCTTCGTCTATTACCATATATATTGCCATAATGAATGTTCCTATTGGCAATATGTATTTTAACCATCCCATTATTCCACCTAGTATAATATTTAGGTTTTCTCCTATTATTCCAGATTTTGCATATATTAATACTGCAAGTAATACACTTAATACTAGCAGTGCTACAACTTCAATGTCTAGTTTTGATTTGTTTTGTTGTTTTTTATTTGTTTTCCTTTTAGTATTTGTTTTTTTCTTCTTTGCCATTTTATCACCTTTTTTATTTTTTGTATTTTTTCGGGCGGACAGAGGCGTCCGCCCCTACAATATTATTTGAATACATATATAATTTTAATGTTATTTGTAGGGGCGACCATTGGTCGCCTTTTGTATTTTCTTTATGGCGGTCAATGAGCGCCGCTACATAAATTAATTATTTTAATTATATATTATTTGTAATTTAAAAACCAGAATCGGATTTTAGAAATTTTCCGAATTCTGGTTTCTTGTTTATTTCCGATTTTATTTCAATTCTTTTCTATTGTTTTGTATTATTTTTAATGCATCTTCAAGTGCAACTTCTATTCCTTGTAGCACGTTGTCTGCATATTCTTTTGTACCATTTGAAATTTCTCTAGACATTTCGTTTGCTGCTTCTATTATTTCTGCTTTTTGCTCATATGCTTTTTTTGTAATTTCGTGTTCATCTATCATTGAAATAATTCTATTTTCTGCTTCTTTAACTACATCATTTGCTTCTTTGTTTGCTTGTTCAAGTATACGTTCTCTTTCTTCTTTTACCCATTTTGCTTGTTTTAATTCTTCTGGTAATTTTAATCTTATCTCTTTTATTATTTCAAAAAATTCCTCTTTATCTATTACAGCTTTTTCTGTGAAAGGAAGTGTTTTACTTCTTTCTAATATATCCTCCAAAGTTTCAAGTAATGTAAAAATTTCCATTGTTTTACCCCTTTCGTAAAAATATAAGTTTTATTCTTCCGTAATTTCTTGTATCATAAATGTTTTCTTTATAATCTTCTATTTCTTTTAATATTCTTTCTTCGTCGTCTGTTTCTACAATTAGTGTTCCTTCTGTGGATAACATATCTTGAAAATATATTTTTTCCACAGTTTTCTTTATTAGTTGTGAATTATATGGTGGGTCAAGAAAAATTATATCGTATTTTTCGCTTTTCAAATTTTCTAAAGTTATAATAGCATCGCTTTTTATTAATTCAATTTTTTCTTTTAAATGTGTTTTTTCAATATTCTTATTTATAATATTAATTGCTTCTTTCGAGTTATCACATAGAACTACTTTTTTTGCACCTCTACTTGCACATTCTATTCCTATTGCTCCACTTCCAGCAAATAAATCTAAAACTTTTGCTTCATATATTTTTCTATTAATTATGTTAAATAATGATTCTTTTACTCTATCTAATGTTGGTCTTGTGTTATCACCTGTTAAAGTGAAAAGTTTTGTTCCTTTTGCAGTGCCACTAATTATTCTCATATTTTTCTAACCTCTTTTGATACATATATTTTATTCTTTTATTTTTATATGTCAATATTATTAATAGAAATGTAACATACATTTAATATTTTTGTAATATTATATTATTTTCTTGATTTTAGATTTCTTTTAATATTCTTTCTTCGTCGTGTGTTTCTACAATTAGTGTTCCTTCTGTGGATAACATATCTTG